>WNFS01001282.1_pt1 | contig 18672 bp, 18 predicted proteins | sample 5400141 | NCBI WGS metagenome assembly WNFS01 (sample SAMN13153358, study PRJNA577476) | soil metagenome | isolation source: 60 cm saprolite under Madrone tree | place: USA:California | collected 2016-06-14
CGGCCATATGGCTCACGACGACGATGGCCTGCGCCTTCGACAAGTCGCCGACATCGCCACGGACCACTGCCAGATCCGCCTTGCCGTCCGAAAAGGCCTTGGCGGCCCCAAGCGCGGTACCGCTGTCGATCACCTTGAGCCGCACCGGCGCGTTCGTCGAGACGAGCCGGCTTGCAATGGCCGACATTGCCTTGGCAGCCTCACCGTCAATCGAGCCCACCGCCACGCTCAGCGTCACCGGACGAGTATAATACCGATAGGCGATGAGGCTTGCGCCTGACACAAGACCGACAATACCTACAAGCAGGACAAAACGAAGCCAAAGCGGCAATTTTAGCGAAACCATGTTCGTTACTCCCTAGCGCGCCCACTGATTGCCGCCGCTGCGTGCGGCTGGCTTTCTTCGTCGTTTCCTTTCATGGGCCATGCGTTTTCATGGTCATTTGGCGTTTCATTTTCCTTCGAACGAGAATATGCGCTTCCAATCGTCCTTCATGCTTGCGAGAGTCCACTTGTTAGCTTTTGCCTTTCCACGCCGGCAACGGGTCGGTCACTGGGGTTTGCGCCAGTGCGGAGACGGCAAGAAGCGTCGGGAGTGCCGCAAAAGCAAACATCGCGCGGCGGCTTACCTCGAAAACCTTGTCACTCGATGTTATCATCGGCTCCCTATGTGTTTCCACGTTACAACGGCTTCATTCCCTGTTCCGGATGACACACCGAAAGCCGACATGGCTGGTGGATGTGTCAACCGGCTCAGCGTGGCGCGCGGCCGGACGGTAACGCCGGCAGTAGTTCGGCGCGCAGAGGTGTGAGCCGCCTTTGATCACCTTACGCGGGATTTTGATATACGGCTGGCAGGGATCGTAGCTGGCAGCCTCGGCTCCACCGCGTGGGTTTTCGGGGATGCAGCAGGCCTTTGGCGCATCGGCTTCATGCTTCTGCGTGTACCAGTCGCTGGTCCATTCCCAGACGTTGCCGATCATGTCGTGAACGCCGTAACCGTTCGGTGGAAACGCGGTAACCGGCGACGTGCGCTCGAAGCCGTCGTCGTTCAGATTTTGTCGAGGAAATTCGCCCTGCCAGGTGTTGGCCTGGTGCTTGCCGCCGGGGATGAATTCATCGCCCCAAGCATACTCGGAGCCATCCAACCCGCCGCGCGCCGCGAACTCCCATTCGGCCTCGGTCGGCAACTCCTTGCCGGCCCAGCGCGCATAGGCCAGCGCATCCGCGAACGAGACGTGGACCACCGGATGATGGTCGAGATTGTTGATATTGCTCTTCGGTCCATAGGGATGCCGCCAGTCGGCGCCCTTCAGAAAAGTCCACCATTCTCCCCAGTTGCGCAGGTCAACCGGACGGGAGGGCGGGGCAAACACGAGTGAGCCGGCATAGAGCATGTGTGGCAACGCACCGGGATAGTGCTTCGGATCGGGTCTGATCTCCGCGAAGGTGACGTGGCCGGTCGTCTTCACGAACTCCTTGAATTGCCGGTTGGTGACCGGCGTGCGGTCGATGAAGAACGAATCGACCGTGACGCGATGGACCGGCGCCTCTTCGGGATAATGCTTGTTTGATCCCATGCGGAAGGTGCCGCCCGGAATCAGGACCATTCCGACGTGCTCCGGATGTTCGCGCGCCTTGGCGTCGACGGCTTTGCTATCGAACTCAACCATGCTCACTTCTGTTTTCTCCGGGAAAGGACGCCTGACCGATAGCGACGGACCGGCGGGCGCCGATCCGTCGGCTGTTCCATTTCCGCTATTTGCCGCCGCCGGTGACGCCTCGCTCGACCGCTTGGAGGGCCCGCTCGATACTAATCGATCCACCTATCTGGCTCGGCGGATACTCCTTGAAGGTCTGGAGGAACCCGCCAACCAGCGTGACGGCGGGCACCATGGTCCACAATTTGTCACCCCACCAGCGGCCATACAGCATCGACTGGTCCTGATAACGTTCCCACGGATCCATCCGCAGGTTGGTCACAAGGGGCACGTTGGTCGATTCCTCCGTGCCGGTGAAAAGGTTGCCCTTGATGGTCTTGAAGCTGAGTTTCCAGTCGTTGTACCGAACGGCCGTGAGGTCGCCATTGTCCGTGAAGTAGAAGAATTCCTTCCGCGGTGACTCGGCGACGTCGCCTTTCAGAAACGGCAGGAAGTTGTAACCATCGAGATGAACTTTGAAGGTCTTGTCGCCCACCTGCATGCCGTTCAGCAGTTTTCCCTTCACGTCGGGTTCACCGGCGGCTGCGAGAAATGTCGGCAGGAAGTCTTCACCCGCGATAATGTCGTTGACGATACGGCCCGGCTTGATTGTGCCGGGCCACTTCGCAACCATCGGCACGCGAAATCCGCCTTCGTACGTCGTGCCCTTCTCGCCGCGGAACGGGGAGTTGCCGCCATCCGGCCAGGAAAAGATCTCGGCGCCGTTATCGCTGGTGAAGACCACGATGGTGTTGTCGGCAATGCCAGCGTCGTCCAGCTTCTTGAGGATTGAGCCGACCGCGGCGTCCAGTTCCATGATGGCGTCGGCGTAGAGACCGTAGCCGCTCTTGTCCTGCCACTTCGGCCCGAGATGGGTCCATGTATGGGTGCGCGTGGTGTTATGCCAGAGGAAGAATGGCTTGTTGGCTTTGGCTGAACGGTCGATGAAATCGACGGACCGGCGAACCAGTTCGTCATCGACGTCTTCCATATTGAACTTGGCCTTGGGATCCATGTTCGGATGCGGCGGCAGCGGGCCGCCATCGACGATCGTTTGCTTGCCGACCTTGCCCCAGCGCGGATCGGTGGTCGCGTCGTCTACCGTGGTTGCTTTGGTCTCTATGACGTTGCGCGGGCCGAAATTGGCGAGGAACTGCGGACTCTTCGGATACTGAGGATCGTAGGGTTCTTCCATGGCATTGAGGTGGTAGAGGATGCCATAGAACTCGTCGAAACCGTGGACGGTGGGCAGATACTCGTTGCGATCACCAAGATGATTCTTGCCGATCTGCGCCGTGGCATAACCGTAAGGCTTGAGCAGTTCGGCGATGGTCGGGTCCTTGTCCTGCAGGCCCTGCTTGGCGGCCGGCATGCCGACTTTCAGCAAGCCGGTGCGGAATGGGGTCTGTCCGAGGATGAACGCGGCACGCCCGGCCGTGCAGGATTGCTGGGCGTAATAATCCGTAAAGAGAGCGCCTTCTTTTGCGATGCGATCGATATTGGGCGTGCTTCCACCCATCATGCCGCGATGGTACGCGCTGATATTCCAGATGCCAACGTCGTCGGCCATGATGACGACGATGTTGGGCTTTTTGACAGCCGTCTGTGCTGACGCCACACCGCTGATAGCCAGCGGGAGAGCGAGGGCTGTCGTCGTGAAAAGTTTTTTGAACATCAATGCTTCCTTTTCTTTTCTTAAATTTCTGACCAATCAAGTGACCGACAAATTTTCACGTCGCAAGAAGCGGGCCAGCGAGCGACGCAACCCCCGTTCAGGAAGAAATGCTCGATAGATCAGTCATGTAGAAAATTTCGACAGCAGCGGCTTTGCGCTCGGCATTGCCCAGACGCCTCCGAGATTTCGGAGTCTCCTCCGAAATTTCGGAGGCCGCTGAGCGTTGAGAGCGCGGCGTTCCCGGCCGCTGGATTTCTTATCCCGCTGTTTTGATGGACTTTCTTCGCAGGCGCTTATCGCACCGCGTGTTGGCCCACTTCTTGCGATGAAGACAGGAGAGCTGTCTTGCCGGTTGCGGAAAGACCGAAAGAAACTGAACCTTGATCGTTTTCTCGATGCAAATCGTGGCACCAGATGAAAAGCGCACAGTAATTTTGCGTACGCTCGGCTCATTGCTTGGTCCAACGCGGGCGGCCGCAGGCTGCATGCAAGCTCACCTCTACGCCGACGTCGATAAACGCAAGACGCTGTTCCTCGTGGAGGAATGGGAGTCACGCGAGCATTTCGAACGCAATCTCGATACTACCAAACTCAATACAATCGTCGCCGCGATCGAACTTTCAAGCGAGGCGCCCGTGGTTTGCGTTGACTCAGTTGAACGGGAGGAGGGGGTGGATACGTTGGCACTCCATCGGACCGCCACGGGGACCATTCAATGACTCCACACCTCGTCACGTATCGTCAAGTCATCGCCCGGTGGTGCGATGCGAAGTCCCTATAAATTACTGCAATTGAGGAAGATGGCGAAATGACCACAGTGACATTGGAGAGTACCATGAAGCCAAAACTACGATCTCGATTGAGTGGCCGATCACACATCTGGATTATATTTGCTGTCGGCATGCTGCTCAATTCGCCCCTGTTCTCGCCTACGGCTTCTGCGGGCGACGATGCCGCTCAAATTCTAAAAGCAATGTCCGACTACCTGGCAAGCCAGAAGACGATTTCGCTGACATTCGATTCGGACGTCGAGGTGATCACGCCCGAAGTCGAAAAGATTCAATTCGCCAGTTCCGGCAAGATGCTTTTGTCCCGTCCGGACAAATTGCGCGTCAGCCGTACCGGCGGGTATGCGGATGTTGAAATTGTATTTGACGGAAAGACGATCAGTGCTCTCGGCAAGAACATCAATTCATTTACCCAGATGGATGCGGCCGGTTCGATCGATCAGCTCGTTGGCAAATTGAGAGATATGAACATTCTTTCGGCGCCCGGCGCTGATTTTCTTGGAACCCATGTATTCGAAGACCTGATGAGCGGTGTCATCGACGCAAAGCATATCGGTCTTGGGGTGATCGACGGCGTCGAGTGCGAGCACCTCGCTTTTCGCAACAGGGATATCGATTGGCAGATCTGGATTGATGTCGGTGCCCGTCCCATCCCACGCAAATATGTGATCACCAGCAAGGGTATCGGTGCGGCTCCCCAGTACACGCTTCGTATCAAGGATTGGAAAACGGACGCTCCTGCCGCCGCCGACGCTTTTGCTTTCACACCGCCGCCAGGGGCGAACAAGGTGGCATTAGAAGCGCTGATAAACTTTGATGAAGTTCCCCATGGCATAGTCGCAGGAGCAAACAAATGAAACGAACGATGATCAGAGTTACGCAGGTTGCACTCGTCGCCATGGCGGTCGCCGTGGGTCTCTTTGGAAGCGTGAAGGTCTCACCCACCGAGCCCAGATCGATGTTTACGCGGGTTCATTTGATGACGCAGGCTCATGCAATCATCGGACGCCCGCTCACGCCGATGAGTTATGCCGGCGTTGCGCGACGAAGCGCAGTTGGCGTTGGCGTGGGAGCTGTGGTTGTCGGAGCGCCCGTGGTGGTGGCGCCAGCTTGTGCCCAGGTCGTAGACGTCTATGGACGAATCACTACCGTTTGTCGGTAGGGAGCTCGGTCGAGCGATAGTCCCTGAGCAAATTCAAAGGAAAGAAAAAAATGCGCAAAGTATTGATTTCGGTCGCAATGGGCGTCGCGATGATGACGGCAGGTTCGCCCGCCAAAGCCCAAGTAGATCTGAGCGCCTATGCGGACGCCGATGGATTTCTCGACATCCAGGCTTTGACATGCGCGCAGCTCGCCGGCACCTGGCAGGATCAAGCCGACCTGCTGAGCTCATGGTACAGCGGCTGGTACAACGGCCTCGCGAAGCGGCATTACATGGACATCAGGAAGGGCCGGGAAGCCGAGCACGAGTTGATCGTGTACTGCAAGGCTAATCCTCAGCTCCGCATTATCCAGGCGATCGATATCGTGTTCAAAAGTATGAGAGAACGCCTCGGCATCAAGGTGCAGTGAAAAAATCAGAGGCGGCTTCGGATTTGATTGAATTGGCCAAGGGAGAGCAGCGACATGACCAAACGCACAACAATGCTTTCATTGAGTTTTCTTCTCAGCGCAAGTTATCTCCCCGGAGCGATGGCCCAGACGATCAACGGCACTCCTGGCTCGCCTAGTGCAACGATTACGATCGACGGCAAACAACTTCCGCCACCACCTACCAAGTTTGGTGGGATGATCAAAGAAAGTGCCAAGGACTCCAAACCGTGGTGGCCACCGCGCGTGACGCCGGCCAAAGGCGCGCCCAACGTGCTGCTCATTATGACCGACGACCAGGGTTACGGCGTGAACGGCACGTTCGGAGGTGTCATTCCGACGCCGGCGCTGGACCGTATCGCAAAGGCGGGACTGCGCTACACGCAGTTCCACTCGACAGCGCTATGCTCTCCGACGCGGGCTGCGCTGATCACCGGCCGAAATCACCACTCGGCAGGTTTTGGAGTGATTTCAGAATTGTCGACGGGTTACCCGGGTTATGACTCGATCATTACGCCGGACAAGGCGACTATCGGGACGATCCTCAGCGGTAACGGTTATGCCACATCCTGGTTTGGCAAGAACCACAATACGCCGCCATTCCAGTACAGCGTTGCCGGTCCGTTCGATCAATGGCCGTCGGGAATGGGCTTTCAGTATTTCTACGGCTTCATGGGCGGCGAAACCGACCAGTGGACGCCCTATTTGTTCCGGGATCACACCCAGATTTTTCCATGGGTCGACAAGCCCGAATACAACCTTATTACCGATATGGCAGACGAAGCGATCTCACGCATGAAGCAGCTCAACGCTGCGGCGCCTGATCAGCCGTTCTTCATGTATTACGTTCCTGGCGGGAGTCATTCGCCGCACAATCCCACCAAGGAATGGATCGACAAATTCAAGGGCAAGTTCGACATGGGTTGGAACGCCATGCGCGAGCAAATCTTTGCTAATCAAAAGCGCCTCGGCGTCATTCCCGCAAATACAGACCTGACGCCATGGCCGGATGACCTGGCGAAATGGGAAACGCTCTCGGCCGACGAAAAAAAGCTGTTTGCCCGGCAAGCGGAAGTATTTGCGGGCTACACGGCCTATACGGACTACGAGATCGGCCGGGTCATCCAGGCCGTGGAGGATCTGGGCAAGCTCGACAACACCTTGATCATTTATATCGCCGGTGACAATGGCACCAGTCCTGAAGGCACGCTGGTCGGCACGCCAAATCAGTTCACCTCCTACAACGGTATTTTGAACGTTCCAGTCGCTGAACAGCTCAAATTCTACGACGTATGGGGCTCCGCGGCGACCTATCCTCACATGGCGGTTGCATGGTCGTGGGCGTTCGACGCGCCGTTCAAATGGACAAAGCAGGTAGCGTCCCATTTCGGCGGCACGCGGCAGGGCCTCGCGATCAGCTGGCCGGGCCACATTAACGATCAGGGCGGCATCCGTGCGCAATTCCACCACGTCATCGATATCGTGCCAACGATCCTTGAAGCGACCGGCATCAAGGCGCCGGATACTGTCAACGGGATCAAGCAGAAGCCCATCGAGGGCGTGAGCATGGCGTATACCTTCGACAAGGCAAATACCGCGGCACCCACAAAACACAAGACACAATATTTCGAGTTGATGAGCAACCGCGGGATTTTCAACGACGGCTGGTACGCCAACACGACGCCGCCTGTTGCGCCCTGGGTGCTTAATTCGCCAATGCCTAACGTCAATGAGTACAAGTGGGAGCTTTATAATCTGAATGCAGATTATTCGCAGGCCCACGACCTCGCGGCTAAAATGCCTGACAAGCTCAAGCAAATGCAGGCACTGTTTGCGCAGGAAGCGGCCAAATACAATGTATTGCCATTGGACAACTCGTCGTTCGCAAGAGCGATTTCGCCGCGTCCGAGTGCTACTGCGGGAAAAACCGTCTTTACCTATTCAGGTGAAATGCCGGGAATTCCGACTGAAAACTCACCGAGCATTCTGAACAGATCATTTAAAATTACCGCAGAGGTCGAGGTTCCGGAAAATGGCGACGGCATGATCGTCACCACGGGTGGCCGCTGGGGTGGCTACGGACTGTACCTACTGAAAGGCAAACCCGTCTTCAATTATAACTTACTCACGCTCTTGCAGGCTAGATGGGCGGGTGATCAACCGATTGCGCCCGGCAAGCATACGATAGTGTTCGAGTTTGAATATGACGGGCCCGGGCTTGCAAAGGGAGGCACGGGGGTTCTTAAAGTCGACGGCAAAGAGGTTCACACTTTGCAAATCCCAAAGACGGTGCCCTTCTTGCTTCCCGGGGACGAGACATTCGATGTCGGGATAGACACCCGCACGGGAGTGAATGACCTGGACTACCAGGTGCCATTCCGGTTCAACGGCAAGATTTCCAACGTCACGTTCAATCTCGGACCGACGCAGTTGACCGCGACGGAAGAGATGAGAGTCCGAGAGGCAACCGCTCGAGCGCGCGACTAGAGCGATCAGCCGAGGTGGCGCCCTGGCGCTACCGGAACTGCCATCGGTTGCCGGCAATGGGCGCCCGAACCACTCATGACAAGGAGCGCAACGTGAACAGATCCATCGGGATAGCAGTATTCGTTTCAGCTTTGATTGTTGCTGGCGCCGTGGCCGCCCAGGGCGTACTCGTCGATGCGGTGGCCGACAAAGTCATCAAGAAATACGAGACAGCAAGCTGTGATCAGTTGAAAGCTTTAAAGGCAGAGCCGCCACCGGAGAAGGAGAAGATCGCCCTGGATTTGCTGAAGGCCGATCCGAAAGCGCGAGTGGCCTTCGTCGATAAGATTGCCGCACCCGTGCTGAACAAGATGTTTGAATGCAGCATGATTCCTTGAGTCTCGAAGGTTCATCAGTTGCGGGCATGACAAGGAGGATTAACGTGAGCAAATCAATCGGCGTAGCCGTGGGAATTTCAGCCTTGTTCCTTGCCGGCGCCGCATCCGCGCAGGGCATGCTATTGGATGCCGCGGCTGACAAGGTGATCAAGAAATACGAGACGGCAACCTGCGATGAGTTGAAAGCGCACAAGAAGGATCCTCCAACCGACAAGGAAAAGGAAGCCATCGAGTTTTTGCGCAACGACGAGCAGGCACGGGTCTTCTTCATTAGCAAGATCGCTGCCCCGGTTCTGAACAGGATGTTCGATTGCGGCATGATCCCGTAGCGCGAAGGGTATTCCAGCATGAGCCAGAACCATTTCACCGTCAGCTTTCCCGTGAGATCGCCGTCGGACGCAAAGGCGTTGACGGAGCAGCTTCCCGCTCTGATGCCGGAGCTGTTCCGGGCAAACGATACGATCGGTACCGTTCACTATTCCCGGTTCACCTTGCTGAGCGAGAAGACACTGCTGTTTCTTGGCGACTTCGATGGCGAATTCGCAAAGCTGATGGCCGATCTCGCCAGGGCTGCAGGGCCGGTGTTCGATGTTATTTTCCAGCATGTGGACAATCCACCGCCCACTCCAGTCGCCGCCAACTCCGATGCTTTCGTCAAATGGACGAGGGCGCATCTTCTCGCGGCGGTGAATCTTTACACGGCCTATCCCCAGGTGACCGCCAGGAAGATCAAGGCGCTAGCGTCTGCCGCGGACGTCGGCGGAGCCGGCGAACTGCATCCGTTTCTGGTGATCCTGCCCATCAGGTCATACCTTCATTTCATCGCGGTACAATTAATCTTGCGCGCGCGAGGCAGCGGGACCACGAAAGACCTGGATAAGGTCGGTACGCCGCACTTCGCACAATTCATTCCGCTTGAGGACAACCAGATTGGTTTCTTCACCGTCTATGACGGCTCATTCGACAAATACATCGCGGATTTCACCAAGAACATCGGGGAGGTCTTCGATCTTATCTTCAAGTTCACGAAGAATCCGCCGCCGTCACCATGCCGAAAGTACCTTCAGGAGTTCGTCGACTTTGCGGCAGGAGCAAATCGCGCTCCAATCGGATTCTATCAGGCCTATCCCGGTCTGTCGGTTCAGGACATTCATGCCCTAATCGCCGACAGCAAATCCCCATCCGCCGCGGCAGGATAGGCGTACGTGCGGCAGGAGCGAACTCGTGGTTGAGAAGGCAAGTGAGAGCGGCGGGTTTTTCAGCCGGCTGTTTCGAGGGACGGCATCGGAATCGCCGCGCCGCGCCGGGGCCGCACTGGATCTGGCGGATATCCAGGGTTTCATCCTGCGCGGGTACAGGATGCCCATGGTGCGGCATTTCCTGCTTACCGTGGGCGTCCCCGCCGGAGCCCGCAAGCTGCTCGGACGATTCGTGAACGGCAACGAGTCCGACGCGCCCCAGATCACCACCGCGGAGGACTGGCACGTCGGGTTTGAGCCGGGCCCGGGAGACAATGCGAATGACACCCCGCGCCGCAAGCCTGACTATTGCCTCAACCTCGGCATTACCTGGCCCGGGCTGATCGCACTCGAGATCAGGGATCGTCTCCCGGCCCTCTCATTCAAGTCGTTCGGCGCCTTCGTCGCGGGCGCCGCCGAACGCGCGAAACTGGTGGGCGATACCGGCGAGAGCGACCCGCAACACTGGATCGGCGGCTTTGGAGCCGGCGGCGATCATGTTCTGGTCACACTGCACGCAATGAATCCTGAAGCGATGGTGGCCTATAGCGACCGCCTCAGCGCTCTGTTTGCCGAAGGAGGTGCCTTTCGTGAAATCTGGCGTGCCGACGGAATGGCGTTGATGGAAGTCAGGGAGGGAGAGGCTGTCCCCACCTTCAAGGTTCACTTCGGCTACACCGACGGCATCAGCTTGACCACCGTTCGCGGCGGTCCCGAGCGATATCCAGCGGATCATCAGAAGCCGTGCGAACCTTGGTTGTTTGTGCTGCGGGACGACGCCGAGAATTATTTGATGCCGGAGCCGCGAGAACTCGGATTGAACGGGAGCTTCGCCGTTTTCAAGATGATCAAGACCGACGTGGTCGGGTTCGAGAGCTTTCTTCAGTCGAACAAGGACACGATCGATCCCGAATTGCTCGCCGCCAAGATCTGTGGCCGGTGGCGCAACGGCGTTCCCCTGGCCTTGTCTCCGGACAGCGATAGCCCCAAGGGTGGATTGCCACCCGACCAGTTCAATAATTTCGAGTATGTGAATGCGGACGGCTCGGGCGATCCCAGGGGACTGCGTTGCCCCGTCGGCGCGCACACGCGCCGGATCAATCCGCGTGGGCAGCCGGTCACGGGCCAGGGCCAGCCCGGCGGCAGCAACAACACGCACCGCCTGATCCGCCGCGGCCTGCCATACGGACCGGTCTACGATCCCACGCAGCCATATGACGGAATCGAGCGTGGCCTGCTCGGCTATTTCATCAATTCGAGCATCGAGAACCAGTACGAGTTCGTGCTCGGGCACTGGGTCAATGACAGCGAGTTTGCGGGATCGGTGAGGCTGAATCCGAAGGCAAGGGACCCGATGATCGGAACGCAGGACCCGGCGGAGAGCATCTTTGTTATTCCACAGGCCGACGGCCGGCCTCCGATCAAACTCGCGGGGTTTTCCAGTTTTGTTGCGACACGCGCCGCTGCGTACTGCTTTCTGCCAAGTGTCACCGCGATCAAGTTCATCGCCAACCTGGGAAGCGGCGTGGCGCATCCAGCTTCAGGAAATTGACATGGTTTTGACCCGATGGTTTGGCGTGACCGTAAGCGATGCCGACAGGTGCCCGGCTAACGAAAAATCGGACATCGAAGCGATCGCCGAGAAATCTCTCCTGATGCAGTCCAACGCCGCGGCACAACAGCACCGGTCGCTCTGTCGCGGGACGCATGCGAGCGGCATCTGTGTCCGTGGCCAATTCGAAATACCCGACCTCTCCGTCGGTCGCGCGCCTGAACTGGCAGCGCGACTCGCGAAGGGGATTTTCGCGAAACCTGGCGTGTATCCCGCGGTCGCGCGGTTCGCTAACGCCGACTCAAACATCAATTCCGACTTCAAGCCGGATGTCAGGTCATTGTCGTTCTCGGTCGATCTCATTCAAGGCGGCACGGCTGACACGGGCGCTTCGCGTCAGGACTTCTCGATGCAAAACGCGACGACGCTGCCGATCAATGACTCTCCCGCTTTTCTGGCAACCATCAAGGTGCTGACCGCGTCGAACCCGGTCGCCGGTTTGTGGTCGCTACCCTTCAAAGACAAGTTGAGAGTGGTGCGAACCCTCGCCCTGGCGCAACTGCAGGCCCAGCAGAAAATAAGGCCTTACCAGCAGCTGCGCTATTGGAGCACCGTTCCGTTTCGTCACGGACCGAATGATGTTGTGAAGTTTTCGGCCATACCATCTCCGGACAATCCGGCGCGTCCCCTGCAGAAGAGCAATCCGAAGGGCCTGCAGGACGAACTTGCTCGACATGTCAGGGAAGACGGTCAGTTGAGCCGGTTCGACTTTGCCGTTCAGTTTCTCGACGTCGGCAAAATGACATATTGGGGCAAGACGAGGGACCCCAGTTTCTGGACTGAGAACGCAAGCATCGAATGGAAAGAAGCCGAGGCGCCGTTCCACAAGATTGCGAGGCTGACCTTGCTTAGCAACTCGCAGTTGTCACCGGAAGCAAGCGAGGCGATATATTTTGACGTGACTGGTAACTCTGCACCCGAAAGCAGGCCGGTCGGCAGCATCAATCGCGCCCGCTGTCCTGCAGAATTCGCCAGCAGGAAAGCCCGAGCGCAGGCCCATTGGCTACGGCTCTAACTCGATCAACTTCGTTATATCACGTAGCTAATCGGTAGTTTCTCAATCGAACCAATGGGATACGAAATGAGCGAACAGAATGTGAGGGCTTTGCAAATCTCGACTGCGGTAATTGAAATAAGCACTGGCTTCGCGTTGCTTATTTTTCCCTCAGTTACGGCGGAACTTCTGCTCGGGCAGAAGCTGGAATCTCTCGTCGATTTGAGCATGGCACGCTTCAGCGGAGCTGGTTTATTGACGCTTGGGATCGTTTGCTGGATGGTGCCCGGCCAGCTGCATAGCCCCATCTCGCGCGGATTGGTTGTTGCAATGTTGTTTTACTATATTGCAGTGGCCGGTGCGCTCGCGTTCGCCAGTCTCCATCTTGGATTGCACGGCTCGGCGCTATGGCCGATCATAGTCCTCCATGCGGCCATGAGCGCCTGGTGCGCCATAACGATGAAGCAGAGGCCGCCAGCTTCCACCGTTTAACAACACGCTTGCAGCGAGTTGAACGAACATTCGCTCCGGCCGGACTATCTTCGCCCTGGATGCAAAACGGATATTCGGAGATGGCAGTCCGTGCAGGGGCTGCCAGTCCAAATCCAAAGCGCGCAAACGACGTTAAAAGCTAACGCGTGAAACATTTCGTTCGCCCTTCAGTCCGTTTCGCTTCCATCAGCAATTAGTAAGCGAAACGTCACGTGTAATCGTGCGCTCCGCTTGCCGACGAGGGCCGTTGCCTCGAACTCGGCACCTTCATTGTTATATGTTCCGGTAAATCCCATGGTGACGATCTTACGTGCAAACAGTTTCGTAATCACCTCAGGCACGTGCTCTCGCGTCGTCACTTGACCTTTCCATTTGCCGCCGGAGCAAGTGTATTTTCCGGTGTGGTAATAGATCGAGCCGCCACCCCGCATGGTGCCGTCCTGCAGCACAGATACGCCCGATGCGCCGCCTTCCTCCCCATCCAGCAATCTGGACGTGACAGCGTAAAGCCCGTTTTTGATCATCCCGGCTACCGCGCCCGACTGATCTTTTCCCCGTCGGAGGGGGTCCTGGTACTCCAGGCCACAGGTAGATTGTTCAGCACGATCGAAAGAAGCGCAAGGTAAATTCCGGCTCGCTGCGTCACACTCTGGGTGGGTGGCACGCGTCAAAGCGTGCCGCGTGGCGCCGATCGTCACTCGCGGTAAGGCCGAGTGATGTGCGCATATTCTTCACCTGCCGTGAGATTAGCCGGCAAAATTATAGTGTTCCTCCGTGACTTGCGTGCAACGGTGATTCAGAAATGCGTTGGCGAGGTGCGGATGTGGGCGCGCAGGGCAGGTCACAGGTTATTGCCTTTCGACAAGCCCGAGCTTCTTGATCCGCGACTCCAGGGTTGTCGGCTTGACGCCGAGCTGCTCGGCGGCCGCATTCGCCCCCCGGATGCGCCAGCCGCAACGCTGAAGCACACGCAAGATATGGTCGCGTTCAGCTTCCTCGAGCGTTCCTGACGTGCTCGCGGCTTGCGGCCGCAGCGCCGGATTGCCGAGCTTGATCTGCAGCGTCGACCCGCGGGTAAGGATCATCGCGCGCTCGATCACGTTACGAAGCTCGCGGACATTGCCGGGCCATGGATAGGCCAGCAGGGCGGCCATCGAATCCTCGGCGATGGCATCGATCGCCTTGCCCATCGAGTTGCTGAATTCCTTGACGAAGGTCCATGACAGAAGGGGAATGTCCTCACGACGCTCGCGCAAGGGCGGTACTTCGACCGGGAATACATCAAGCCGGTAGAACAGATCTTCGCGAAATCTGCCTTCCTTGACGGCCTGTGCGAGCGGACGGTTGGTCGCAGCAATCACCCGCGCATCGACCTTGATCGTTCGCGAACCGCCCAATCTTTCAAATTCACCTTCCTGAAGCACGCGCAACAGCTTCGGCTGTAATTCAAGCGGCAGTTCGCCGATTTCGTCAAGGAAGATCGTCGAGCAGTCGGCGATCTCAAAGCGGCCGGCCTGCCGCGCCAGTGCGCCGGTGAAGGCCCCTTTCTCGCGACCGAACAGTTCGGATTCAATCAAGGCGGCAGGAAGTGCGGCGCAATTCACCTTGATCATCGGACGATCTTTTCGAGCGCTCGCATCATGGATGGCCTGCGCCAGCACCTCCTTGCCAGTTCCGGTCTCACCTAGCAGCAGGACTGTAGAATCGGTTCGCGCGACCTGTGCGATTTCATCCAGCACACTCAGAAAGCGCGGTGACTTGCCTACGATTCCCTGCGGCGGTCTGATTTGTGCGGCGTCCTTCAGATAGGCATTCTCTCGCTCAAGCCGGTCCTTCAGAATCTTTATCTCCGCCATCGCCTTGAGAAGCTTTTCGTGCTCGCGCTTTCGCGCGACGGCATGGGCGAATACCTCACCCACGAGCGTCAGCCTTGCGATCAAATCGTCCGGCCAGGGGCGGGTATCGCGAAAAGCCGCGAAAGCAACGGCGCCGATGATGCGCCCGCTGACGCGAAACGGGATGCTCAAATGAGAATGCATGCCCGTCCGTCTGAAATATTCCGCCTCGCCAACCGCTTCGGGTGGAAGATCATTGACGGGGTTTTGTACCGCGAGCAATTCGCCGGCGCGAAGTCTGGCAACGAACCAGTCAAGTTGGGCAGGAAGGGGACCTAACGGGGTCGCATCGACCCCCTCGACAGCGGTTGAGGACAGAACGACAAGCGAGCCGTCGTCCCGGAATTCAGCAAAAGTGCAGCGATCGAACCCAAGGAATTTCAGAAGTATCGCCTGTACAACCCGAATTTCGACTTCGACGAGTTCGGCGGGAATGTTGGCAAATCGCGCCGACAGGTCGGAGAGCATTCGTTCGAATGCCAGCAGTTCTTCAATCGACGCATCACTTCTTGACGCGTTCTCTGCCTTCGCGGATCTGTTGAAGGGTATTACGTCTGGCATGGCGTCGCTTCTCCTAGCGCGGTCCCGGAAAATCCGGTCTGACCTGACGGCATTGATTAGCGAGCGGCCTTAGACCTTCCGGAGGCTGCCAACCGGAATTGAGTGGAAAGTGTATAATGTCGGGTATCCGACGCAAGGGGCCAATTCGTGCGCAATCGCTTAAAGGCTTCTGGATTCCATCGGCCACGGGTGATCAAATAAATGAAATGGTACGAAAACCATCAGATGTAGGGCTAATCAGCTGAAGGCTCTCACATTTCTGTGACTAAGGCGCAACCAAGCTTTGCCGTATTAATGCCTGCGCTCGATTTTCAAATCTTCCGCAACTCTGCTACGTCTTTCCATGGCTTCCTCGGCTTGTTGAGAAGCCGATCCATGTCGTTCGTCTTGGCGGGGTCAGCATGGGTCCGCACGACCGAGATCGCGAGAGCTGCGATCATTGATATTGCCTTAGTCATTTCTTGTCCAAGTTGCGGGCAGACGAAACGGTCCGCGAAACGGTCCGCGGGAAAAATGCACGATTCAAGAAGTGTCTGATGTCATTGGTGGGCCTGCCTGGACTCGAACCAGGAACCAGATCGTTATGAGCGGTCTTACAGGGGAAGGTCAGCTTTCATCATTCGGGAAGTCCCCAGTTGCGCTTGGCGTCGTTGCGTCGATTGTTGATGTGCTCGTTCTTGATCTCGATCGTGCTGCCATCGGAGCCTGTCAGGTAACCCATCCAGCGCGTGGTCTTGCCGCTGTTGGAAAGCTGCGGCGCCCAGTGATCCCCCGCTACACCTTCAATGTCGCAGCGGGTTTGAATTTCGTCAGCGATAACTTTCGAGACGTCCTCCAACCAGTGCTCCAACGTGTTGAATGCCACGACGCGGACTGGGTCGTTGAATTGCCCTGACATAAGATCGGCGATGATCGTTTCTAGGTCTGTGCGCTCAATTTCGGTTTCGCGGTAAACGCTGCTGTGCCGTCCGAAGCGATCAACCACGAGATAGACAGTTTGGTCCGGCCGTAGGGCACGATCCTTGGCGTCCAACCGGTGCTGGGCACACGCACCTCCTACGCAACAAAAGAGACTAAAAATTCAATTCGGCCCCGACATTAGGGTTCCGACCAAAGAAAAAGTAGGGGCTTCTTATTGCCCCGAGGCCCCTGGGGTACATCCGCGCGCACGGCACGGTGGCAATAAACCTATCGCAGCAACGTCAACGGGATATATTCATGCGGCGCGGCTCACCACATTGCGCTCGCCTCGCTGTGAAATCACGAGGTACATGCCCAAGCTCTCTGACAATCAGGTAGGTGACCGCCTCCATGCTGCACTGGAAGGGTCGGCACCGACGAGGGTGAAACCATCCGTCGTAACACCGCTTTGCGCACCGCACGTCAGACGTTATCACTTTTTGAGCAGGATCTTCTGATCGCCGCTGAACGAAATTCGGATTAGTGAGTACGGTGATGAACCAGCCCATCGTCCCGCCTTCGAAGACCTAAAGAGACGGTACCAGCACCACGGGGCGGCCACCGACGTGCACATGAACCGGCTCACGACCGAGCGGCAGACCTGCAAGGGCACCGGCTTTCCGACGGTAGCCATTGGAGCCCAGTCGCAAAATCTATCCGGTCCAGTGCAAGAACGTCCGGTTGCGTCTAGGAACGTGGCGTCCTTGCAATGACTGTTGTTCGAATACGTGCTCAACCTCTTTTCTTGCCAAAACAACCTCCATTTCTGCCAACGCTATCTATTGAGATTTGGTAGACCTCGTTTCGATCGGCACGAGGCTACACGATCGTTGCAGCGGCTCTGTGGCGAGATCGCCTTTCCTATCGGAAGGTTCATCGTGCGGGGGGCTCCGATGAACTATCAAGCGTTCACGAAAGACAGCGCTTGATGAATCTTAGCTACCGGTCGAAAACGCCGAGGTCGTGCGTGTGCAAACGAATAGGTGCTATGGTAGTTTTTATGCAGGTCAAAAATTATTTGAAATGTCCGGCCCGCTGGACATTTGCCATCGCAGTTCGCACGCATGCGTGCGATTTGAAATGCGGAGCGGGCGTCGCATTTGAAAGCAAACCGAGTTGAACACATGCCACGCAAATCAGCGGCAGAGATGGCAATACAGACGCCGAAGCTGCGATCGGACAGATTGCAGCCGCCTGCTACACTCACCCGATCGCGCCGCCCTGCAGCTGTCGATCGATCTGACGTTGGCTGAAGATGATGAAGCTAGCGTCGAGCAAGTGAAGACGATGCTGGCCGAACGTGAGTGGGATGATGTAGCACATTCATCGCCAATACAGCGCGTTGAATCTTCTGCCGTGGCAATCGCCGCCGTGCTGGGTCGACGATCCCGATCAAGATCTTTCGACGCCGCAGCATCCGACCGAAGGCAGGCACAAAGCTGCGATGCTAACGAAGCGGATGCTGGCGCTGTCTCGAAATTTCAACCTGATCCGATTGCGGCGATCCAAGCGGCACAGAAAACCAAGCGCTGAAACAGAAGGAGACTGAGCGTGTTTCATTTACGACTTCTGGTGCTTCCATGCACACGGCACGTACAGTTTGATAACGACACCTTCCGCCCCAAAAGCCTAAGCCTCGACTATACGAGGGACTGGGATGCCTCTAGAACGCGTTAGGATGCCCCAGGTGTGTAGTCTGTGTATGAAATGAACAAAGCCCCGCTTGGCAAAAAGGCGGGGCTTTTTCGTGTAATCAAACGAAATACGGCCCACTGAATAAATTCTTGGGGACAACCCTTCAAGATACCAGGCCAGTCTGAAGCAAAAATGAGCTAAAATCGCCAACGACTCAGTGGAGGGTACCATGGACAACAACCCGGACGACCAGGCTCTAGTCGAGAAGACGATAGAGGCCATCAAGGGTATAGCGATGTCGATAACTGCAAACTCTGCAATAGGGCCGAAACCCGATCCGGAGCAAGCTGCCGGAACAACTAACGAGCAAATGTTGCTTGGAGACGCCGCCATAACGCCCGAAGCTGCCCCCGCGCTGATTGCTCCGAAGAAGACCAACCCGAAGAAGCGCCGCGCGGCCCCGAAGAAATCGGCCAAGCAGGTAGCGCAACCGGCGGCAAAGACTCCGAAAAAGACAGCTAAAAAGTCAGCCAAAAAAGCTGCGAAAAAGTCCGCCAAGAAATCCGCGAAGAAAACCAAATCATCTGCCGGACGGAAGGCCGTGGGAAAGAATAAGACCGCCAAAAAGGTTGCAAAGAAAAAGAAGGCGAAGAAGTCGAAGCGCTAAT
>WNFS01005814.1_pt1 | contig 18663 bp, 17 predicted proteins | sample 5400141 | NCBI WGS metagenome assembly WNFS01 (sample SAMN13153358, study PRJNA577476) | soil metagenome | isolation source: 60 cm saprolite under Madrone tree | place: USA:California | collected 2016-06-14
TGGGCGAGCAGGACCGTCATCGTCGGCAACGCCAGCCTGAGCAGTGTCGGCAGAACAGGCCCTGTCAAGATGGCGGAACGCGTCTGCATCGCCGTGGTTGGATGATCGGGCGCTGCGAGGACGGCGGGAGTTTCAACCGCGGTCGGCTCTGATGGGCTGCCGATCAACACGCCATCGATCGGTATGGGTTTTTGCAGGCTCATTGTTTTTATATCCGCCATCAGTTCACGAAATTCGCCACTTGCGAATGCCGCGGATTCATGAGATTACGATCGTAATAACATATTACGATCGTAATGCAATTGGGAGGAAGCAAGGATGCGCTACGACAAGGGACACAAGGATGCGACCCGCCGGCGCATCATCGACGTTGCTTCGCGGCAATTCCGGCAACAGGGCGTCGCCGCGGTCGGCCTTGCCGGCATCATGACCGATGCGGGCCTGACCAATGGCGCGTTTTACGCCCATTTTGCCTCCAAGGCGGATCTGTTGCGGGAAGTTCTTTGCAATGTGCGCAAGCGCAACGAGATGTGGCAAGCTGCCCCCGAGAGCGGGGCCGGATTGGCGAGCACGATCCGCGATTATCTGTCTTCAGGCCATCGCGACAACCCCGGTCGAGGCTGTCCGACCTCCGCACTGGTCGCCGAAATTGCGCGGCATCCCAAGGCTGCGCGTGACGCATTCACGGACAAGCTGGCCCGCATCATCGAGCTGATTGCAGCCCGCCTGGACTCAGGCACGCAACGCGAGCGACGGCGAAAGGCAGTCGCGCTTTACGGGCTGATGGTGGGGACGCTACAGCTCGCCCGCGCCGTCAACGACAAGCAACTATCCGAGGAAATTTTGCAAAGCGGCGCCGAACAGGCCCTTGCCCTTGCCGGCCGGCGTGGCAAATGAGTCGGTCGTTTCTTTGAAAATTTGGCCTTCCAGCCGTTGCTATGTTGGCGAAATGCTCGCCGTCGGCGGCCAGGTTCGCAAAGCCATTTCCGCGATCTTGCGCAGTTGCTCGCGGCTGGTCCCGCCCGCCGCCTGGACTGCCATGCCTTGCAAAATCGCGGAGATGTAGCGCGCGAGATCGGCCGCGTCGGATCCCGCCGGCAAATCGCCTTCGGCAACGGCGCGGTCGAAGCGTTTGCGCAAATCTTCCTCACCATTGGCACGCCGCAGCATCAATTCCTGTTTGATGGATTGCGCGGCATCGCCGCAGCACAGCGCGCCCTGCACCGCAAGACATCCCGGCGGATTGTTCGGGTCGGTGACGGCGTCGGCCGCTTCGTAAAGCAGGTGTTCAACGACGGCGTGTGCGGTCGGCATTCCCAGTGCAACCTGGAAGTAACCGCCGGGTCCGTCGACATACCGATCCAGCGCCTTGCGAAACAGCTCTTCCTTGTTGCCGAAGGCGGCATAAAGGCTGGGTTTGGTGATCCCCATGGCCTCGGTCAGATCCGCCATCGACGCGCCTTCGTAGCCTTTGCGCCAGAACACCTGGAGCGCAACGTCTAGCGCCTTATCGACCTCGAATTCACGCGGACGTCCCATGGCCATGATGGGTCCTCCTGAGTTTCCTACCGCTCGTTAGATAAGTGACTTGACAGGGGATGTCGATGGCCCATCTATACCGGGCGTTACGAATGTGTGCGATGCAGCGTAACAGGGTGGGTTGGCATCTCGGCCGACCCAGCCTGTTCAAGTCGGGGTTCGCAGCCCCGAACGTCCTTCGGAATGGGGTCTTTATGAAAAATATCATCCAAAACAAAGGGTTAATTGGGGCGGGGCTGGTGCTCGCGGTGATGGCTACGGCTGGCGGAGCGACCTTGCTGAACGCTCGGATCGGGGCTGCGCAGGCCGAGACGGTTGCGGCGGCGCCGGCGGCGCTGCCGGTTTCGGTGTCGGTCGTCACGCCCCGCGAGACCGTGCCGTGGGACGAGTTTTCCGGCCGGCTGGAGGCGGTCGAACGGGTTGAAGTTCGCTCCCGCGTCGCAGGAGCCATTCAGGAAATTCATTTTCGTGAGGGCGCGCTGGTCAAGCAGGGCGACCTGTTGATCCTGATCGACCCGTCGCTTTACGCGGCGGAGGTTGCACGCGCCGAGGGCCAGGTGGCCGCGGCCAAGGCCCGCCTCGTCCTGACCAAGAGCGATTTCGAGCGCGGCCAGCAGCTAACGGATTCACGCACGATTTCGCAGCGGGATTTCGATGGCCGCGTCAACGCCTACAGCGAAGCCGAAGCCAATCTGAAGGCGGCGGAAGCCACCCTCGAGACCGCAAAGCTCAATCTCGGTTATACCGAAGTGCGCGCGCCGGTCGCCGGCCGGGTGGGAAAGCTCGAAATCACCGTGGGCAATCTGATCGCCGCGGGGCCGGGCACGCCGGTGCTGACGACGCTGGTGTCGGTCAATCCGATCTATGCCAGCTTCAACGCCGATGAGCAGGTGGTGACGCGCGCCTTGCGGACGCTCGCCGACCAATCGACGCCTTCCGAAATCGGCCGCATCCCGGTGCAGATGGGGACCGGCATGTCGGACGGCACGCCCTACAAGGGGCATATGCAGCTGATCGATAACCAGGTCGATGCGCGCAGCGGTACGGTGCGGGTGCGGGCGGTGTTCGACAACGCCGACGGCCGCCTGATGCCCGGCCAGTTTGCACGGCTGTTGATGGGACAGCCCAAGGCCGAGCCGACGCTGTTGATTAGCGAACGCGCTGTCGGTACCGACCAGAACAAGAAGTTCGTGATGGTCGTCGACAAGGACAGCAAGGCGGAATACCGCGAAGTGGCGCTCGGCGTATCGATCGACGGCATGCGCGTGGTGACCGGCGGTCTGCATGCCGGCGAGCGGATCGTCGTCAAGGGACTACAGCGCGTGCGCCCGGGAGCGGTCGTTGCACCCCAGGAGATCGCGATGGATTCGGTCTCCGCCGACCAGACCGCAAACAAGCTGGCGCAGCGCTAGGGCAACCTAATTGATCCTTCCGCGAACCGCGGAAAGGTCAAGCGACACGATCGGAAACAATAGCAATCACAGCGGGGTCGATCGGAATCGACCGCGCCGGGAGGATTGCGCTCTGCAACCCGGATATCGACGAGAAGGTGCCATGAATTTTTCCAGGTTTTTCATCGACCGGCCGATCTTCGCGGGCGTGCTGTCGACGCTGATCTTCGTGGCGGGACTACTGTCGATTCCGGCGCTGCCGATCTCCGAATACCCGGAAGTGGCGCCGCCGACCGTGGTGGTGCGGGCGCAATATCCCGGTGCCAATCCCAAGGTCATCGCCGAGACGGTATCGACGCCGATCGAGGAGCAGATCAACGGGGTCGAGGGCATGCTCTACATGAGCAGCCAGGCCACCACCGATGGGTTGATGACCCTCAACGTCACGTTCCGCCTCGGCACCGATCCGGACAAGGCCCAGCAACTGGTTCAGAACCGGGTGGCGCAGGCCGAACCGAGATTGCCCGAGGAGGTCCGCACGCTCGGAATCACAACCATCAAGAGCGCGCCCGACCTCACGATGGTGGTGCATCTGCTGTCACCAAACGGCCGTTACGACATGACCTATCTGCGCAACTACGCCGTGCTGAATGTCAAGGACCGGCTGGCGCGCATTGAAGGCGTCGGCCAGGTGCAGTTGTTCGGCTCCGGCGACTATTCGATGCGCGTCTGGCTCGATCCGCAGAAAGTCGCCGAGCGCGGCCTCTCGGCGTCCGACGTCGTGCGCGAGATCCGGGCGCAGAACGTGCAGGCGGCGGCCGGCGTCGTCGGCGCATCGCCAAGCGAGATCGGGCTCGACCTGCAACTCTCCATCAATGCGCAGGGGCGGCTGCAGACCGAGGAGGAATTCGGCGACATCATCGTCAAGAACGGCACCAACGGCGAAGTCACCCGGCTGCGCGACATCGCCCGCATCGAGCTTGGTGCCGCGGACTATTCGCTGCGTTCCCTGCTCGACAACAAATCGGCGGTCGCGGTTCCGATCTTCCAGTCACCGGGCTCGAACGCGATCCAGATTTCGGACAACGTCCGAAGGATGATGGCCGAGCTGAAGCAGAACATGCCCGACGGCATGGATTACAGTATCGTCTATGATCCGACGCAGTTCGTCCGCGCATCGATCGAGGCGGTCGTGCATACGCTGCTGGAAGCGGTGGCGCTGGTGGTGCTGGTCGTCATTCTGTTCCTGCAGACCTGGCGGGCGTCGATCATTCCGCTGATCGCGGTGCCGGTTTCCATCATCGGCACCTTCGCGGTGATGCATGTCTTCGGTTTCTCCATCAACGCGCTCACGCTGTTCGGGCTGGTGCTCGCCATCGGCATCGTGGTGGATGACGCCATCGTCGTGGTCGAAAACGTCGAGCGCAACATCGAGCAGGGCCTGGCGCCGAAACAGGCGGCGTATCAGGCGATGCAGGAAGTGACCGGTCCGATCATCGCGATCGCGCTGGTGCTGATCGCCGTGTTCGTGCCGCTGGCGTTCATCACCGGGCTGACCGGCCAGTTCTACAAGCAATTCGCACTCACGGTGGCGATCTCGACGGTGATCTCCGCGTTCAATTCATTGACGCTGTCGCCCGCGCTGGCGGCGTTGCTGCTGAAATCCCATGATGCGCCGAAGGATGCCCTGACCCGCGGCATGGATCGGTTGCTCGGCTGGTTCTTCCGGCGTTTCAACCGGGCCTTCCACCGCAGCTCGGACGCCTATAGCGGCGGCGTCAAGCGCGTGATTTCACGGCGCGCCATCGTGATGGTCGGCTATGTCGCGCTGATCGGCGTCACCTATGGTTTGTTCAAGGCTGTGCCCGGTGGCTTCGTGCCCGGTCAGGACAAGCAGTATCTGGTCGGCTTTGCGCAGCTTCCCGATGGCGCCACGCTGGACCGGACCGAACAGGTGATCCGCCGCATGGGCGATATCGCGCTGAAACTGCCGGGCGTCGAAAGCGCGGTCGCCTTTCCCGGCCTGTCGATCAACGGTTTTACCAACAGTTCAAATTCCGGAATCGTGTTCGTGACGCTAAAGCCGTTCGAGGAGCGCAGGGCGGCGGGCTTGAGCGCAGGCGCCATCGCCAAGCAGCTCAATGGCAAGTTCGCGGGCATCCAGGAAGCCTTCATCGCGATGTTTCCACCGCCTCCGGTGGCCGGATTAGGCACCATCGGCGGCTTCAAGATGCAGATCGAAGATCGCGCGGGCCTTGGCTATGAGGCGCTCAACGACGCCACCAAGGCCTTCATCGCCAAGGCTTCGGCGGCGCCGGAACTGGCCGGCCTGTTCTCGAGCTATCAGGTCAACGTGCCGCAGCTTTATGCCGATATCGATCGCACCAAGGCACGTCAGCTCAGCGTGCCCGTGACCAGCGTGTTCGATACCATGCAGATCTATCTCGGTTCGCTCTATGTCAACGATTTCAACAAATTCGGACGCACCTACTCCGTGCGAGTGCAGGCGGACGCGAAATTCCGTGCGCGAGCCGACGACGTCGGACTGCTGAAGGTGCGTTCGGACACCGGCGAGATGGTGCCGCTGTCGGCGCTATTGAAGATCAAGGAAAGCGCGGGACCGGAGCGCGCCATGCGCTATAACGGCTTCCTCACGGCCGACCTCAATGGCGGCGCGGCGCCCGGTTATTCGACCGGGCAGGCGCAGGCCGTCGTGGAGCGGATCGCGGCGGAAACCTTTCCGAAAGGCATTGCGTTCGAATGGACCGACCTGACCTATCAGGAAATCATCGCCGGAAACTCGTCGCTGGTGGTGTTTCCGGTGGCGCTGCTGCTGGTGTTCCTGGTGCTCGCAGCGCAGTATGAGAGCCTCACGCTGCCCTTGTCGATCATCATGATCGTGCCGATGGGATTGCTGGCCGCGATGCTGGGCGTCTGGTTGACCAAGGGCGACAATAATGTCTTCACGCAGATCGGTCTGATCGTGCTGGTGGGATTGTCGGCGAAAAACGCCATCCTGATCGTGGAGTTCGCACGCGAGTTGGAATTTGCCGGGCGGACGCCGGTTCGGGCGGCGATCGAAGCCAGCCGGCTGCGGCTACGGCCGATCCTGATGACGTCGCTCGCCTTCATCATGGGCGTGGTGCCGCTGGTGATCTCCACCGGCGCGGGATCGGAGATGCGCCACGCCATGGGCGTCGCGGTGTTCTCCGGCATGATCGGCGTGACGGCGTTCGGCATTTTCTTCACGCCGATGTTTTACGTGCTGCTGCGCGCGCTGGCCGGCAACCGGCCGCTGACCCAGCACGGCGAAACATCAGTGGAACATATCGTTGGTGGCCACGTCGATTGAGATCCGTTCACATTTTATCGAGGAAAAATTGAACCTGCCTCAGTGAGAATCATTGAAAGAAAAGCAGTGCCGAGGACCGATACGACAGCGCGCATATTGCTATTTTTGCAGGGCACTCGACACTGTTCCGAAGCGTCACCATCATCCCTGAAGTGAATGATCGCGCGGAGTTGCGGCATTCTGGCCAGGAGACCGCGATGAAGCGTCGGGAATTTTTGAAACTGTCCGTTGCGACCGCGGCAATGGCTGCCTGGTCGCGGCAGGTGCGCGCGCAAACGGCGGTTACGGAAATCCGCATCGGCTATCAGAAGAACGGCGTGCTGGTGATCGCGCGGCAACAGGCTACGCTTGAGAAACATTTCGCTTCCCAGGGCATCGCGGTGAAGTGGGTCGAGTTCTCCTCGGGGCCGCCGATGCTGGAGGCGATGAACGTCGGCAGCATCGATTATGGCGCGGTCGGCGATTCGCCGCCGATCTTCGCGCAGTCGGCGGGAGCGGCCATTGTCTATGCGGCGGGTCAGCCGGCCACCAACGGGCAGGGCATTCTGGTTCAGAACAATTCCCCGATCCGCACCATCGCGGATCTGAAGGGCAAGCGCGTCGGCTTCACCAAGGGTTCCAGCGCGCATAACATCGTCGTGCAAACGCTCGAAAAAGCCGGTCTTGCCTACGCCGACATCACGCCGGTCTACCTGACTCCGCCGGATGCCGGTCCGGCCTTCGCCAACGGCAGCATTGATGCCTGGTCGATCTGGGATCCCTACTTCGCGATCGGCGAAATCAAACAAAATGGCCGTATTCTCGTCAACGCCTCCGAGATCACCAGGACCAACTCGTTCTATATCGCCAACCGCGATTTTGCGAAGAACCATGGTCAGATCCTGCAGCAAATCATCGACGTGACGTCGTCGGCCGCGAACTGGGCCGAAGCGCACCGCGAAGAGGTGGCAAGATCGCTGAGCGCGATCACCGGCATTCCCCTTGATATCCAGACGGTTGCCGCCAACCGCTCGTCCTTCGCGGTCGGCCCGATCACCGACGATATCGTTGCCACCCAGCAAGGTGTGGCCGATCGCTTCTTCAAGTTGGGTCTCATTCCAAGGCCGGTCGTGGTTCGCGACGCGGTCTGGAAACCGGTGCAGACCTGAGCTGACCCTCACGACATCCGTCACAAAGGATTGAAACATGCGTTGGTTTAAGCGAGCGGTCGCCATTGCGGTGCTGTCGATGACCACGGCGCTGGCCGGAGTTGGCGCCAGCTACGGCCAGGACAAGGTGGTTCGTATCGGCTTTCAAAAATACGGCAAGCTGGTGCTGCTCAAAGGCAAGGGCTCGCTGGAAGAAAAACTCAAGCCCCTCGGTTACAAGGTTTCTTGGACGGAATTCCCCTCCGGGCCGCCGTTGCTCGAAGCCCTTAACGTCGGCGCCATCGATTTTGGCGTCGCAGGTGAAACGCCGCCGATCTTTGCGCAGGCGGCCGGCGCGCCGCTAGTCTATCTCGCCTACGATCCCCCGGCTCCGCAAGGCGAGGCAATACTCGTTCCCAAGGATAGCACGTTCAATTCCGTTGCCGACCTGAAAGGCAAAAGAGTCGCGCTGAACAAAGGCTCCAACGTTCACTACCTGCTGGTGAAGGCGCTGGAGAAAGCCGGTCTCAAATACACCGACATCCAGCCGGTGTTTCTGGCGCCCTCGGATGCGCTCGCCGCCTTCACGCGGGGCTCCGTCGATGCCTGGGCGATCTGGGACCCCTATGAAGCCGCCGCCGAAGCCTCGACAGGCGCGCGCATTCTTGCCGACGGGACCGGTCTCGTCGCCAATCATCAATTCTATTTCTCCTCGAAGACGTTTCTCGCTGGCGACGCCAGGGCGGTCGATGTCGTCCTCGAAGCGCTGAACGAGGCCGATGAATGGACCAGGAACAATATCCAGACCGTCGCCGCGCAATTGAGCCCTTCGGTCGGCTTGTCGCCATCGGTGCTCGCGGCGTCGCTGCAGCGCGAGTCATATGGGATTTTGCCGATCAGCGATGAGGTGATCGCGAGCCAGCAGCGGATCGCCGATACCTTCGTCGGGCTCGGTCTGCTGCCGAAAGCCATCACGGTTTCGGACGTTCAACGCAAACCGGGGTCCTGATCATGACGAACCATGTCACTTCCAATGCCAACATGCTCTGGTTCCTGCCGACCCATGGCGACGGCCGCTATCTCGGCACCACGACCGGCGGGCGCGAGGTCAACTTCAACTACCTGCGCCAGATCGCGCAGGCCGCCGATCAACTCGGCTATTTCGGCGTGCTGCTGCCGACCGGGCGAAGTTGCGAGGATTCCTGGGTGGTGGCGTCGGCGGTAGCGCCCTGGACCGAGCGGCTGCGCTATCTGGTGGCGGTCCGTCCCGGCCTGCAATCGCCCAGCGTCGCCGCGCGCATGACCGCCACGCTCGACCGGGTGTCGAACGGACGCTTGCTGATCAATGTCGTCACCGGCGGCGATCCCGTCGAGAACAAGGGCGACGGCATCTTCCTCGATCATGACGCGCGTTATGCCGTGACCCGCGAGTTTCTCAACATCTACAGCGATCTGCTGGCCGGCAAGACCGTCAATGTCGAGGGCGAGCACATCCGCATCGAGGACGGACGGCTGTTGTTTCCGCCGGTGCAATCGCCGCGCCCGCCGCTGTATTTCGGCGGATCGTCGGAGGCCGGCATTGATGTCGCGGTCGACACCGTCGACAAATACCTGACATGGGGCGAGCCGCCGGCGCAGGTGGCCGAAAAGATCGCGCGCGTCAAGGCCGTCGCCGCCAGGCGTGGGCGCACCCTCAGCTTTGGTATCCGCCTGCACGTGATCGTTCGCGAAACCAGTGCGGAGTCCTGGAAAGCCGCCGACGATTTGATTCAGCACGTCACCGACGAGACCGTCGTCTCGGCTCAGAAGATCTTTTCGCGGATGGACTCGGTCGGCCAGCAGCGCATGGCGCAACTGCATGGCGGACGCCGGGACAAGCTCGAGATCAGCCCGAACCTCTGGGCCGGCGTCGGCCTGGTGCGCGGCGGCGCGGGAACGGCACTGGTCGGCGATCCCCAAACCGTGGCGGCGCGGATCCGGGAATATCAGGAGGTCGGCATCGATACGTTCATCATGTCGGGCTACCCGCATCTCGAGGGTTCGGCGAGACCATCGCCAACGAGCACCGTCCGCTGGTGAAGGCGTCGCAGTCATGAGCCTGATCGAAAGCCTTCCGCGGATCCGCAGCCTGCGACTGCCGCGTGCCGACGGCCTGATCCAGTGGATCGTGCCGCTGGTCATCGTTGTTGTCTGGCAGGTTGCCTGCATCAGCGGCGTTATGCCGGCGCGGGTGCTGCCGGCACCGAGCGACGTGGCGCTGGCGGGATGGAAGCTGCTGCTGTCGGGCGAACTCGTGCGCAACATCTGGGTCAGCTTTTGGCGGGCCGGCGTCGGCTTCGTCATTGGTGGCGGCATCGGCTTTGCCTTCGGCCTGATGAACGGCCTGTCGCAGCTCAGCAACAAGCTCACCGACACCACGCTGCAGATGGTGCGCAATATTCCGCATCTGGCGCTGATCCCGCTGGTCATCCTGTGGTTCGGCATCGACGAATCGGCGAAACTGTTTCTAGTCGCGCTCGGCGTGTTCTTCCCGATCTATCTCAACACGCTGCACGGCATCCGCACCGTCGATCCACAATTGATCGAGATGGGGCGGATCTACGGCATGACCGATGGCGAATTGTTCCGGCGGGTGATCTTTCCGGGCGCGTTGCCGTCGATCTTTGTCGGTGTACGCTTTGCACTCGGCATCATGTGGCTGACGCTGATCGTGGCGGAAACCATCGCGGCTTCATCGGGCCTCGGCTACATGGCGATGCAGGCACGCGAATTCATGCAGATCGACGTCGTCGTGCTCAGCATCCTGATCTACGCCTTGCTTGGAAAACTGGCCGACAGCGCTTCGCGCGTGCTGGAACGATTGACGCTGTCCTGGCATCCCGCCTTCCAGAGACATTGAGAGCACAGATGCAGGAAGCCCTTCGTTTTCTTCCCCAGGATGCCGAGCCGGTGGATCGCGCGGATTTCGTCGAGCGGGCGCGGTTGCTGTGGCGTGGTTCGGAAGTTTCTCGCGGGCTGCCGCTGACCATTCGTGGCTTGCGAAAATCGTTTGGTGACAACGAGGTGCTGCGCGGCATCGACCTGCACATTCCCGCAGGACAATTCGTCGCGATCGTCGGCCGCAGCGGCTGCGGCAAGAGCACGCTGCTGCGTTTGATCGCGGGGTTGGAGACCATCGACGCCGGCACCATCGGCTTCGGCGAGGAAACCCGGCCTGAGGATGTGCGGGTGATGTTTCAGGAGCCACGGCTGTTGCCGTGGGCGCGGGTTCTGTCGAACGTCGAGGTTGGGCTTGGCCGCGACCGCGCATCGCCGGATGCCCAGCTACGCGCGCAGAGGGCGTTGACCGAAGTCGGGCTTGACGACAAGCGCGGTCAGTGGCCGGCCGTCCTTTCCGGCGGGCAAAAGCAGCGCGTGGCGCTGGCGCGTGCGCTGGTCAGTCATCCCCGCGTTCTCGCCTTCGACGAGCCGCTCGGCGCGCTCGATGCCCTGACGCGGATTTCCATGCAGCGGCTGCTGGAGCGGGTCTGGCGCGATCAGGCTTTTACGGCGATCCTTGTCACGCATGACGTGTCCGAAGCCGTCGCATTGGCCGACCGGGTTCTGGTCATTGAAAACGGCCGTATCGCGCATGACATCGATGTCGATATCCCGCGTTCCCGCCAGCGCGGCTCGGCCGACCTCGCGGCATTGGAAGGCTCGATCTTGCGCGGTCTGCTGCAATCCGCGGACGACCCATCAGACCTGTGAGGCTGCCATGAACTCCACCGTCCGCACCGTCACGATCGACCGCGAGGTTGCTTCAGGCGATTTTCGCAGCGCTATGCGTCATCTGGCGGGCGGCGTCAGCGTGATCACGGTCGGGCGGGCTAAGGACATCACGGGGATGACCGTCACATCGGTCTCGTCGCTGTCGGTCGAGCCGCCGACATTGATCGTCAGCATCAATCGGGGATCGTCGTCCTGGCCGCTCCTGAAGCGCCTTGGCGTTTTCGGCGTGAATATTCTGACCGCCGATCAGCTTGACATCGCCGAGCGATTTACCGGCAAGGACGGACTGAAGGGCGCGGACCGGTTCGCCGGCGCTGAGTGGGTGACGCGCGCGTCGGGCGTGCCGCTGCTGGTGGGTGCGCTGGCGGCGGCCGACTGCGAGGTTGAAGAGATCGTCGAGCGTCACTCCCATGCCATCGTGATCGGCCGCGTACTGGATTTGCAGGTCTCGAAGCGCACCGCGGCGCTGGCCTACTGGCAGGGGCAATATGTCGCGATCGATCAGAACGAGGATGTGGTCAAGCTCGCGGAGGTCAGCCTTCCGGCCAGGCGGATCCCGCGCATGACGTGATCCGGCGATTCGTGGCCGTCGCTACGTCGGCGCTCCCAGGGCATGCGATCCATGACCGAGGGGAAGCGGTTGATCACCGAGCATCGCCTTGATAACGACGTCGCGGGCCTTCCCGGCGTCTAGCGCGTGCTGCGCGATCAGGTCGCCGCATTCGGAGACGATCTGGTCGGCATCCTGCATGATCTTGAGCTGCTTGTGGCGGTCTTCCCGGTGCAACCCCATGCTCTCGCCGACCATTTCGAGGATGTTGATGATGCGGAACGGCCAGTCCCGCTCATGCGCGCATAGTTCGCGATGTTCGGAGTGATAGACCGTAATCAGCGCATCGACGCCCGCGTCGCGCGCCGCCTGGAGCTCGCCCAGTTGCAGCTCGCGCTTGAACGCCGGAAGGACGCCGAGGTTGAAGCTCTGCAAGCCAACCGCCGGTTGTTTCAGGTCGACGAGTTCGACGCCCGGGATTGCCTGCAGGATTTCAGTGGCGGCTTCCATCGCGCCGGCTATGCCGGGATGCTGGTGCAGCGCTACCCGCATTTCGACCCGTCGCCGCAGGCGCGGCTTCAACTCGGCCAGCCGGCCGTCGAGAAACCGCATGAACGGCGTCATCTCGAAGGGTCGCGAACCGCGCTGTCGCTCGATCGTCGGCAGCGTCAGTTCGGTGAATTGGACGTAGCAACTCGGGCACCAGGAGATCACCTGCCCGGATTTGGAGTGCGATAGTTTCTCGATCGAGTTCGATCCCATGCGCCCGGACATCTCGATATCGCCCGGGCGCAGCTGTACGACGCCGCAACAATGGCTTGGTCCGCCCATCACCTGGTAGGTGACGCCGAGCACATCCATGATGTCGAGGGCAAGCAGCGCGATATGCGGCGTCTTGAGCACATTGCAGCCGGTGTAAAACACGAAGTCCGGGGCCTCGACGGGCGTCGATACCGACGCCGATTTCTGGCCGAGCCGCTCCAGCACCTCGCCATCGAGTTGCAAGCGTGACAGCACCGTTACATCGCGGCTGAGATCGCGGTACTTCTCCACGCCGAGGCGGCGCCGGTCGGGCAGCTCGCTGCCGGCCTTGGCGATGGCGAGGCGCGCCATCGCCAGCAGGAAGCGCGGATTGACCCCGTCGTCGCAGGCCTTGATGCACTCGCCGCTGAGCATGCAAGACGCTGCCCATTTGCGCGACGCCTCGGGTCCATCGCCGCTGCGTACGATGTCGAGCACGCCGCTGATGATGTCTTGCGAACTCGCATCCGCGATGCCGGCGGGTTTCACGCTAGGGCAGACCTCGACACATTTGCCGCACCGCGTGCAGGCATCGAGCATGTCCGCGACGCGCTCGTCGAGGGCCGCCTCGAAGGAGATGTCGTTATTCGGCTGCATATCCGGCCCTTCCGTGAACGTTGAGGAACTAGCACTGCACCGGTCGATTTTGACCTCACGAGCCTAACCCAAACCAGTTGAGACGCCAATGCCCGGATGGCGCCCTGTCGCTCGGCAATTCGATAGTGGCTTCATTGGATCGACATGCGATGGTCTGAGGGAATTCAGGCAGTGGTGTTTTGTGCGTCAGCGGACTAGAAAAGCCCGCAGCGGCCCGCGATGGCGGGACCGGGAGGATGTTACGCGATGGAACGCACGCTTCTTCAGATCGCGGTCGCGGTTGCAGGTCTTGCGGGTGTGGGCCTGGGCCTTACCGGCGTCGTGTTTGGCACCCTGGATGCCGATTTGTCCGGCGACGTGGTGCTGGACAGCTATGTTCGCTTTCTCAAGGGGATGCTGTTGGCGATAGGCCTGATCTACTGGTCCTGCATCCCGCAAATCGATCGGTACGGCGATCGGATTTCGCTGGTGACTTTCATTCTCGTGGCTGGCACGCTTGCGCGCCTGATGTCGGTGATTGGCCACGGCGTGCCGACCGTCGGCATCATGATTAACGTGATCGCGGGATTGGTCTTCGTGCCGCTGTTGTGGCTTTGGCAGCGGCGCGTCGCGCGGGTGGCGCTACGTGGCGCCGTGACCTGATGAAACGTATCGCGGTCTGGATCTTCTACGCGGTCGGCGCGCTCGCGATTCTGTATCTCGGACTCTACGCCTATGCGGCATTCACCGGGCACGACCTCCAGCCGGGCGATCCGATCCACATTTTTCGTAAACCCGACGCGCCGAATTACTCGTAGAATACCAACGTGCCAACGGGTTGCGCGTTTGCGCGCCCGATGACGGGCTTCGCGAGTGAGCCATGGCCTTTCATTCCGGGTCTGGTGCTAACGCACCATCCCGGAATGACGGAGTCTGGATTGTTTCGTCGCTGCGCGCCTCGCCATGACGATGGGGTCCTGATTACACCGTTGCGGTGACGCGGTGATATTCGCCGGCGCCCGCGGGCGTGACCGGCAGCCCGCCGTCGGCGTATTCGTTGAGCTTGTTGCGCAGTGTGCGGATCGAGATGCCGAGGATATTGGCGGCATGGGTGCGGTTGCCGAGGCAATGTTTCAGCGTCTCCAGAATGAGATCGCGCTCGACGTCCGCGACCGTACGTCCGACCAGTGCTCGGGTCACCTGTTCGGCGGCGAAGGTGGCGTGCGCTACCGCCGGCACGGTCTTGGCGAGGTCGAGACGATCGCCGTCCGGCGTCAGGATGGCGTCGGCGCCGATCTCGTCGCCCTGCGCCATCAGCACCGCGCGATGGATGGTGTTTTCCAGTTCGCGGACGTTGCCCTGCCAGCGGTTCACGGTCAGCACCCGGCGGGCATCGGCGGAGATTGGCCGCAACGGCACGCCGTTGGCGTCGGCATATTTCTTGGCGAAGTGCTGCGCCAGTTCGAGAATGTCCGCCGGGCGCTCGCGTAGCGGCGGGATCTTGAGGTTCACCACGTTGAGGCGGAACAAAAGGTCTTCGCGGAACGTGCCTTCGCGCACGGCATCAGCGAGGTTGCGGTTCGAGGTCGCGATGATGCGGATATCGACCGGCACCGGACGGGTGCCGCCGACCCGATCGATCACGCGCTCCTGGATCGCGCGCAGCAATTTGGATTGCAGCCGCACGTCCATTTCGGAGATTTCGTCCAGCAGCAGGGTGCCGCCGGTGGCTTCCTCGAATTTTCCGATCCGCCGCGCAACGGCGCCGGTGAACGCGCCCTTCTCATGGCCGAACAACTCGGATTCAAGCAGGTGCTCGGGGATCGCCGCGCAGTTGATGCTGATGAAAGGCTTCTTGGCGCGGTTGGAGCGGGTGTGGACATAGCGCGCCAGCACTTCCTTGCCGGTGCCGGATTCGCCGGTGATCATGACGGAGGCGTCGGAGCAGGCAATTTGCTGCGCCAGCTTGATCACCTTGGCCATCGCCTCGTCGCGGTAGATGAGGTCGCGGGAGTCGTTGGCGACGGCGGCGAGTACGGCTGCGATCAATTCGGGATCCGGCGGCAGCGGGATGTATTCCTTGGCGCCGGCATGGATCGCGGCGACCGCGGCGCGCGCGTCGTTGGAGATGCCGCAGGCGACGATCGGCACGTGAATGTGTTCCGCCTCCAGCCGCAGCACGAGGTCGCGGATGTCGAGGGCGACGTCGACCAGCAACAGGTCGGCGCCCTTGCCGCCGCGCAACACGCGCATCGCCTGTTCGTGGTCCTCCGCATGGGTCACGGAAGCGCCATTGTCCATGGCGATCTTGGTGGCCGTCGTGAGCTGGCCCTTCAATGTGCCAACGATGAGAAGCCGCATTTTAATCTCCTGTTCGTCTGTTCGCGCCAGTCGTGCGCCGTCGCTAGATAACTTTAGGTGCGTTCCGCCTTGATGATTTCCGTCATGGTCACGCCAAGCTTGTCTTCCACCAGCACTACCTCGCCGCGGGCCACCAGCCGGTTGTTGACATAAATGTCGATGGCTTCGCCGACGCGACGGTCGAGTTCGAGCACGGTACCGGGCCCGAGTTTCAGCAATTCGCCGACGTCCATCTTGGAACGGCCGAGCACGGCCGATACCTGCACCGGCACGTCGAAGACGGCTTCCAGGTCGGCTGCAACCCGCGAAGCCTGTTCGTCCTCGTTATACGCCACGTCATCGATCGACGGCGCGTCGGCGGCATTGAGATCCGGAAGCGGAACCTGTCCGTCGGTGTCACTCATGGCTCATTCCTCATGGTCGTCGTTCCACCTCGGGACGCCATGTAGCGCCCGACAAATTCGTCGATCTTGGCTTCGATCGCCGCGCGCTCCAGCACGACGCCGCCGTCGGCCCACTCGATCCTGCAATCGCCGTTCGCGATTTCCGGTTCTGCCAGGATCACGAGGCGGCCCGCGAAACCGCTTTGTTTCGCCAGCCGCTCGATTCGTTCGTGTGCGGCCTCGTAGAGGGAATCGTTGATCCGAACCACGAGATGCGGCGTTGAAACCAGGTGGGAAAAACAATCGCTCACCAGCCGGGAGATCTCGACCAGCGGCTCGCCGGAAATCAACTCGCCGCACAGCTTGCGCGCCACCGCGACCGCGACATCGACGGCTTCGGTCTCCATCCGGGTTTCGATGCCGGAGAACCGCGTCGCGATACCTTGAATGCCAACTGCGATCTCCTCGAGCGCCAGCGCAGTGCGGCGGTCGCTCTCGGCTTTCGCCTCGCGCTGCGCGGTATCGTAACCGTCGCGATAGGCGCGGGCCTCGGCGGATGCGATCTTCTGCGCGATTTCCGAAGGCGTGGCGGGCCGTTCGCGCGTCTTGTCCGGCGCGGAGAAGTCCATGTCGAACAGGAATTTTGCGGGGGCGGTCATCAGTACACCAGCTCGTCGTCGGCGCGGTTCTTGGTCAGCATGATTTCACCCTTGGCCGCGAGGTCCTTTGCGAGATTGACGAGCAGCGCCTGCGCCTCGTCGACATCGCGCAATCGTACCGGTCCCAGTGCCGCCATGTCGTCGAGCAGCATCTTGCCGGCGCGGGACGACATGTTGCCGAGGAAGAAGCCGCGGACATCCTCGTTGGCGCTCTTAAGCGCGATGCCGAGCTTGTCCTTGTCGACGTGGCGCATCAGGGTCTGCGCCGATGCGGCGTCCAGCTTGACAAGGTCGTCGAAGGTGAACATCAGCGCCTTGATGCGTTCGGCGGACTCGCGGTTGTCTTCCTCCAGCGACGTGATGAAGCGGGTCTCGGTCTGGCGGTCGAAATTGTTGAAGATTTCGGCCATCACTTCGTGGGCATCGCGACGGCGGGTCTGCGACAGGTTCGACATGAATTCGGTGCGAAGCGTCTGTTCGACGCGTTCGATCACTTCCTTCTGCACCGCCTCCATTCTCAGCATGCGGCCGACCACATCGAGCGCCATGTCTTCGGGCAGGATCGCGAGCACCCGGGCGGCGTGCTCCGGCCTCAGCTTCGACAGCACCACGGCGATGGTCTGCGGGTATTCATTCTTGAGATAGTTGGCGAGCACCTCTTCCTGAACGTTGGAGAGCTTCTCCCACATGTTGCGGCCCGCAGGGCCGCGAATTTCGTCCATGATGCCGGTCACGCGATCGGCGGGCAGGTATAGCTGCAGCAGCCGCTCGGTGCCGTCGAAGGTTCCCATCAACGCGCCGGATGCCGACATCCGCGAGACGAATTCGAGCAGCAGGTCTTCCACCACGTCGGCTTCGACGGTACCGAGCGTCGACATGTGCATCGACAGTTCGCGTACTTCGTCGTCGTCGAGCAGCGACCAGACTTTGCCGCCATATTGTTCGCCCAGCGCCAGCATCAGGATCGCGGCGCGCTTGGGTCCGCTCAGAGGAGGGCCTTTCGGGCGGTCCTTCTGACGGCCCGCCAGCGTGGCGATGACGCTGGTAATATCGTGGGCGTTGGTGGTTTGCGGTACAGCCATGTCAGGTCGCCGGCTCGGTTAGCCATTGACGAATGATGGTAGCGGTCTCATTCGGGTTTCGCTCGGCCAGTTCGCCGACGCGATGGACCGACTGCGCATGGACCTGGCCCTGAACCTGGGCGACATCGATCATCTGCGCGGTGGCATTGGCACCGACGAGGCTCTGGCCGGCGTCGCTACCATCGGTCAACGCCGGCAAACTGTCGTGCGCAAGCGCGGGGATCACTTCGGAAGCAAGGATGCGCTTGACCAGCGGCCGGATCACCATGAACAACACCACGAGGCCGAGCAGCATCATGACGCCGAGCTCGATAATGTACATCACGTCATCCTTGGTGAACTGCAGCATGCCGAGCAGTCCGGTCGGCTCGGCGACCGGTACGACTGCGGGCGCTTCGGCGAATTTGAGGTTCACGACCTCGACCTGATCGCCGCGCTTCTGATCAAAGCCGATCGCCGAGCGCACCAGCGCCGCGATACGGTCGAGCTGTTCCTTGCCGCGTTCCTGATAGACCATTTCGCCTTTGTCGTTCTTGACGTAGCTGCCGTCGACCAGCACGGCGACCGAGATGCGGTTGACCCTGCCGACCTCGGTCACCTCGGTCTTTGTGGTTCGGGAGATTTCGTAATTGTTGGTCTCCTCGCTCTTCTTGCTCTGGTCGCGCGCGGGCGTCGTGGTGTCCTGGCGCTGATTGCCCGGCAATTCGTTATTGACGGTGACCTGACCGTTGGTTTCGAGGGTCGCGCTGGATTCCTCCCGGGTCTGGCTCGAACGCAGTACCCGGCCTTCGGGGTCGAACTTGTCCGAGGTCTGGGTGATCTTGTTGTAGTCGAAGTCGGCCGAGAGCTGGACGCGGGCGCGTCCCGCTCCGACCACCGAAGAAACAATTGCCTCGATCTGATTGCGCATCCGCTTCTCGAAGCCGGCCCGGCGCTCGTCGCCGACGGAGTTGTCGGCGTCGCCAGTCGCGCCGTCGGCGAGCAATTGCCCGGCTTCATCGACGAGCGACACCCGTTGCGGCTTCAATCCGTTGACGGCGGAAGCGACCAGATGGCGGATGGCACGGATCT
>WNFS01005605.1_pt1 | contig 18659 bp, 24 predicted proteins | sample 5400141 | NCBI WGS metagenome assembly WNFS01 (sample SAMN13153358, study PRJNA577476) | soil metagenome | isolation source: 60 cm saprolite under Madrone tree | place: USA:California | collected 2016-06-14
AAGATCGAGAGAACCAAGCCGGTGCCGAACTCGATTTCGGAATCGGTACTGCGCGAAGGCAAGCCCATCGGGGCGCCCGCGCCACCGCCCGCGAAGGCTTAGACGTTTCATGGTCCGCGCGCGCGTCGTCCTCGCTCTCGCCGTCTCGCTTTCTGCACTTGCTGTGCCGGCGCGGGCGCAAGAGCACGAAGCGCCGCCGCCGCCCGCGAACAAATGGTCGTTCGCCGGACCGTTCGGTAAATTCGACCGCGCCCAGCTGCAGCGCGGGTTCAATGTCTATCGCGAGGTTTGCCAGGTTTGTCACGGGCTGAAACTGGTCGCATTCCGCACGCTGGCGGATCCCGGCGGGCCCGGCTTTACGACCGCGCAAGCGACCGCCATTGCCGCCGAATACCAGGTCAAGGGCGAGCCCGACGATCAGGGCGAGGTGTGGGCGACATCTTCACGCAATACCAGGAGCAGGGCGTCGACTACCTCACCGCGCTGATGCAGGGCTACAAGGACGCGCCGCCCGCCGGCATCACCATTCCGCCCGGCAATTTCTACAATGAATATTTCCCCGGCCACGCCATCGCGATGCCGCCGCCGCTCACCGACAAGCGCGTCGACTATACCGATGGCGCGCCGATGACGGTCGAACAATACGCCAAGGACATTTCCGCCTTCCTGATGTGGACCGCCGAGCCGCACCTCGAGGCGAGAAAGCGCATCGGCATGCAGGTGTTCATTTTCCTGGTCGTGCTGTCCGGGCTCCTCTATTTCACCAAGAAGAAGGTATGGCACGCGGTGGAATTGCCTCCGGAGGAGCTCAAGCCACGCCCGCCGAGCGAATATCCGCGCGCGTGAACCGACCGCCATGACCAAGGCCGTGCTCGGCGTCATCGGCGGCTCCGGTATCTACGATCTGCCGGGGCTCGAGAAGGTGCGGCAAAAGACGATCAGGAGTCCGTGGGGGGAGCCATCGGCTCCGCTGCGCATCGGCGAGATCGCAGGCTTACCGGTCGTGTTTCTCGCGCGGCATGACAAGGGGCATAGGCTCTCGCCGTCCGACATCAACTATCGCGCCAATATCGACGTGCTCAAGCGCGCTGGGGTGACCGACCTCGTCTCGCTCTCCGCCTGCGGTTCATACAAGCAGGAATTGCCGCCCGGCACTTTCGTGGTGGTCGACCAATTCGTTGACCGCACCTTCAACAGGCGGAGCTCGTTCTTCGGCAAGGGCTGCGTCGCCCACGTCTCGATGGCGCATCCAGTCTCGCCGCTGTTGCAAGACCGCGTCGCGGCCGCCGCGCGCCTCGAAGGCATCGATATCGTGCGCGGCGGCACCTATGTGTGCATGGAAGGGCCGCAGTTTTCCACCTACGCCGAGAGCATGACGTACAAGGGCATGGGCTATTCCGTCGTCGGGATGACCAATCTGCCGGAAGCGAAGCTCGCGCGCGAGGCCGAGCTCTGTTACGCCACCGTCGCCATGGTCACCGACTTCGACTGCTGGCATCCCGACCACGATGCCGTGACCGTGCAGGACATCATCGCCGTGCTCGGCGCGAACGCTGACAAGGCGAGAGCGCTGGTGGCGCGGCTCGCCCGCGATTTCCCGCGCGAGCACGAGCCTTGCCCGATCGGCTCCGACCGCGCGCTCGACACCGCGCTGATCACCGCGCCCGAGGCGCGCGACAAAGCCCTCCTCAGGAAGCTCGACGCGGTCGCGGGCCGCGTGCTCAAGGCGAAGCGGTAATGCGGGAGTCGCGATCCTCACGACAACCGTATATTGGCTTGCATTCGCGGGCGTCACGGGCGCTGCCCCAGCCGTTTCGCAATGCGCCGCGCGGCAATCGCGCCGCTCGCTAGCGCGGTCGCGATGCACGGATCCGCCGGATTAGCAACGTCACCCGCCGCAAACGCGCCGCGGCAAGATGTTTCCATGTTGCCGTCAACGAGGAGGTACCCGCGCGCGTCGGTGGCGGGCGCAAGCTCGGCAAGCCAGGGGTCGTTGGTGTTGGGCCGATAGCCGAACAGGAGAACCACGTGGTCGGCTTCAATCTCGCCGCCGCCGCGGAGCCGGATGCCGAGTCTCGAACCGGCGTCGTCGAGCGCCTCTACCGTGCGCTCTGCCATCAACTGCACCAGTCCGGACGCCTGATGTCGGCGTAGGCGCTCGACCAGGAGCGGCTGCGCCTTCGGCGACTTCGAGCGCATGATCACGCTCACGCGCACGCCCTTCTCAGCCAACATCCGCGATACGTCGAAGGCGTTGTCGCCGCCGCCGATGATTGCGACGTGCGAGCCCAAATCGGCGCCGGGCTCGCCGACCGCGCTCGCACCGAGATGCAGCCGGCCCGTCCCCGCCATCCGTCGCGCGTTCTTTACGCGGTCGAGCCATTCCTCGCCCGCGAATCGCGTGCCGGTCGCGATCACGATCCCCGCGCCAGACAATGATCGTGCCGCCGGGCCGCGTGAGGCGTCGAGTCGCCATCGCCCACTGCTCTGCCGGCGCAGGCGCCGTGTGGTTGCCCCGAGCCAGGTTTCGATCCCGAGCTCGTGGACGTGGGCCGCGAACTCGGCGGCGTTCTCGCGCGCGGTTTTGCCGCGCTGCCCCAGCAGCCACTCGTTGGGATAGGGGCTCATGCGCGCGATCCCGCCGAGCGCACGCTCCTTCTCGATGATGACCGGGTGCAGGCCGTAATTGTGCAGCCACAGCGCGCAGGACATGCCGGCGGGACCGCCCCCGATGATCGGCACGACCGGCGGCTCGCTTGCCATATCCCGTCTCCGGTTGCGCGCGGCGCCACGGTTCGCCAGAGTGGGTCGCCACCCCTGCGGTGGATTTGCAATTCTACAGACTAACTCCTAAGCCCCGTTTGACGCGAGACGCCCATGGTCAGTATGCAGTCCGAGCACGACCTCAAGGACTCGATCCGCTCCATTCCAGACTATCCCAAGCCGGGGATCGTGTTCCGCGACATCACCACGCTGCTCGGCAACGCGCGCGCGTTCCGCCGCGCGGTCGACGAACTGGTCCAGCCCTGGGCAGGGATGAAGATCGACAAGGTCGCCGGCATCGAGGCGCGCGGCTTCATCCTCGGCGGAGCGGTGGCGCACCAGGTCTCGGCCGGCTTCGTGCCGATCCGCAAGAAGGGCAAGCTGCCGCACAAGCGCGTCTCGATCGCTTATTCGCTGGAATACGGCCTCGATGAAATGGAGATGCACGAGGACGCGGTGGAGAAAGGCGACCGCGTCATCCTGGTCGACGATCTGATCGCCACCGGCGGGACGGCGGAGGGCGCGGTCAAGCTGTTACGCCAGTTGGGCGCGCAGGTGCTCGCCGCGTGCTTTATCATCGATCTGCCCGATCTCGGGGGCGGCGCCAAGCTGCGCCAGCTCGACGTCCCGGTGCGCACCCTCATCCGTTTCGAAGGGCACTGAGGCTGCTGCGCACTTTGATGACCGCTTAGCCCCGTTACTTGCGGTGTGGCCCCCACGGGCCCGGCTCGGGGTCGGCCGGCGGCGGCGAGCCGAGGTCGACCGGCGGCGATTGCGGCAGGAACGGCTTGTGCGCGTCTTGCGCCTCGCCCCAGGGGCCGCTCGCAGCGCTTTGATCGGCAGGCTCCGTTTCCGCACCGGCCTCCGCTTCGCCGGGCGCGGGGAGCGCGAGCGGGCCCGGATCGTGCCCGCCGGCGAACTTCACCAGTGCCGCCACGCGCGCGCCGACCGAGGGATGCGTGTCGAAGATGTTCGAGAATCCCTCGCGCGGATTGTCGATGCACATTTCCATGATCGCGGAGGTCGCGCCCGGAAGTTCGCCGCGGCCCTCGATCTTGCGCAGCGCCGAGATCATCGCGTCCGGACTCTTGGTGAGCTCGACCGAGCCCGCATCGGCGAGATATTCGCGCCGGCGCGACAGCGCAAAGCGGATGACGATCGACAGGATCCAGGCGACGGTGATGAGCACGACGGCGATGAGGATCGCCACCCCCGCACCTTTGCGATCGTCGCCCCCGCGCCCGCCGCGCCAACTAAACCCGCCCTGGAAGAGAAGACGGAAGATGAGCTCGGCGAAGAACGCGATCACACCGGCGATGATCACGGCGATCACGAGCATGCGCACGTCGCCGTTGCGGATGTGGGTCAATTCGTGGCCGAGCACCGATTCGATCTCGGTATCGTTGAGCGAATTGATGAGCCCTGTGGTGACCGTGATCGAATATTGCTTCTCGTTCATTCCGGTGGCGAAGGCGTTGAGGCTGTCATCCTCGATCACCTTGAGCTTGGGCGTGGTGATGCCGCGCGAGATGCAGAGGTTCTCGAGCAGATTGTAGAGCCTCGGCTCCTCTTGCCGCGTCACCTCGCGCCCGCCGGTCACCGCGTCGATCATGCTCTGGTGGAATTTGTAGGCGATGAAGATCCACAGCGCCGTGCCAAGCGTCGCCCAGGGCGCGGCGTAGAGTGCATCGCTCAACGCGCGGCGCAAGAGCTCGTCGGGTGGAGCATCGATGGTCAACGCCTCGCCGAGGAGCGCGCCAGCGTAGACCAAGAGATAGATGAGGAAGAACAGGCCGATGAGCAGCGCGATCGAGCGCCGCTTGTTCGACTGGATGTGGGTGTAGAGTCCGTAGGCGGCCATCGGTCTACTTATCGTGTCCCGGGCGAGTGAAGAGAGCCAAGCGAGCGGAACGAGACCCGGGACCCAGCACAAGGCTCGCGGGGCGCATTATTCAACGCGACTGGTTCCTCCAATCGGCCATGCTTCCCTTGGCCCTGGGTCCCGGATCTTCGCTCGCGCTGTACGCTCGCTTGTCCGGGGCGCGCTATGTCAAAACTTCACCTGCGGCGCTTGCTCGAGCGCCTTGCGCTCCTCGATGCCAACGTCGAAGAAATCTCTCGGTGTGAATCCGAGCGGGCCCGCCAGCAGCACCGCGGGGAACTGCTGGATCCCCGTGTTGTACTCCTGCACCGCGTTGTTGAAGAAGCGGCGGGCGGCGGCGATCTTGTTTTCCAGATCCGAGAGCTGGCTCTGCAGCTCGCGGAAGTTTTGGCTCGCCTTGAGGTCGGGATAAGCCTCGCTCAGCGCGAACAATTGCCGCAGCGCCCCGGTGAGCGCATTCTCGGCCGCGGCTTGCGCCGCGACGCCTCCCGACTGCGCCGCGATCGCGGCGTTGCGCGCCTGCACCACCGCTTCAAGCGTGCCGCGCTCGTGACCGGCATAGCCCTTCACCGTCTCGACCAGGTTGGGGACGAGATCATGGCGCTGTTTCGTCTGCACGTCGATGTCGGAGAAAGCCTGGTTGACCCGCTGGCGCAACGCGACAAGCCCGTTGTAGATCGTGATGATCCACAGCACGAGCACGACGATCAGGCCGATGACGATCCAGGTGACGACTGTGGAGGACATAAATGGCTCCTCGGAAGGTTATCGCCGCGTCAATCTATGGCGCAGCAGGGGCGAAGGGAAGCGGCGCGCCGGGCGCTGCGGAACGCGACAGCGCGCAAATCGTTGCTTTGAACGGGACTGGCCGGGCGCAACGATGAGACGAGGATGGCATTGAGTATCCCGCTCGCGACGGATGCGCCGGCGCAGACAAGCGCGCCGATCATCGCGACCGACATCCCCGCGCGGCTCGACCGGCTCCGCTGGGGCCGTTTCCATACCCTGGTGGTCGTTGCGCTCGGCATCACCTGGATCCTCGACGGTCTCGAGGTGACGCTCGCCGGCGCCATCTCGCCCGCGCTCAAGGAGAGCCCGCACCTTAAATTCTCCAACGCCGACGTCGGGCTTGCGAGCAGCGCCTATCTCGCCGGCGCGGTGCTCGGCGCGCTGGTCTTCGGCTGGCTCACCGACCGGCTCGGACGCAAGCGGCTGTTCTTCATCACGCTCGCAGTCTATCTCGTCGCCACCGCCGCGACCGCGCTGTCGTGGAATCTGGCGAGCTTCGCGCTGTTTCGCTTTTTCACCGGCGCCGGCATCGGCGGCGAATACACCGCGATCAATTCCAGCATCCAGGAGCTGGTGCCCGCGCGCTATCGCGGCTGGAGTGATCTCGTCATTAACGGCAGCTTTTGGATCGGCGCCGCGATCGGCGCGGCAGGCTCGCTCGTGCTGCTCGATCCCAACCTGCTGGCGCCGGATTTGGGCTGGCGCTTGGCCTTCCTGATCGGGGCCATGCTCGGCCTCGTCATCTTCCTCATGCGCCTATGGCTGCCTGAATCGCCGCGCTGGCTGATGACGCATGGCCGCCTCGAGGAAGCAGAGGCGGCGCTCGACGGCATCGAGGCCGCGTTCCGCGCCCGCGGCCATCGGCTGCCGGACGAGCCGCTGCCAGTCATTCGCCTGCGGCTGCGCCACTCCACCCCGCTCGCGGAGGTTGCCGACACGCTGTTTCGCGTCGAGCGCCGGCGCACGCTTGTTGGCTTGAGCCTGATGGCAGCGCAGGCGTTCTTCTACAACGCGATCTTCTTCACCTACGCGCTGGTGCTGACCGACTTCTACGCCGTCCCCGCCGATCACGTCGGCTGGTATCTGCTGCCGTTCGCGATCGGAAACTTCCTTGGCCCGGCGCTGCTCGGCCGGCTGTTCGACACCGTCGGGCGGCGCCCCATGATCGCCACCACCTACGCGCTCTCGGGGATATTGCTTGCCGGCGCGGGCTATCTGTTTGCGATTGGCGCTTTGTCGGCGACGGGCCAGACGATTGCCTGGATGGTGATCTTCTTCTTCGCCTCTGCCGCGGCGAGCTCGTCCTATCTCACGGTGAGTGAAATTTTTCCGCTCGAGGTGCGCGCGCTCGCCATCGCTTTCTTCTATGCTGTCGGCACTGGCATTGGCGGCGTTGCCGGACCGTGGCTGTTCGGCGCGCTCATCGACACCGGCTCGCGCTTTAGCCTGTTCGTGGGCTATCTCTTTGGGTCGCTGCTGATGCTCGCGGCGGCATTCATCGCGGCGCGCTACGGCGTGGCGGCCGAACGCAGATCACTGGAGAGCATCAGCCGACCGCTCGCCGCTGTTGCGGATTGACGCTTCCGAGCCTGCGTTGGGCAACAAGTGCCGTCGTTGCCGGGCTTGACCCGGCAATCCATCCCACTTGAATGAAGCGCTTCTTTCCGATGGATGTCGGATCGAGGGCGCACGATAGCGGCGGCACCCGTAGAAGGGACGTTGATGGCGGCAAACTGGAGTTCACATGGCGAGCGCGAGATGTCCGCGCGCAAGCGGGATATCCGCCGCCTGGCCGACGCGAGCGCGCCCGCCCGCCGCAGCTGGCTTGCGCGCGGCGCCTTCTTCCACGACGAGGACCTCCTCTATCTGAAGTTTCTCATCCCGGAAGGCGCGCGCGTGCTCGAGCTCGGATGCGGCACCGGCGATCTCCTTGCCGCGCTCAAGCCCTCGTTCGGCGTCGGTGTGGATTTCAGCGCCGGCATGATCGACGAGGCGCGCAAGACGCATCCCGAGCTCACGTTTCTTGTCGGCGACGTCGAGGACCCCGCTTTGCTGCGCTCGCTGCCGGGGCCATTCGACGCCATCGTGGTGGTCGATACCCTCGGCGCGCTCGAGGATTGCCAGGCCATGTTCGCGAGCCTGCACGAGCTATGCACGCGCGAGACCCGCCTCGTGGTCGGCTATTTCTCGCACCTTTGGTATCCGGCGCTGAAGCTGGCCGAGGCGACGGGGCTGAAGATGCCGCAGCCTGCGCAAAACGTGCTCGCGCCCGATGACGTGCGCGCGCTCGCCGCGCTCGGTGACTTCGAGACGGTCAAGAACGAGACGCGCGTGCTCCTTCCGCTGCGGCTGTTCGGGCTCGGCCGGCTCGTCAACCGCTTTTTGGCGCCGCTGCCGCTCGTGCGCCAGCTTTGTCTGCGGCATTTCACCGTTTGCCGCTCGCTACGGCGGCCTGCCGAGGTCAGGTCCGCGACCGTCGTCATTCCCGCGCGCAACGAGCGCGGCAATATTGAGGCGGCGGTCAAGCGCGTGCCGCGCTTCGTCGAGCAGCTCGAGATCATCTTCGTCGAGGGTCATTCAAAGGACGGTACCTGGGAGGAGATCGAGCGCGTCGCCGCCGCCTATCCCGAACGCAACATCAAGGCCATGCGCCAGCCGGGGAGCGGCAAGGGCGACGCAGTCTTTGCCGGTTTCGACGCCGCGCGCGGCGACGTCCTCATCATCCTCGATGCCGATCTCACGATGCCCCCGGAACAATTGCCGAAGTTTTGGGAGGCGATCCGCTCCGGCAGGGGCGAGTTCGTCAACGGCTCCCGGCTCGTCTATCCGATGGAACAGGAGGCGATGCGCTTTCTCAACTTAGTCGCCAACAAGGCGTTCTCGTTGCTCTTCACGTGGCTCCTCTCGCAGCGCTTTACCGACACGCTCTGTGGCACCAAGGCGATCTGCCGCTCCGACTATGCGCGGATCAAGGCGGCGCGCAGCTATTTCGGTAACTTCGACCCGTTCGGAGACTTCGAGCTGATCTTCGGCGCTTCGAAGCTTGCGCTCAAAGCGGTCGAGATCCCCATCCGCTATGCCAGCCGCAGCTACGGCGAGACGCAGATCTCGCGCTTCCGGCACGGCTTCATGCTGCTGCGCATGGTCTTGTTCGCGTTCATGCGCATCAAGGCGATGTGATGCGAAGCGCCGCCTCCGATCAGCTCGCGGATCACCGCAGCGTCTGGGAACGCAAGGGGGTGCTGCGCGTCGTCTACGACGATTTCTACGACCGCATTGCCAGTGCGTGTCGCGACGGTCTCACGATCGAGATCGGCGGCGGCATAGGTAACCTCAAGCGGCGCCTCGCCGAAGTGGTCGCAACCGACATCCAGTGCGCGCCGTGGCTTGATTGCGTCGCGGACGCGCAGCGCCTTCCGTTCGCGGACGCCTGCGCCGCCAATATCGTCATGGTCGACGTTCTGCATCACCTCGAATTCCCCGTCGTATTCTTTCGCGAGGCTGTGCGGGTGCTGCGGCCCGGCGGGCGCGTGCTCATGGTCGAGCCGGCGATCACCTGGGGCAGCAGCTTGTTCTACCGCCTGTTTCACCACGAGCCGGTCCGCACCTCGGCCGACGTGCTCGCCGATGGCAGCCCAGATCCCCGCCGTGATCCTTATCACTCCAATCAAGCCATCCCGACCCTGCTCGCCACCCGCGACCGCGAGCGGTTCCATCGCCTGTTTCCCGCGCTGCGCATCGCCTCCGTGCAATGGTTCGCGCTGGCGGCCTACCCGCTCAGCGGCGGCTTTAGATCGTGGAGCCTGATCGGCGAAGGTGCCGCGCGCCGCATGTTGCGGATCGAGCGCGCGCTCGAGCCGACGCTGGGTCGCGTCGCTGGCTTTCGCATGCTCCTGGTGATTGAGAAGGCGGGGAATCCATAGGCTCGTTAGGCGCGCAGCGGTTGACTCCGCAAGAAGCGGTCGGCTCGCCAACAAAACGGCGGCAGTGTCGGGAACCGGACACACGCGCCGTGCGTTGGTCACGCGGACGGCCGGTCCGCCATCACGCTGGCCGCCGTCTCGTTCGCGCGGCCATCGAGCATTTGTTCGGCAGCGGCTTCTCGGGCGGCCATGGAAGGAGGACGCCATGCCGACAAGGAAGGCGCCGCGCGCCCAGGCAGGGAAAGCGCCGGCTTTCAAGGGCTGTTTTGGCGCCGCGGTTTTCAGCGCGGATCGGATCGATTACTGGATTCGCCGTCACATGATCGAGTGTGCGCCTGGCGCTGCCGGCGATGTTCCCCATGAATTGCGGTCCGCTGCCGCGCAAGCGAGTGCGCTGCCCCGGCCTCATCGGCCGGTGCTTGCTTGCGATCGACGCGCTTGGCTGTCGGCGCTCGGGCAGTCCCTCAAGGCCGAGTACGACGCGCTCGCGGCTCCGGTCCCGCCGCATCTTGCTGCACTCGTCAAGCAACTCGAAGTGCAGAGCTAGACGAAATTCCGAGCGGCGCATCATCTCAGGTATCGGGCTTTACCCTATCGTGAGGCGACGCGTCTCGCGCGAGCGCGCCACGCCGTTGCAGTCGCACGGGTCGCTGGCAGGATGAGCCACGCACTTGACAAGGTCGAGATGAGGAGAGGGTGCGTGTTTAGTTCTTCTGCGGCAGCATCCGATCCTCGGCCTTGAAGTAATGTCTGGCGTGGGCGACAAGCTGCCCGTCGCTTGGATGATCGACGGTTTCGACTCCGACGATAATCTTCATCAACTTGGGATCATGTTGGCTGATGTGCTTGACCAGCTCGGTTTTGGCATTGGCCGGCCCGGTAACGAGAACCGCGCCGGCGTCCGCGATCGATTGAGCGACGGCCTGAAGAAAGGCGTGATCCTCCGAGGCGTGCCCACTCCCGATGGAGTTTGCCTTGTGGTGGATGTGCTTGGTCGGACGATCCGGGTGCAACACGAGCCGTTCCACATCAGTCGGGCTGAAATGGAATACGCGTGCCTCATGGTGATCAATCCAAATGACCGCATGAAAGTGATGGCTGTTCATGGAATAAGTCCTTTCGCCGAGCGTCCCTACCCCGACAGCTCCATTATATCGTCGTGATGCCCGGAATTGGCGGCCACACGCGCGCAGTCTGACAAAGGATCTGGCCGACAGATCCGCAGGACGATCCGGTCCGCGGTTTTCGCCGAGACGGAAAGGAAAATGCATGCCCGCACGTGAAGCCATCCTCGAAGGCCGTACGCTGCGCCGACTTCATGTCGGGCCGATTGATTTCGCGCTTCGGCCCGGCGAATGCGTCTCGATCGGCGGCAAGTCCGGCGCCGGAAAGAGCGTCCTACTCCGGATGGTTGCCGATCTTGATCCGCATGAGGGCGATGCCTTGTTGGAGGGTGCCGCGTGCTCGGACATGCCGGCACCGAAATGGCGGCGCAAGGTGACCTATGTCGCGGCCGAGTCCGGCTGGTGGGACGAGCGCGTCGAAGCGCATTTCTCGTCGGGGACGGATTTCGCAGCGCTGTTTCCTGCAGTCGGGATTCCCGCCGAGGCCTGGACCTGGCCAGTCGCGCGGCTTTCGACCGGGGAACGGCAGAGACTGGCCCTGCTGCGCGCGTTGAGCCCGGAAAATCGCGTCCTCCTGCTCGACGAGCCGACGTCGGGGCTAGATGCCGACAATACGTGCTTGGTCGAAGCTCTGCTACGGGGCCGGCTGTCGGCGGGAACCGCGATCCTGCTGGTCACCCACGACCCGGAACAGGCCATCCGAATAGCATCGCGGCATCTTGAAGTGCGCGACGGACGGCTCGTGGAGGAAACCCCTTGAGCCCCCTTTCCGTCGGCTACAGCGACCTTGCGGTTGCCGCCATCCTTGTGGTGCTCAACGCCGCGCTCACCTGGATGCTCGATCTCGGCCTCAGCCGAATTATCCTCATTGCGGGCTTGCGCGCAATCGTGCAGCTGCTCCTGGTCGGCATGGTGCTGAAGACCGTCTTCGCGCTGGCCTCGCCGCTCTTGATTGGCGCCGTCGCACTCGCGATGTTCGTCATGGCGAGCTACGAAATCAGTTCGCGCCAGGAGCGCCGCTTTGCCGGAGCGTGGGGATACGGTATCGGCGCCGGAACCACGATGTTGGCAACGTTGCTTGTCACGGCCTTTGCGCTGCTCGGCACGCTACGACCGGTTCCATGGTACGCACCCGAGGTACTGATACCCTTGCTCGGGATCATCCTCGGCAACGTCATGAACGGGGTCAGCGTCACCCTCAACGCGCTCAGTACGTCGATTACGCGCGAGCGGCCGGCCATCGAAGCCCGCCTCGCTCTCGGCGCGGACCGCTACGCTGCACTCAAACCGTTGCAACGCGGCGCGCTGCGTAGCGGGATGATTCCGGTCATCAACCAGATGTCGGCGGCCGGCGTGATCACGTTGCCGGGAATAATGACGGGGCAGATCCTTGCGGGCATGGACGCGGTGGAGGCGGCCAAATATCAGATCCTCCTCCTGTTTCTGCTCGCCGGCGGCGCTGGATTGGGCGCGCTGGCGGCAGTCTACGTCGCCACCTGGCGAATCACCGACGAGCGCGACCGTTTGCGGCTCGATCGGCTGGCGCCGAAATAAGAGGGCTTGGGCGCGCGCCGATGACGTTGGTGGAACACAGCCAGGGTAACAAAAGACGACACTCCATCTTTGAGGAAGAGGGAATTATCTTTGAGGAAGAGGGAATTTAATCGGAGCAAGCAGCGGGTCCTTGACGTCAATCTGACCGGCAGTTTCCTTGGGATTCAAAAGGTCGCACCGCATATGTGCGGCCGGTGCAGCGGCGCGATGGTTGACATCGCGTCCAGCGCCGCCCTGTCGGGCCATTCCGATCCGGCGTACACGGCGAGCAAATGGGGAGTGCGCGGTAGCGATCTCGTAGCCGGGATTGAGCGTAGCAAAATCCGGGTTACTTGCTGCGTGAGCCGCGCGCTCGGTCACCCGCTCCCCTTGCGGGAGAGGGTGACTGAGCATGCTGCTGCATGCTGCTGCAGAATCGGCAGGGCCCTATCCAGCTCTCTTCTGCCGGGCCGATGACCGGCCGGCTCGTTTCGCCGTGCGGCGATGGGCACTGCCGCGGGGCGGCTTTCCTCGCGCGCCGCCCGCGCGTTCCGCGCTCACGCTGCGGCGCAATGCGTCCATGAGGTTGATGACCTTGGCCGGCTCGCGCTCTTTGGGCGCTTCGATCTTCTCGCCCGCGCGCTTCTTCTTCAGCAACTCCTTCAGCGCATTCTCGTAGTGATCTTCGAATTTTTCCGGACGGAAATGTCCCGATTTGGTGTCGACGATGTGGGAGGCGAGCGCCAACATGTCCTTCGGGATTTTCTCGTTCTCGATCTCGTCGAAATACTGGTCCTCTTTGCGCATCTCATAAGGGTAGCGCAGCGTGAGCCCGAGCAGGCCTTTGCCACGCGGCTCGAGCGCGATGACGTGCTCGCGAGAGGTGAAAACGACTCTGCCGAGCGCCACCATGCCTTCCTTGCGGATCGCCTCGCGGATGACCGCGAAGGCCTGCTGGCCGACCTCCCCATCGGGCACCACGTAGTATGGGTTGTTCAGATAGAGGTCGTCGATCTCCTTCCTCGGCACGAACTCGTCGATCTCGATCGTGCGCGTGCTCTCTATGGCGACGGCCTCGAGTTCCTCGGGTTCGAGCTCGATGTATTCGCCCTTGCCGACTTCGTAGCCTTTGACGATGTCGGCCGCGTCGACTTCCTCCTCGGTCTCCGCGTCCACTTTGCGGTATCTGATGCGGTTGCCGGTGTTCTTGTTGATCTGATGAAACCTGATTTTTTCGCGCTCGCTGCTCGCGGGAAAGAGTGCGACCGGACACGAGACGAGCGAGAGTTTCAGGTAGCCTTTCCAATACGCGCGCGGGGCCACGGAGGTACTCCTATCGCTACGAGGATCAACGAGAGGGAAAGCTATCCTGTTCCGGCGACGCCATGGAGGCGCTTGCCGCCATGGCAGGTTTGCGTTGCCGATTTGTTCTTGCCTGCGCTTCCGGTTAAACTCCATTGCAGAGGTGATTCGTCCCGGAGCAATCCATGGCTGTTGCTGCCCTTAAACCAAGGCCCGCGCTCAGGACCTTCCACGCCACCGTGCACGTCACGCGCATGGAGCAATGGTGCGTCGAAGCGATGTCCGCCGAGCACGCGCGCGAGTTGCTCGCTTCCGGCGCCGGCTACCGCTGCGAGATCGGCGAGTGCATCAACGTCGAGGTCGAGCAGGTCGAAGAGTAATCGTCGCATTTGCGCGGATGGAACAGCGGACGTTCGCCGTGCGTTTTTCCGGCATGAATTCCCGTCGCGTCATTGAAGCGACCGTCAGAGCGGCGCAAGATCTCCTGTGGCAGAACGCCTCACCCATGCACTACGTGGGCGATGACGCAGCCGTTGCGCGCTTGCGCGAGCTCGTGCGGTCGTCCGCGGTCCAGGCCGCCTTGCTGCACAGCAGCGACAGCTTCCTCACATTCGTGCTGCGCGCGGTCGAGGTCGTGGTGGCAGATCAGTCGCAGACCGACCGCGAGATGATCGGCCGATTGTGGGATGTTCTCGACGAGCCGCACCTGAACCAGGCGTTGGGCATCCCGCAGAACTCGCGCATCTCCTACGGGCCATATCCGCGTCGGCGGTGATCGCCTGGTATCAGGTCGAGACAGCAAAAACCGCTTAACCCTCTCCGCGGCCTCACGCCCGACAACGATGACCGTGCTGCTGCGCGGTAGCGAGCCAAGCGGCGGAAAACGCGGATGGTTAAAGCGGCGAGCCGGCCCGGCGCTGTCGCGCGTCGGACACGGCGCAAGGCAAGTTAAGCACACGATGCAGATTCCGGGTTCCTGAGTCGCCAAGCGAACCGACCGCGCTTTGCTTTGGTGACAGGATTGCGCCAGTCGGCCCAAGTGAAGGTAGACCCTCCCTTCCGCGTTCGGGCCGCAATTAACCCCGCCGTGGTGCTCCCCCGGCGGGGTTTTTGTTTCACTCAGGCTTGGCGCGATCGCGGGCGAAGGGGCAATGAAAGCAGCCGTCGCGCCCATCACTCTGCGTGCGCGATGCGGAAATTACTGCGCGCGCGGAACGAAGGTGCGCGCGCGCAGTTCCTTCGTGCATGTCGAGATCTTCGGAGCGCGATCCTGACGGCGTGGCGGGGGCACTCGCCATGCATCTGTGCTTTTATTGCGCGGTCGCGGCGTGCTTTGCGCTCGCCTTGTACTATTTGATGCAGCCGACTCGGCTGCCGAATCCCGGCATGGCCGCATACAAGCCGCCGCTTGGCGCGCTCGCTGCGCAGACGGTGTTGCTGCGCTTCGGGACCGAACCAATCAAGGCCGCTGAGCCGGAGCCGGAAACGACGGGCGCAGCGCCCGCGCTCGCCGCCAAGCCCGAAGCGAAGGAAGGCAAGAAGGTCAAAGCAGGCGCGAGCCAAGGCGGAACGCGTTCAGCGCAACGGCGGCAACCGGTCGAGACACGGAGCTATGCGGCCGAGCCATCCTTCGGCTATCGGCCAATGTACTGACGCCGCACGCGACTGACCCCGAGATCTGTCGTCCCCGCGCAAGCGCAGCCTTATGACCACCGGCTCTGGAATATGGGTCCCGGCAACGGGGTCCCCGCGACGCGAGCGTCACGGGGGTGCCTCGCGGGGACAACGGCGGGCGATGTGGTCACCCGGCGCCGAGCCGCTCCGCGCTCGTGCTCGTCAGCCCATCCGATGGGCGCGTATGCCACGCGCCGGTGCCAAGCTCGGGCGTGCGTGAGGACGCCCAAGACGGGGCGGCCTTCGCCGCATCAGCTGGGCGCGAGGAGTCGTGGCTTTCGGCGGCGCTGGTCCACCAATTGCGAAAACGGATGAAAAGCTCGCGGGTCTCTTTGTCGGAAGCCTCTTCGGCGCGCGCCGCATATTCCGCGGCCTTGTGCCAGCAATACCCAATCTGTTCTCGCATTTCGCGCCTTCAACAGTCGAAGCTACTTGAGCCGAGCTCGGACGAGCGATTTCGCCAAAGACCTGTAATGGTAAATCCCGGCCGACAATTAAGTTCCCTCGCGTCAATCAAATTGCCTGCGGCCCGGCGACTGCCGGGCGCGCCGGCAGTTTCATAATGCCCGATAGTCTTTCCCAAGCAATGGGCGAATCGGCTCATGCGCCTGGCGCTACCGAAACCGAATGGGCTGTCGCGCGTTTTATTCGGCCGGGGCGACGAGGTAACTGCGTATGAAAGATGAACTTCCAACAATTCTCGAGGCAATCCGCGCGGCGCAGGGCGAACTCGCTGCGTATCTGAATTCTGCCGATCGCAATGCCGAACTGACCATCGCGAAGCTGGTCGGTATTCTCGAGCGGCGCGAGGTGGTCAGGGCCATGCGGTTGTTGCGCCCCCGCGAGCTCGCAACGATCGTGTCGCAAAGCACGCTTGCCAAGGCGGGTTGATCCGGCTCGCGTTCCAAGCGTAGATGCATAAAGAACCCCGCCAGAGGCCACTCCGGCGGGGGGTTCGACATCCGGTCCTCAAGGGCGGGCACCCTCTGCGCCGGTTGTCCCAAGTGGCAATCCTGGCACCACCCGGCCGCCCCGCCTGTTTGCTCGGCGACTCAAAGCGTCATCAAGAGTTCGCTAACCGTCCCCCTGGCGAGCCGGAACACACGGGCCGCTTCGTGCGTTGCCGCAGATCAGCATGGGGACCCGATGGGGCGATCGGACGAGTATCGGCGTTACGCCACGCACTGTTTGGAGATGGCGAACACGGTCCAAGACCCGAAGGGGCGGGCCGCGTTGCTGCAGATGGCGCAGGTGTGGCTGCGCCTGGCACAGCGTCACGACGAGGAGAAAATATCCGATCAGATCGAGAGATGAGAGCTCGTCGGATCGGTCTCCTTGGCGACTTTCTCCCACGCCTGCGCCATTTCCTTCAAGAGTTTGCGGTGCTCCTCGCTCTTGGCCTCGCGGGCCATGCGGCGGCATTCCTCCGCAAACCGCTGGTATTGCGTTATTGGTTCCATGTCAGGAACAACCGGGCGCTCGCGTTGCCGTTCCCGAATGCATAGCGGGTTATGCGGATGGAACCCTTCGTGCTGTCGTCCCGGCGGAGCGCACAGCGCGAGAGCCGGGACGCCGCGATCATGGGTTTCCCCGGGAACGACCGGTTGGGAAGTGTGGTAGGTAAAACAAAAACCCCGCCGAGTGGCCGGGGCGGGGTCCTTGGACCCGCAGCCACTCCGGGCGAGGACGCGGCTGCGGTCCAGCCGACCAATTCGCTCACGCGTTGGCGGTTCCGGGGGCAACTGCCGGAATTTTGCGGCGCGCTATCGGGAGGGGGGAGTCGGAAACACCTTCTCGGCGTTGGTGCGCGTTGCCGCATAGCATTCACAGGCGATTTCTTCCACCGCCCGGCGGTCGAGGATTTGGATCAGTCCGCGGCGGTAGCGGATGAGGCCCGCGCTCTGCAGAAGCCGGGCAGCGATGGTCACGGTCGTGCGGCGCACGCCGAGCATCTGGCCTAAAAACTCCTGCGTCAGCGGCATGGTGTTGCCGTCGATGCAATCCTGCGTCTGTAGGAGCCACCGGCAAAGTCGCGCCTCCATGGCATGGAGCGCATTGCACGCGACCGACTGCTGGACTTGCACCAGCAGACAGTCGTTGTAGCGCACGACGAGGTCGCGGATCGCCGTGCTTTGCGCCGCAGCCGCATGAAAGTGCGAGGCGGAGATCCACGCCGCCGTCCCCGGCAACTGCACGATCGCCCGCGCGACCGCCGACCTTGCTCCGAGCCCGGCGCTCGCGCCGATAACCCCCCAACGCCCGATGGCTGCCGTTTCGACCGTGGCGCCGCTCTGCATGACCGCGACAAGCGACACCATGCCGGTATGTGGGAAATAGACGTGCTCGATCTCCTCGCCGATATCCTGCAGCATCACGCCGCGGTCGAGCGGCATCGTGCGCAGGTGCGGCGCGAGCAGGGAAAACTCGTGTGGCGGCAACGTCGCCAGGAAACGGTTGAATTGGCCGTGGAGCTGCCGGGCAACAGGGGGGATGCCATACGGCATCGGTCACTCCTGCTCACGGGCGAGGCGCGCCAATCAGGCTATATGAATTGATGAATTGCCCTCGTAAGAACGGTTCGTCTGTTGAATGAGGTTAGGTGCAAAAAGCTCCACCCGTCTGCATGAGCTTATCACCTCCCATGTCCGCGAGTCAGCAATGTTATGCAGCTTTATCTCGAATTCATCGCACTGCGATCCAGATCCGATTTCGCGCAGAGCGGGCGAGCGCGGATCGGTAGTCGCTGGCGGTGCTTAGAACAGGCTTCGTTGCCCAAACCGGGCAGATTGCGGTCCCCCGGAGATGGCCCAGGAGGATCGTCGACCGAAGAACCGCCGCCGCGAGGAGCTGGCGGCAGAGCTCAATATCGGTCGCCGGCGGCCCGGGCGCGCGAAACCAGCGGTTGGCGCGGATCCGCATGCGTTTGCTGACAAGAAACAGGTTTGAAAGCTCCCGGCGCAGCGCTTGATTGTGCTGCAGTAACTGCGCCGTCGATTGCCGGCGGGCCAGCATCCGCCGGATGAGCTCGGTGGCGCGGCCCTTCGCGGCGGGGTCGTGGGCGAGCGAGGTCACCGGTGAAATGGCCTGGCGGCCTGCGGCGCGAGGTCCCTCGGCGTCACGACCTCGAACGCTGGGTGGCCGATGGGCGTGCGGAAGAAGCAGCCGTCTTCGTCCGCCACTTCGAGGAACCAGCTCGCCCAACGGCGCGGACCGCCGCTGAGTTCGGGATTGGTCAGCTCGCGCACGACCGCCAACGCCTCCGCGCAAGCGGCTGATCGGTTCGGCAGCTCAAGGCCTTCCTCGTCCGGCACCACGCGTTGCCCGAAGCTCAGATGGAAAAAATAACACGGCATGATGTCGTCTCCCGTTCACCCGGCAAGCCGGCGCACGCCAATTCGTTCCATGGAGCAGCAACTCGCAAACAGAAAAAAGTCGCGGCGCGCAAGCTCAAAAATAGTTCCCAGTAAGTCGCTGATCGAACAGACGGCGATCCGAACGAGGATATCATCCACCGACGGGGTTGCGGGCAACGAAGGCAAGTCGATGCGATCCAAGTCCGAGCACGCATGGTGGATGGCGTCCCAATGCGCAAGGCTCGCGCAGGAAGCCGACCAGAAGGACGAGCGCGAGTTCTACGTCAGGATGCGCGATTCCTGGATCACGGTGGCA
>WNFS01001286.1_pt1 | contig 18655 bp, 16 predicted proteins | sample 5400141 | NCBI WGS metagenome assembly WNFS01 (sample SAMN13153358, study PRJNA577476) | soil metagenome | isolation source: 60 cm saprolite under Madrone tree | place: USA:California | collected 2016-06-14
CGATGATTGGCTGCTGTATGCCGTGGACAGCCCCAGTGCCTCGGGAGCGCGCGGATTCACCCGCGGCAGCGTATTCGCACGCGACGGACGGCTGGTCGCGAGCGCCGCGCAGGAAGGGTTGATACGAGTTACCTCGTAGCCGCACGCGCTAAGTTCAAGGTACGGCGTCCCCATGCTCAAGGCAATCATCATCATCGTTCTCGTCGTCGGCGTGCTGGTCGGCGGACTCCTGACGCTGCGCAACAGCGGCCGTGCGGGGCTGCCGGACGACTCAGTCCTGCAGCGAGCCGCCAAGCGCGCCCGCGAACAGGCGGCCGCCGAAGAGGCCGCGAACAGGGACGGGAACGGGCGGCCGCCGAAAAGCGGCGGCCCATAGCGCGCCCTTCACGGGGCGTAATCCACCCGGGTCGCCTCCCAGACCTCGCGCGGCAATACGAAGAGGTGACAGTCCCACCAGCGATTCTTCGCGCGGCGATGCTTGCGGAACACGGCTTCCCAGCGCATGCCGATCTTCTCCAACACCCGGATCGAGGCCCCATTGTTGATGTCGACCGTGGAGATCACGCGATCGGCGTGCAGTTCGAAGAATGCCGCATCGACCAGCGCCAGCGCGATCTCGGTTGCGTATCCTTTACCCCAATTCTCGATACCCAGCATGTATCCCAAGTCGACCGCATTGCGCTCGATGAACGACAAGTCGCACGCTCCGATCACGCGCCCGGACGCGACTTCCTCGACGGCGAGCTCGAACCGGGTCCGCGGCCGTTCGAGCTGCGAGGCCAGCAGGCCGTCGAGATAGTCGGCGGTGCTGTCCTCGTCGCGCGGGCCAAAGAAGAGGTATCGGGTGACGCGCGGATCCGACGAGTAGGCATGGACGGCGTGGAAGTCGGTTCTCACGAACTCGCGCAGATTGAGGCGGGCGGTGCGAATGGGAACGGTCAGCGTACGCACAGCACCTTGCCTGGATTCATGATGCCCTTCGGATCGAGCGCGCGTTTCAATTCGCGCATGACGGCGAGTTCCACGGGATCGCCGCGGCGCGCGAATTCGGCTGCCTTCAGGCGCCCGATGCCGTGTTCGGCGCTGATGCTTCCGCCGAGACTCTCGACCAGATCGAACATGGCCTGCTCGAGCACGGGACCCCGCGCCATGAAGCTGTCGACATCCGCTCCGGTTTTTTGGCTCACGTTGAAATGCAGGTTGCCGTCCCCGGCGTGGCCGTAGGAGATGACGTCTCCTTCGGGCGCCAGGCGGCGCACCAGCGCCGAGCCCTCGGCGATCAACGTAGGGATCGCCGAGACCGGCACGGAGACATCGTGCTTGAGGCTTGCGCCATGGTGGCGCTGTGCCTCGGGCACCGATTCGCGCAGCTTCCACATGGCTTGGGCCTGCGCCATGGAAGTCGCGAACATCGCATCCATGATGGTGCCGCCTGCTGCCGCATCCTCGAGAGCCGCGGTCAACAAGGTCATGAGATTCTGCCGCGGATTCGGGGAGGTGAGTTCGATGAGCAGATACCAGGGAGCATTCTGGTCCAACGGATCGGCGACGCCCGGAATGTGCTTCACGGTCAGTTCCACCGCCATGCGCGGCATCAACTCGACAGAGGTCACTTGATCGCCGGCCGCGGTGCGCAGGCGCGCCAGCAGATCCAAGGCATGCTGCGGCGAATCGATGCCCACCAGCGCAGTCGCCGTATCGGCCGGCTGCGGGAAGAGTTTCAAGCATGCCGCGGTAATGACGCCGAGCGTGCCCTCGGCACCCACGAACAGGGATTTCACATCGTAACCGGTGTTGTCCTTGCGCAGGCTCTTGAGACTCTCGAGCACTCGGCCGTCCGCGAGGACCACTTCGAGACCCAGCGTGAGGTCGCGCATCATGCCGTAGCGCAGCACCGCGGTGCCCCCGGCATTGGTCGACAGGTTGCCGCCGATCTGTGCCGTACCCTCGGAACCCAAGCTCAACGGGAAAAGGCGGTCGGCCGCTCGCGCGGCCGCCTGCGCTTCGGCCAAGGTGCAGCCCGCCTCGACGATCATCGAGTAGTCGGCGGCATCGATTTGCCGGACGCGATTGATCCGGCGCAGGGACAGCACGATCTGTGACCCTGTTTCATCCGGTGTGGCACCGCCGCAGTAGCCCGTGTTGCCTCCGTGGGGCACGACCGCCACCTCGTCACGATTGCAGATCTGCAGAATCTCCGCGACCTGATCGACGCTTCGCGGCAACAGCACCAGGGGAGTTGCGCCATGGTACAGGCGGCGAAAATCGGTCAGAAAGGGTGCGACCGCGTCCGGCGCCTCGAGCCAGGCCCCGTTGCCGACGGCGGCCTTGAGTTCGCCTAAGGTATTCTGGCCTGGCGGGCGCGGCATGGGCGGTGCATGAAAATCAGAATCGCTTGCCGTTCCCTTCCCGCACCGCCGCGGGTACCGGTTTGAGATCCCAAATCACGCCGACGAACGACATCAGCTTCAACAGGTAGAAGGTGATGTCGAACTCCCACCAATAAAAGCCCTGGCGCACGGACGCGGGGTAGTGATGGTGGTTGTTGTGCCACCCCTCTCCGAGGGTGATGATGGCCAGCCACACGTTATTGCGGCTGGTATCACCGGTCCTGTAGCGCTGGCGTCCGAAGACGTGGGACAGGGAATTGATGGTATAGGTCCCGTGATAAACAGCGACGGTGGAGATGAAGAATCCCCACACCAACATCTGCCAGCCATTGGTGCCCAAACCCGGCGCCACATGCTTCAGCAATACGCCCAGCAAGAATACGCCGACCCCGAGAATCGTCGGCACCGCGATATCGAAACGGTCCAGGAAGCGCAGTTCGGGATACTTGAGAAGATCTTTGACCCGCGAAAGATCCGCGGCGAAGTGCTTGTGAGACATGAACCAGCCCATGTGGCTCCAAAAAAAGCCATGCTGCACCGGTGAGTGCACGTCCTCCGGTTTATCCGAGTAGACGTGGTGATGGCGGTGATGTGCCGCCCACCAAATCGGGCCGCGCTGCACCGCCGAGGCACCCAGCAATCCGAAGATGAACTGCCCCACCCGCGAGGTCTTGAAGGTACGGTGCGAGAAATAGCGGTGATAGAAGCCCGTGATGGCGAACATGCGCACCACGTAGAGCGCCGCGGTCACGATGAGCGCGATCCAGCTGAAGCCCACCCAGACGACGGCGAGACAAGCGGCATGCATCAGCAGGAAGGGGATGACCCGCGCCCAGTCGATATGCCTGCCCGAGTCCCGAGGTGCCGCAGTCTCGATTGGCCTGGTCGCAAAGTCGCTGTTGCCGAACCAGCGCGACAGCTCTCTGCCCACACGTTCCACGGCCGGTGGCACTGCTGGCGGTTCGATCACGATTTCATTTTCTGGAGTCATCAAGTTTTCCTGAAGATGGAGCAAATAGGTGAGTGGGACCGGCGAGCGATTCGCTTACGCCGGCGATTGTAATGCTGCGATGCGTTCGTCGAGCGGGGGATGGCTCATGAACAACCGCATGAAGCCGTGGGCAGCGCCGGTGTTGATTCCGAAGGCCTGCATTTGCGGCGGCATGGGCTCCCCGTGGCTCTGCTTCAATGCCTGCAGCGCCGCAATCATACTGCCGGCGCCGGCGAGATCGGCACCGCCCCGATCGGCTCGAAACTCCCGCCGCCGCGAATACCAACTGACGATCATGCTGGCTAAGATTCCTAGGACGATCTGGGCCACCATCGTAGTCAAGAAGTACCCGATGCCGGACTCTTCCCGGTCGTTCTTGAACAGGGTCCGGTCGATGAGGCTACCGATGATGCGCGCCAGAAATATGACGAATGTATTTAGCACACCTTGCAGCAAAGCGAGGGTAACCATATCACCGTTCGCGACATGAGTTATTTCGTGACCCAAGACCGCTTCGATCTGGGAACGCGACATGCTGCGCAGCAGGCCGCTGCTCACCGCGACCAAGGCCGCGTTGCGGCGCGCGCCGGTCGCGAACGCGTTCATTTCCTCCGCGTCGAAGATGCCGACCTCGGGCATGCCGATCTGCGCTTGATCGGCCAAACGCTTGACCGTGCCGAGCAGCCATCTCTCCACGTCGGACTGGGGTTCGGCGATGACGCGCACGCCCATCATGCGCTTGGCCGTCCACTTCGACAGGGCGAGCGAGATCAGCGCGCCGCCGAAGCCGAAGATCGCCGCAAATACCAGCAGGCCACCGAGTCCGCCCCTGGCCAAACGCACGCCGAAAACCTGCTCGATGATGAAAATACCCAAGCTGAGCAGCGCCAATACGGCCAAGTTCGTCACAAGGAACAGGAAAATGCGCTTCATGAGCCTTTTCTTTGGGGAAACCAACCGCAATATCGGAAAAGCCAACCACAATATGGTAACGCGGCTGAGGTTAGGTCGGGACGTTCCTAGTCAATTTCAAGCTGCAGCGCCGGGCCGGGGAGCCTCGAGCGCGCGGCGCCCGGATGACCGCTGGGCGGACAAGCCCGTAGGTGCTGGTAATATCAGGGGTCAATCTCACAAAGGTAGGGCATGCAATATAAGGATTATTACGAAGTTCTCGGTGTGACCCGCGGCGCCGACGCGGACACGGTGAAGCGAGCCTATCGCAAACTCGCCCGCAAATATCATCCCGATGTCAGCAAGGAAAAGAACGCCGAGAGCAAGTTCAAAGAGCTTCAGGAGGCTTACGAAGTGCTGCGCGACCCGGACAAGCGCGCGGCCTACGACCACCTGGGACGAGACTACCGGACAGGTCAGCAATTCCGGCCGCCGCCCGATTGGTCGCAGCGCTTCGGTCACTCCGGCAGCCAGCGGTTTTCCGATCTCAACGGTTTCAGCGATTTCTTCTCCAGCCTATTCGGCGGTGCGGCAGGAGGTCCGCCGCCCGAGGCGGACGCGGGCTACCTGGATGTCACCGTGGAAGAGGCCTTTGCCGGCACGAAACGCCGCGTCACGCTCAACGAGGATGGCCGCTCGCGCTCCGTCGACGTGCAAATCCCGCCCGGGGTCAGCGAGGGCCAATCGCTGCGCATCGCCGGCACCGGCGGCAATGCGTCCTTGATTTTCCGCATCCGACTGCGCCCGCATGCCCTCTACGTCCCTCAGGGCAGGGATGTGCAGATCGAGCTGCCCCTGGCCCCGTGGGAGGCCGCCCTGGGTGCGAAGGTGGCTGTGCCTACGCTGGGCGGGACCGTCGAATTGACGGTGCCTGCCGGCGCCCAATCAGGGCAGAAACTTCGGTTGCGGGGGCGAGGTTTTCCCGGCACTCCCCGGGGCGACCAAATCGTCAGCATCAAGCTGGTCACACCCGCGGCGGGGTCCCCACAGGAAAAAGCAGCCTACGAGCGGATGAAAAAGGAATTCAGTTTCGATCCACGGGCCGGCTGGCCGACGCCTTGAGGCTCGCGGCGGGGGCGGGGCCTTGCTGACTTGAAGTAGATGTCGTCTTGAAGAATGGAGCGCAGGCCCCACAACACACAAGGCGTAAAACAACCAAATTGCAAGGCCATGACGACCGAAACACAGCCGCAGATCAAAGAGTTCCAAGCCGAAACCAAGCAAGTATTGCGATTGGTGATCCACTCGATGTATTCGCACAAGGAAATTTTCCTGCGCGAACTGATTTCCAACGCCTCGGACGCCTGCGAGAAGCTGCGCTTCGAGGCGCTCGCCAAGCCCGATCTATTGGGCGCGGACTCTCTCTCGGTCGGGATCGTGCCGGATGCCGCGGCCGGCACCCTGTCCATCAAGGACAATGGCGTCGGCATGAGCGAGGCGGAGGTGATCGACAATCTCGGCACCATCGCGCGCTCCGGGACCAAGAGATTCCTGGAAACCTTGAGCGGGGATTCGGCCAAGGATGCTCAGCTGATCGGCCAGTTCGGCGTGGGCTTCTATTCGGCGTTCATCGTCGCCGACAGGGTCACGGTGCTCACCAAGCGCGCCGACTCTCCCGGAGTCCGGTGGGACTCGGACGGCGAAGGCCAATACGAGATCCAAGCCGACGCCAAGACGGACCGCGGCACCGAAGTGATCCTGCACCTCCGCGACGACGACAAGGAATTTCTGGAACCGGCCACCTTGAGGCAATTGGTGCGCAAGTATTCAGATCACCTGAGCATTCCCATCGTCCTCAAAACGGGCGACACCGAAGAGACCGTCAACCAGGCCAAGGCGTTCTGGACGCGCCCCAAACCCGAGCTCAGCGATGAGGACTATCAGGCGTTCTACAAGCACATCGCCCACGACTCCGAGGGCGCACGCGCATGGGCGCACAACAAGGTCGAAGGCAACATCGAATATACGTCGCTCTTGTATCTGCCCAAGCGCGCGCCCTTCGATCTATTCGAGCGCGAGCAGAAGGGCGGCATTCAGCTCTACGTCAAGCGCGTATTCATCATGGACAAGGCGGCGGAATTGCTGCCGCCTTACTTGCGCTTCATGCGTGGGCTGGTCGACACCGCCGACCTGCCGCTGAACGTATCGCGCGAACTGCTCCAGAACAATCGCACCGTCGAGAAGATCAAATCCGCGCTGGTGAAGCGCTCGCTGGACTTGATCGAGGACCTCGCGGCAAACAAGCCGGAGGAATACGCGGAATTCTGGAAGAGCTTCGGCGTGGTGCTGAAGGAAGGCATCATCGAGGACCCGAGCCAGAAAGAGCGCATCGCGAAGCTGCTGCGCTTTCACTCCACCGCCGCGGCCGGCGATGTTCCCGAGGTCACGCTCGAGCAGTACGTCTCGCGCATGAAATCCGACAGTGCGGCGATTTACTATCTGACCGCCGACACGCTGGCCGCCGCGCGCAACAGTCCGCATCTGGAAGGTTTTCGCGCGAAGGGGCTGGAAGTGCTGCTGCTCATCGACCGCATCGACGAATGGGTCGCCGGCCATCTGCACGAGTTCGACGGCAAGACACTCGCGAATGTCGCGAGCAGTGCGGCCGACGTGGCGTCCGCCATCGAGACGCCGGAAAAGGCCGCTGCTGAATCGGCCTTCAAGGACACCGCGGAGCGCCTGGGCAAAATCTTGTCCGGCAAGATTGCGAGTGCCCGGGTGTCCGCGCGGCTGACCGATTCGCCCGCGGTTCTGGTCGCGGGAGAATTCGGCGTGAGCCTGCGCATGGGCCGCATTCTCAAGCAGGCTGGCCAGAACAATCCGTTCGCCACACTGCCGATTCTCGAATTGAATCCCAAACACCCCTTGGTCGAGCGTCTCGGAGGCACTGCCGATGACGCCGCCTTCGCGGATCTGGCCCACGTGCTGTACGACCAGGCAATGCTGGCGGAGGGCGGCGAACTGGACGACCCCGCGACCTTCGTTCGCCGCGTCAACCGGCTCATCGTGGAAGGCCTCGCTGCGCAGCCGAAAATCATTCTGAGCTGAGCATGCTGACACCGCAGTGGGTTGCCGCAGAGAACACAAGCCACGAGTCGTCCGCGGGCGACGACTCCTTGCTCGACGCGTACTCCGGTGCGGTGATCGGCGCGTTGGAGCGGGTGGCGCCCGCGGTCACGTTCATCGAGGTCGAACATGGCGCCGGGGCGGCGGCGGGCCGGCGCGCGCCCAACGGCCGTGCGCCCAGGGGCCGCGGCACGCCCGAAGCGCGCCGTCCCGTGCGCGGCAGCGGTTCCGGATTCCTGTTCACTCCGGACGGCTATCTCTTGACCAACAGCCATGTGGTTCAGGGTTCGGACCAGATCACGGTCCGCTTGAACGACGACACCCGCTTCAGCGCCGATCTGGTCGGAAACGATCCTGATTCGGACCTGGCGGTGCTGCGGATCGGCTCGCCGAGCGCACTGCCCTATGCGGAGTTCGGCGATTCCGCGGCCCTGAAGGTGGGACAGGTGGCGATCGCCATCGGCAATCCGCTCGGATATTCCAAGACCGTGACGACGGGTGTCATCTCGGCGCTCGGGCGCACGCTGCGGGCCACTTCCGGCAGGCTCATGCACGATGTCATTCAAACGGACGCCGCGCTCAATCCGGGAAATTCCGGGGGACCGCTGGTCGATTCCAAGGGCAGGGTGATCGGCGTCAATACCGCGATGATCCCGCAAGCCCAGGCCATTTGTTTTGCCACGGGAATCAACACGGCAAAATGGGTGATTGGCCAGTTGTTCGCACACGGCCGGGTGCGCCGTGCCTATATCGGGGTTTCCGGAGCCACGGTGCCCATTGCGACGCGCGTGGTGCGGCATTTCGAACTGCAAAGCTCCACGGCCGTGCATGTATTGGAATTGGTGCCGGGCAGTCCGGCCGCCGTCGCGGGCGTCGAGGCGGGCGACCGCATGATTGCGCTCGACGGCGTGCCCGTCGATGGGATCGACGGCCTGCAGCGCCTGCTCGACTCCAGTTGGATCGGCCGCGAGTGCGAGTTGCAGCTGCTGCGCCGATCGAGCGTGATTCGTGTGAAAATCCGGCCCATCGAACTGCCCACGCGCGACGCGTGAGAATCCAGGAGTCGCTTCAATGACCACGCAAACCCATCCGATCACTTTGGCGGTGCCGCCGGAGCCCACCGACCATCTCGAGGGGTCGCAGCACGCGCGGGTGACGCTGGTCGAATATGGCGACTTCGAATGTCCCAGCTGCAAGGTCGCGGTGGCGACGCCGAAGCTGTTGCTCGAGCGATTTCCCAACAAAATCCGCTTTATATTTCGGCACTTTCCGCTGCAGGACGCTCATCCGCACGCGCTGCTGGCGGCCGAGGCCTCGGAAGCCGCGGCGGCGCAGGGGAAGTTTTGGCCGATGCACGATTTGCTGTTCCAGAACCAAGCGCACCTCAAGGACAGGGATTTGCATCGCCATGCGATCGACCTAGGTCTGGATATGGCGCGATACACCGCGGAGATGGACGATCACATCTATCTGCAGAAGGTGCGCGAACATATCGAGGGCGGCCGCCGCAGCCACATTCGTGCCACGCCGACTTTCTTCCTCGACGGGGTCGTGCAGGACATCTCCTTCGGCATGAAGGCGCTGCACGATGCGGTGGCGGGCGCCGTGGGGCACGGCGGCTGAGGGCGGCGGCCGGGGTGGCCGGAGCGGCGACCGCACGGGCGCCGCCAGTGAATGCGCGGCTGCAGACTGATGCTAAAGAGCGGCTTTCTGCGCCGTGACCGCGATTTTCTTGCGTGCAGTCGCCAATTCGGGGCGTTCGTCGCCGACCGCGATTTGCGTGAGCTGGTGGACGTATTCATTGGCAGCCTGTGCGTTGCCGGCAGCTTCGGCGGCGTTCGCTGCGCCATTGAGCGCGTTGAAGCGGTTGGGCGCGACTTTCAGCACGGCCTGGTATTCCGCCAACGCATCTTGCGGATGATTCTGCAGAGCGAGCGCTTCCGCAAGCATTTCGCGCGCGGGCGTCACCGCGCCGGGCGTGACGGCGTGCTTGTCCATGGTCTCTTCGAGTTCTGCTGCGGAGCGAAGTTGCGTGATTGCGTCAGGGCCGTTGCCGCCGGTTTGCGCGATCCATCCGGCCACTTCGCGGCGCTGAACCTCGACCTGATTCGACCAATAGGTGTTGTTCCGTTTGGCCGTGGCATCGCGCAGTGACGCGAGCGTCTGCTCCGCCCGGCCGGCGAGTTCGAGGTTTCCGGAACGGGCCGCGCCCACGCCGATTGCGGTCCAGGTGATTGCCTGCGTCCACGGGGTGCCTTCCCCCCGGACCCTCAAACCGCTCGCTTCCGTCCAATTGCCGAGCTCGACCGCTAAGCGCGCTGGGGTTGCTGCAATGGCATAGTCACCCGTGAGAGTCAGGCCGGTAAGCGGGGGCAGCGAGCGTATCTGAACGAGCACGGCTTTCGCTTGCTGTATCCGCCCACTCTGCAAATAGGCATATTCCAGGTAATCCATGGCGTGAAGCCGCTGGTCGCGGGCCTCGCCGTTCGTGGAAGTGGCTTCCGCGGCGGCGGCGAGTTGCGCAGACTTCAGGTTGGAGCTGATGGATTCGTCCCAAGAACCGACGCGCGTAAAGAGATGCGAAGGCATGTGATTGGCATGGGCGGAGGCGGGCGCGATTTTCGCGTACATGCGCGCCGCACCGAGGCCTTGCTCGGCGAGAACGGGATTGTCGTAGCAATGAATGATGTAGTGAGCGATGCCCGGATGGCGCGGCTGCTTCTTGAAGATAGGCTCGAGTATTTCGCCGCACTTGCGCTGGTTGGCAAAGGTCTTGTCGGTTTTCGGCGCGGTGATGGCGAGGGTCAGCGCGTGGAAGATGGCGGCTTCGCTGTCGGCGGGGTAGGCCGCTTGCAGTTCACCCATTTTTTGCTCGAAGGCGCGGTCGTGCGATGCGTGGTCTTGATCGTCCTGGCGGTAGATTTCCGCCAATGCATTGATGTAGGCGTGCTCGCGCGCGGTGGTCTTGGGATTTGCACCGGCAAGCTCTTGCGCCCTTTGCGACGCGGTTCGGCCGGCCGCGGTGTCGCCGTTATCCCAGAGGCCGTGATAGTGGCTCATGGCAATGCCCCACTGCGCCATGGCGCACGTCGGGTCGCGCTTCGACACTTCCGCGAAGGATGAGCGCGATTGCTCGTACTGGAAAGAATGCAAGAGGGCGACCGCCCGATTGAATTCGGTTTGTGTGGATTTGACGCAGGAAATCGCAAAGTGGATGGAGCCGAGCTCTTCGGCGGAGAGCTTGTGGTCGTGATGTTCGTCCGCACCGGCGACAGAGGTGCACAAGAAAAGCGCACACAAACCGGACATCCAGCGCATAGGGCCTCCGAATGTGAGCCATGCTACGGGGAGTCGAGACATGCAGAACCGCGGCGAGTATGAGCGGTCTCGGTGCGGCGAGTCAAATAGGTACCTATAGTTGACCGCTGGTCTATTCGCATACCGCGCCGGATGACGTCGGCGCCGCGCCCGGCACGGACTCGGCGTGCTCGCGCAGAATCCGATAGACCACATTGAGAGGCACTGCCCGGTCGAATTGTCGGTGGCGGATGGGCAGCAGAGTATCCGCGACGCTGCCGGGGAGCCGCGCACTTTCCACGGTCACGTAGCCGTCGGAGGATCGGCCTCGGGAATCGCGCGCGGCCGTGCCCATGATGGAATAGAAAGGGACGCCGTCAACGATGGGCAAATCGCCGTAGGCCTGCATGAGCGGATTGTGGGGCGAGAGAGACGCCACGCTGGTCATGCGGCCGGAGGTGAACTCGGAGCGAATGTTGGGCTGCAGTTCCTGCGAATCGCGCAGCCCGATTTCGCGGGTGAGATTCACGTAGTCTGCCGGCAGGCGCAAAAGGCTGGCGCTCAGCCGACCGAGCAGTCCGTCCGCCCTGTCGCTGCCGTGTTGCGGTGTTCCCATGAAAATGATCAGGCCGACGCTTGGCCAGGGCTCGAGAAGGAGCGCGTCCTCGAACGTGCTGCGGACGGCTGCGTCGGCGTGCAGGGCGTCGACGGGCACGCGAAATGTGGTGTCCCAGAGCTTGGTGCCGCTGTCCACGGCAATCGACTTGGCCAGCAGTCCGCCCATGCTGTGACCGATCAAGACCAGCTTCGGGCTCACATGGGGATCGTATTTGACCACGGCGAGAAATTCGGCCAGCTCACGCCGAAAGCGGGTGGCGGTGGCCAAGAAACTCTCGTTGGTCGCGTACGCGTAGTGAATGATCTGGTATCGGCCGCGCAATTCTTCGGATCCCAGAATGTCATTGGTGAGTTCGCGCCACGCCTCGGCGCTCGAGGCAAGCCCGTGAATCAGTATCAGCGGAATCTTGTCGGGATCCCAGGGCGCGCTGATGGTTACACCCAAGCGGCTGCCGGGAACGCTGTTGCCGAACAGGGCGGCGCGGCCCGCGGCGCGCGAATGATCGCGCGTGATCTCCACCGCGTAGGGTGCGGTGAAATCAGCCGCCACGGGCAGGGTTTGCCTGCCGAAGCACACATACTCCGCCAGCCTGGTGTCGGCGAGCCCTACCCGCACGCGTTCCGGCTGGCTCTGTAAATCCGGCGAGTTACTCAAATCGTCGGTGGCGAAGCGCAGGTACACCGTAATGGGTGCGATGTACCCGCCCGCCGGAAAGTATTGCTCCAGCGGGAAACCTTCTTCTCCCGGCGCGCGCCGCGCGACCGAGCGGCGCGCCACCATGGGTATGCCGATGCCGTCCCGCGTATAGCGGTTGCGGAGACCCCTGATGCGATAGCCCCAGGCGAGCGAGAAATTACTGAAAAAATAGGCATATAGGTCGCTGTCGTCATTGTCGAAGGTCACGTTGAACGCTCCGGCGGGAGTGGTTTCCGTGAGATCCCCGGTCCAATTGCGTCCCGAGGCCATCAGCATCAGGAAGTAGCGCCCCGCGGCGAGGCTGTAAAAGCTGGAAGCCAGGCGATACTTCTGATCGAACGGATCGATGTGAATCATCTTGCCGCCGGGGAACAAGAGCCGCGCGGCCTCGCGAGCGGCGACGAGATAGTACTGCCGGGACAGGGCGGGCTCCTTGCCGTCCAAAGCTTGCGCGGCCCGCAGTGCGAGTTCGGAGCGAGCGAATGCGCGGGTGGCAGGATCGATGCGCTCGCTCGCACCCAGGGCGGCCAACTCTGCGGCCGTGGTGCCCGCGACGCCGGCCTCGGGAACGAGATTGAGGGCCTGGCGGGTCGCGAGGCTGAGGCGGCCCGAGCTCAACAGACTATCCGAGTATTCGCGGTAGCCTTCGTGCAGATCCAGGGGTTCCACCGCGACAAAGCTGTGTACGCCGGTGATGCAGCCCTCAGTGGAGCACAACATGCAGAGCAGGCAGGCCAGAGCTAATAGACGGCCTCGCCGCGTCGAAGCGGTCCAACGTTGAGACATACCGGCTCATATGGGGTAAACACCATGGAGTTTACGGGAAAACGAAAAGGGCGCCCGGAAGGGCGCCCAAAGAGGGGATCTCGATCGCCGATGCGGCGAGGTCAGACGAGGCTAGCTCAGGTCAGCCCGAGGCTAGCTCCAGTCGTCGCCGCCCCCGCCGCCCGACCCGCCGTCATCCCAGCCGGAGCCGGGGTCGTTCACGCCGAAGTCGGAGCCGCCCATGTCGCTATTGCTGAAGCCCGAGTCGCCCGCCTCGGCGGGGGGTATGACACCGCCGCCGCTGCTGCGGCCGCCGTCCAGGAAATGATGGGCGAGTTCTTCGCCGGCAACCACGCCTGCGCCCACGGCCAATCCTGAGGCAAGTCCGCCGGCGATGCCGGAGCCGATTCCACCGCCGCCCATCGGGGCGGGACCGTAGCCGCCGGGTCCATATCCGGGAGCTCCGGGTGCGCCGCCCATACCGGGGCCGGCCGCGGGATACTGGACGTAGGTATTGCGCCGGCGGAATACCAGCCACAGGATGCCCACCACCCCGGCCAGAATCAGTACCGTGCCCCAGGGAAAGTGAGGCTGGGGTACGGACCGGATCACGGTCGGGCTGATCGCGCCCGCTCTAAGTCCTAGTTGCGCTTTGAGTTCTTGCACCGATCGCGGATTGGCGAAGGGCAGGCCGGGCTTCAATTGTTCGGCAGTGCCGAGTTCCGAGCGCGCGAGCGCGGTCTTGCCTTCCTTCGCGTACAGTTCGGCCTGCACGTAATGCGCTTTGGCGCTGGTCGGATGATCGGCCAGAACCTGGCTGATCATCTGCTGGGCTTGGTCGAGGTGACCGCCCGCCGCCGCGGTGTAGATCTGGTCCATGGTGGGGTCGCTATCCGCGAACGCCGGCGATGCGATTCCGATCGCGAACGTCACGGTCGCGGCAAGGGTCGCAGCAACTAATAGTCTTCGCATAAATGCCCCCGACAGGTCGAATTGACCATTGTGGGTTTAGATATGGGCGCTTCTGCGAAGTTCAACGTCCCCTAAAGGGGTGCCCCGGCGAGCGCCATGGCAGGTGGCGCGGAGCGGGCAGTTCACTATGATGCCACAGCCTTGTCGCGGACGCTGATGACGGTGCCGAACACATGGTCCCATACCGGCGTGGTTACGCCGAAGTTTCCGCTCTTCGGCGAGTAGTGATGGCGCATGTGCCAGGCGCGAAGATCGTTGAAGTAGGAGGGCGAGGGCGTATTCGCGTGATGATGGATGACATGATGCACGAGCCCGTACCACCAGTATCCGAGCATCACGCCGACGGTGAGGCCGTCCGCGACATTGAATCCCACGCACCACCACGCGGGCACCAAGACAGCGAGGCTGAGGACCGAGACGCTGATCCACGATGGCGTGCCGATGAACGCCAGCGGCGAGGCATGGTGAAGGCCGTGCATGGGCGAAAAGTACGGCATTCTATGCAGTGCAATCCGGTGCAGGGCATACTCGGCCAGTGTCCAGAAGACCAGGCCCGCCATGGTGGCACCGAGCCATTCCGCGCCGCTGGTCCAAGTCACATGATTGATATTGATCGCCGTCAACGCGACGAGTACCAGAGGATAGACGACGAAGTCCGAGTAATAGCTCAATTTGCTGAGTTGCATAGTGGTGCCCCTCGCTGGTATTCGATGCGCTATTTGACCACGAATTATGCAGAATGTTAGCGAAAGAATAAACCACCCGCTTGGTAGAACCCTCTTCGTAGAATTTTCAATGCATGAGCGCCGACCGGCCCGTGTGAGCGGGCCCCATGCTCAGGCCAGCCGTTCGAGTCCGGTCAGCAAGCGGCTCAGCTCATCGCGGGTGTTGTACATGGAGATGCCGGTGCGGAGCAGCCCGCCGCGCTCGGCCAGGCCCAGCAATTGCACCGGACGCGCCGCGTAGAAATCTCCGTCCCAGACGCAGATGCCTTGATTCCCCAGGGCCGTTGCGGCCGCGGCCGCAGTGATTTTGAGGGTGATCGACACGGTCGGTGCGCGCGCGCGGCCGGCGCCAAAGTCGGGCCCCCAGACGCGAACGCCGGGAATGCGGCCCACGGAGTCATGATAGTACTTCGCCAACTCATGCTCGTACGCAGAGATGTGCGTCATGGCGTCGACGATGCGTTCCCGGAGCGAGGCGCCGCTGCCCCAGCTCGCGATGTACTCCACCGCCGCGCGCACGCCGTCGATGGCGGCGTGATTCAGTGTGCCGGTTTCGATGCGATAGGGAGCCGCGGGATTCTGCACGCTCAAACGGTCCGTCGGCAATCGATCGAGTGCGCCCGGCCGTGAATAGAGCACGCCCACATGCGGCCCATAGAATTTATAACCCGAGCAGAGCAGAAAATCCGCGCCGAGCGCCTGAACGTCGATCGGAAAATGCGGCGCATAGTGCACGGCGTCGATCACCAGCAGCGCGCCCACGTTCCGGGTCAGGCGCCGCGCGAGCGCCAGGTCATTCACGGTTCCGAGTGAATTTGCCGATGCGCCGATGGCAAAGAGCTTGGTGCGCGATGTGATCTTGTCCGCCATGTCGGCGGGATCCAATTCACCGGATTCCAGGAGCCGCACTTCGCGCACCACGACGCCGCGTTCCTGCAGGTTGAGCCAGGGTCCGCGATTTCCCTCGTGGTCGAGCTGGGTGATGAGCACCTCGTCGCCCTTCTCCAGCGTGCGTCCGATCGCCGCGCTCAGATTGAAGTTGAGCGTGGTCATGCTTTGCCCGAACGATATGCACGAGCCGCCCTCCGCGCCGAGAAAGGTGGCGACGACGCTGCGCGCGACTTCCATGCGCCGATCCACTTCCCGGGAAGGCGCGAAGTTGCCGTGTGTGTTCACGTTGCAGGAGGCATAGACGTCGGCGATTGCATCGACCACGACGCGGGGCACTTGACTGCCCCCCGGTCCGTCGAGGAACGCAAGGTCAGGATTCTTGATCAATGCCGGGAAATCCTGCCGGCTGCGCAGGCAATGCTCGAGTGTGTAGGCCATTACAGTAGATCGTAGGTGAAGTCGTAGCTCGACGATTTCGCGTCGCGTGGATGCAGTTTCATGCTGCCCTTGGCGCCCGCATACTTGCCGGTGCCGCCGGTGACGGTGAACAACGAATCACCCTCGTCCATGAACGGTCCTTCGACGGTAATCTGGCCTGCCTTCAGCGTCAAAGTCCAAAAGCATTCCCAGCTCTTGCCGACGACGGTGCGCACACAATAGCCCTGATCGGTGCCCACCTGAGTCTTGTTGGCCGAGTCGAATACGCCGTTGGCGAACACCAGCATATCGCCGACCGAATCGCCCTTGGGCGGGAGATCCACGGTGGTTTCGCCCACCGGCCGTTCGACCACTATGATTTGTTCGGCGGCCAAAGCCGGGAATGTCAGAAGCGTCGCTGTGAGCGCCGCAGCGCGGCCGATGGTGATTTTCATGGTGTCCCCTTCAGTTTGCCGAGATTAAGTTGCCGTTTCCTCGACGGCATTCTTTGCAATAATAGCAAGTTGACATCCTCCCCGCCTAAGGACGGGGATTCCCCCAGCCGACGTAAAGGTGCCTCCATGCTGACCAGCGATGTGCTGCCGTTGATTCGTGAAGCGGCGAATCGCGTGTACTCCGTGGCGCACGAAACGCCCTTGGTGCCCCTGCCTCGCAGTGCCCCGGCGCCGCAGTCAGGAACGGCCTACGCCAAGCTCGAACAGCTGCAAGTCACCGGCTCCTTCAAACTTCGCGGCGCGGCCAATAAGCTCATGAGCCTGAGCCCGCAGCAGGCGGCCGCGGGTGTCATCACTTCGTCCACGGGCAATCATGGCCTGGGGGTCGCGGCGGCGGCGAAATTTCTCGGGATCGACGCCGAAGTGTTTTTGAGTGCCCAGGTCACCCAGGCGAAGCAAGAAAAGATCCGCAGCCAGGGCGCGAGAGTCCGTGTCGTGGGCGACGACCCGCTGGCCGCTGAAGTCGCGGCGCGGGAGGCGGCCTTGCAGACCGGGCGCAGCTACGTGTCGCCCTATAACGATCCCTATGTGGTGGCGGGCCAGGGTACCGTCGCCGTGGAATTACTGCGTCAGTTGCCCGACATGGACGCCATCTTCATCGCCAGCGGCGGCGGCGGACTGATGAGCGGCATCGGCACTCTGCTGCACCACACGGCGCCGCGCGCCGAAGTGATCGGCTGCTGGCCGGAAAATTCCGCCGTGTTGTATGAAAGCCTGAAGGCGGGACGGATCATCGAAGCCCCGGAGTCCGCCACCTTGAGCGAGAGCACCGCCGGCGGCGTCGAGGAAGGCTCCATCACCTTCGATCTGTGCCGCGAGGTCATGCATCACGGCGTACTGGTCACCGAGGACGAGATCTTGAGTGCCATGCGCTGGGGCCACGCCCAAGGCTGGGCGATGGAAGGCGCGAGCGGCGTTGCGTTGGCCGCTTATTTCAAGGAGGCGGCGCGCTACGCGGGCCGCAAGGCTGTCGTGCTGATTTGCGGCGGCAATCCGTCGCCGGCGATTCGCGATTTGCTGGGGTGATTCCAAATATCAAGCGAACCTTTGTCTTGCCGAAGCAGAATCCGCTGCTAAAAATCCGATGCGATCGCCTCGATGAGCGTCGGCCCCGCATGATTCAAGGCGGTGCGTATCGCGTCGGTGAGCGCGGCCGGGTCATGCACCCGGTAGCTTTCTGCGCCGCAGGCCTTGCCAAGGGCTACGAAGTCGGGGTTGCGCGCGATCACACCGAGTTCCGGAATGTGCGCGGCAACCATGTCGTCGCGAATTTGCCCCAGGGCAGAGTTGTTCCACACGACGATCGGCAGACTGAGGCCGGCTTCGACTGCGGTCAGAAGCTCGGTTACGGTGAATTGCAGACCGAAGTCGCCCGCGAGCGCAATGACGGCGCGGGCAGGGCTCGAGATCTTGGCGCCGAGCGCCGCCGGCAGCGCGAATCCCAAGGTGCCGTAACCGGACGGGTGGAACCATTGTCCGGGGTTGTCGACCGGATACGCGTAATTTCCGAAATAAGCGATCTGCGTCATGTCGCTGAATACGACGCCGTCCCAGGGCAGCGCGCTCTTGATGGCGCGCAGCGCGCGCCGCTGGGCCTGCGCCTTCGAATCCAGGCTGCTTTCGATCTCAGCATGAAATTTCGCGGACCCGCCTATACTCAAACGCCATCCGGCGCGGGTTACCGCCTCTTGCGCACGGCCCGCCAATGCTTGATTGATGGAGTGCAGCGCACTGCGCGCATCGGACCAGACGCGGACATCGGCCGAGTATTGGTCGGCGAGCTTCACCGGATCCAAGTCGATGCGGACGAGCAGACCGCCCAGCGGCAGCTTGGTGGTGAAGTACATGTCGGTCTCACCCAGTTCGGTGCCCACGGCAAGCACCACATCCGCATCGGCGATCAAGCGCTGAATGGGAGGGTAGGGCAGCGAGGTGCCGAAGTTCGACGGATGGCTTTCGGGGAGCAACCCCTTGCCTGCGGCCGTGGTCACCAGAGGGCAATCCAGAGTCTCGACCAGGCGGCGCAGCTCCGCGCCGGCCCGGCGCGCGCCGCCGCCTGCAATGACGAGCGGCCGCGCGGCCTGGCTGAGCAGTCGAACCGCCGCGCCGATTTGATCGGGACTCGCCTGCAGGACGAGTGAGCTGTCCTCGAATCGTTGAGCCTCCAGGGTCGTCGTTTCGGCGAGTACATCGAGCGGAATTTCCAAGTACGCCGGCCGCGGGCGTCCGGTGCGGAATGAGGCCAGGCACAGGCGTAGGTGTTCGCGCACATCCTCGGCACTGTGCGCCGAGCGCGCAATGCCGAACACGCCGGCGGCAAGCGCGGCCTGGTCGTAGAGCTCGTGCAGCACTCCCCATTG
>WNFS01003395.1_pt1 | contig 18650 bp, 11 predicted proteins | sample 5400141 | NCBI WGS metagenome assembly WNFS01 (sample SAMN13153358, study PRJNA577476) | soil metagenome | isolation source: 60 cm saprolite under Madrone tree | place: USA:California | collected 2016-06-14
CTGAATTTCTGAAAGCCTTCCAGAAGCTGGAAGACGTTCTAATTGAATCTTGGCAAGAGGGCGTAGGGGTAGGCAATCCATATACTAATACGCTGCCGAGCAGAACCTACGGGTTGCCGCGTCCGGCGACAAGTCGAATCATCTCGTGCGCCAATCGCAATTGCAGAAGGGGCGGATTTGACATCTTCCAAGACATATCAGAGATGATGCGCGAAAAATTGAACACAAAGGAATTTGTAAAAATCTGTCTTGGCGATCAAGGCTCTCCGAAGGGAGGAAGACCAGGCTGGAATTGTGTCAACACGCTTCACTATCGCCTGACGTTGAAATACAAGCTGGAATACTCGCCAGAGGGAAAATAGATGGAGCGGTTCAGTGGCGAAGAGGTGCGAAGGCTCGATTCCCAGGAGGCCACAAAAAATTGAGGGCGCATCAGCCGTTCCAAACCTTAATCTTCCAAGCAACGCAGCGAGATATAGCGTTCGATCCACGATCGTAGCCCCGCCGCATTCCCGATCGTTTTCCCGAGGGATTGGCCTCAGAACGCGCAAAAGAAAGAAAGGCGCGGCTGCTCGCCTACGTCCGCGAGTATCCCGAAGACTTCGTCGTGAACACAACAGCCTTATGTGATAAGACAATCTGCAACAGTTGGCGGCAAACGTCTAGAGCTAAGACGACGTCAAAACGATGATGCAAACAAGATGCTTGGGAGGTTCCGTGAAGAAAACGCTCACGATTTGTCTTGCCCTTTTGTTCCCGTCGCTGGCCCGTGCGCAAGAGAGTGCGCACAAACCTGAAGTCCCTGTCGACAAATGGGCCAGGAAAACAATCTTGCTGATCGGTGCGCATGCGGACGATGATGCGATGTCGCATGGCACGCTGGCCATGCTTCAGGCACACGGAAATCAAATCTACGTTGTGACTCTGACGACTGGGAACGTGGGCACACAAGACCCGAGTTTGTCGCGAACTCAGCTTGCCGAGATCCGCCGGCAAGAGGAATTGGCTGCTCTGACGGAGCTCGGCGTTCCCGGAGAGCATTACATCAATTTAGGATATGACGATGGACTTCTCGAATTTGAAGATCGCAAGGCGGTGGTGGAAAGGCTGGTGCGCTTGATCCGAACGATTCGGCCCGATGTGCTATTCGCATTTGATCCGGGCAAACGCTACCAACGCTGGCACAAGTCAGACCACCGGACGGCCGCGTACCTGGCCGCAGATGCGGCTCGGGCCGCCATGTGGCGACTCCTTTTCGAAGGCCAGATTGTGCAGGAGGGCCTCAAGGAGTACATGATCCCCGAATACATGTTTTATGACGGCGCTCATGAAGACGAAAATCTGTGGGTCGACATCAGCGAGTTTGTCGAAAAGAGAGTGAGTGGAGGTGCAAAATACGTCAGCCAATTTGGACCGGGCTGGAACAACTATAAGCCTCACCTCTCGGAAGTCGAGCTGAAGCAAATGAAGGACTCGGTACGCGCCGCGATCAGAATGAAAGACGGAAGGCCGGTGGAAGGATTCCGATACTACAAAGGTCTACCAGATTCGATAGGAAAATAGCTCGCGGTGTTCAGTGCCCCGCCGAAACCGGTTTGTGCGGTTTTTGCGTTGATGATAGAGTTTGCCGATGAAACGCTGCAATGCCGCGACAAACGGAGATGGAGGCTTCGCGTGAAACGAATTGGCGTGTTTGTCGCAATCGTGCTGATGGTGGGGCTGACGGTAGTGGCCGAAGCGCCGCGGAAAGCCGGTTGGGTATCTCTTTTTAACGGGATGGATCTCAATGGCTGGAAGAAAAATGGGGATGAGAAGTGGATCGTTGAAAAAGGTACGATTCTGTGTGAAAGCACGGCCAACAAATACGGCTACTTAACGACAGATAAAACATATCGGGATTTCATCCTGCGCCTCAAATTCAAAGGCGAGGCCGCTGGCAATAGCGGGGTCTTTGTCCACTCTCGAATCATCGGTATCGACCCTGAGCACGGACCGGACATTGAAGGAATGCAGGTAGAAGTAGACCCGAACACTGGTAAGCACACTGGCGGACTTTATGAAAGCGGCGGCCGCGGATGGGTGGCAATGCCAACGGCCGAAGGCGAGCGTGCGCTGAAGTCTGGCGACTGGAATGACCTGGAAGTGTCATTGCAGGGCGCTCACATCATTACTCATCTGAATGGGGTAAAGATTGTGGACTATACGGATCCAACTCCAAAATTCACCGAAGGTGTGATCGGCTTGCAGATTCACACCGGTGGGGGCGTGAAGATGAGATGGAAGAACATTTACGTCAAGGAGCACTAAGAGGTTGCGGTGCTTTCGAGGAGCGCACGCAGTTGGACATTTGACTGGCCATCATGAATAAACAGAATCGTCGAGCCTTTCTTCAAACTTCCGCAGCGGCCTTGGCTACGAGCTTCGGCGCTATGCGTACCGTCGCAAAGGGCGCCGTTATTCCCAGTGCTTTACCGGCTAACCTCAGCACCGCGCAAGGCTCACCCAGCGTTGCCGCGAACGAAGGGAAGAAGCCATTGCGGCTTGGTTTGATCATCGGAGTCGGTAACAATCCCGATGCTGCTATGGCCAAGGTTCACGATCTCGGACTGCCGACATGCCAGGTGTTCGTGAACGAGATCGAGGCGGAGCTTGTAAGCCGGCTGCGCCAGGCACTCGACAGATATCAGATTGAAGCCACCTCCCTCGTCGTCGGAGGACCCGGGAAAGAAGTGTGGGACTTTTACCAAGGGCCGCTCACCATCGGCTTAGTTCCACGCGAGACGCGCGCGGCGCGAATCGCGCACATCAAGAAAGCCTCGGATTTTGCGAAGCAGTGCGGGATCCCCGCCGTGCAGACGCACTGTGGATTCATCCCCGAAAATCCCAACGATCCGGTCTACAAGGAAACCGTCGCAGCAATGCGTGAGGTCGCTGCTTACTGCAAGCGCAACGGTCAAAACTTCCGGTACGAAACCGGCCAGGAAACACCGATCACGCTGGTGCGCGCCATTCAGGATGTCGGCATGGACAATCAGGGCGTCAACTTCGATCTCGCCAATCTGATTCTCTACGGTAAGGCGAATCCCACGGACGCCATTGAGCTCCTGCGTCCCTACGTCCAGGGAGTCCACGCCAAGGACGGAATGTGGCCAACGAACCCGAAGGAGCTCGGGCAAGAGGTTCCCATCGGCAAGGGCAAGGTGGATTTTCCACGCATTATCACGCGTTTGAAGGAGCTCAATTATCGCGGCGCGATCACGATTGAACGCGAGATTTCAGGTCCGCAACAACTGGAAGACGTGCAAGAAGCGAAAACATATCTGGAAAAGCTGATCGGATAGTTCGCATCATTGGGAGGAGACATGCCAGGCGATTCAAAGCAGCGAACAAACTTCTCAGACAAAGTCGATCGCCGCAAATTTCTCGGCGTAGCCGCGGTCACCGCGGGCGCAATGCTAAACCTTGTCGACACCGGCGGAGCCCGGGTTGTAGCGTTGGCCGACTTGTTTCAAGATCAACTGGACAAAGCCCGGACACATTTCGACCAGATTCAACAGGCCAAGGGCTACTCAGTTCTGGACGGTTCGCAACTATTCGTGGGTCCCGACGCCTACAAGGAAATTGCGGCGTCCAAGGAAATCGACGCAATCGTAGTGGCCACGCCCCCCTATTATCACCCTCAGCATCTCGAAGCTGTGGTCGACGCAGGCAAGCATGTGTATCTCGAAAAGCCCGTGGCTGTTGACGTGGCCGGCGCGAAAAAGGTGATTGAAATCGGTAAACGCGCGGAAGGTAAGCTGAGCCTTGACGTCGGATTCCAGATTCGTGATTGTCCCCCGTTCGTCGAACTGGTTAAGCGCATCCACAACGGGGCGCTCGGAAATATCGTCTGCGGCGAAGCCCACTATTTAACAGGTTACATCGATCGCCCGGCTTGGCCTAACGCCTCACCCGTAGAGCATCGCTTGCGAAACTGGGTGTATGACCGCGTCCTTTCCGGCGACATCATCGTGGAACAGAATATTCACGTCATCGACATTTGTAATTGGATACTCAAGGCCCATCCGCTGAAGGCCTCTGCGGCTGGAGGACGTCAGGGCCGCCCGTCGGCCGATGGCGATGTCTACGGGAATTACAACGTCATTTTCCATTATCCCGATGGCGTTGACGTCACTTTTAGCTCGACGCAGTTCGCCAAGGGCTGGTGGGACGTAACCGAACGCTTCTTCGGCACAAAGGGCACCTCTCAATCACCGTATACCGGCCCGCTCGGCATCTGGGGTGACGAAGCTTGGCAATACGCAGCTTCCGCCAAGCCTGCCGCCGAGCCTCAGGCGTTCTCGGTAACGGGAAGCTTCACTTCCAACCTGGAATTGGCCGACCCGGAAAAAAAGAAGGCCTTCGTTGAGACCATCACCAGCGGCAATTTCCATAACCAGGCCGCCAAGGGCGCAGAGTCCGCACTTTCTTGCATGATGGCGCGTACTGCGGCTTACAAAGGACACGAGGTGAGCTGGGACGAAACAATGAAATCCACTGAGGTATGGGATCCAAAGATTGATTTGAATAAGCTGCGCTGAGGTATGCACATGCGCAAGAAATCGCGTCGCGACTTCCTTAAATCTTCGGTCACCGCCGCCTGCGCAGCAGGTCTCGGCGGTGGCGGGTTGGCCCGCTCGTTGGCGGCGAGGCCGGTCAGCACCTTCGTACCGAATCCGCAGTCCTCCACGCCGCTCCCAATCAAGAAGGGCGTGTGGTTTGGCATGTTGCCCGCGAATCTCAGCTATGCGGACCGCTACAAAATGGCGCGAGACGTCGGCTTTGAGGTCGTGCAGGCGCCGACAGAGCCGGACGAGCGCAAGGCCGAGGAAGTCAAGAAGGCCGCCGACGCAGCCAACATCCGCATCGACTCCGTCATGAACATGGATCACTGGAAGTTTCCGCTGTCATCAAACGATCCTGCAGAGGTGGAGAAGAGCCTTGCAGGAATGCGCACCTCTCTGCACAATGCAAAGCTCTGGGGTTCGGATGTCGTGCTGCTCGTTCCCGCGGTGGTGAATCCACAGACGTCCTACCATGATGCTTGGACACGCTCGCAAAAGCAGATCCGCACGCTGCTTCCGCTCGCTGAGGAATTGAAAGTCGTGATTGGGATCGAGGAAGTGTGGAACAAATTCCTTTTGAGCCCGCTCGAAATGGCCAAGTATATTGAGGAATTTCAGAGTCCGTGGATCAGAGCTTGGTTCGACGTGGGCAACGTGCTGCTTTATGGCTACCCACAGGACTGGATTCATACTCTCGGCAAGAGCATCGTCAAGGTTCACGTCAAAGATTTCAAGCGCAAAGAAGACGGATACGCTTGGGTGAATTTGGGTGATGGCGACGTGGACTGGGCGGCCGTCCGTCAAGCCTTTGCCGATATAGGCTACTCTGGCAGCGTCATCACGGAACTGGAACATGGTGACTTGGCTTACCTACGCGACGTCAGCCGCCGCGTGGACCGGCTGGTCCTCGGCCGCTTTTAAATGTAAGAGCGATTTTCTTGTGATTCATAGCAAAGCAATCTGTTACGGATCACGGTCTCAAAAGAAATCCGAAAAATTATGGATAGTAATCGAATCACCAGTGAAAATTTCAGACATATACCGGCCGTTGGCGATGGGGTCGCGAAGGGAGTTTCTTGCGGCTTGCGCCTCTCTGCTTTTGCAGGTCCGCCGAAATAATGTTGTTTCGAAGCTGCCTTCCGCGCTAGCTCCCATTCGTTTTCGTGAAATTGGCGGTCAAGCAGGACTGAATTTTGTCCTTCAGAATAATCCCACGCCGCGCAAGCACATGATTGAAACCATGCCAGGCGGAGTGGCAGCTTTCGATTACAATGGCGACGGACTGACTGATATCTTCTTCACAAATGGCGCTTCGATTCCTTCCCTGCAAAAGGATTCGTCAAAATTTTTCAACCGGCTCTATCGAAACGACGGAGGTATGAAGTTCACCGACGTCACCCTCGAAGCTGGAGTTGCGGGCGCCGGCTATTCGATGGGCGCAGCGGCTGCGGACTACAACAACGATGGCCACACGGATTTGTTCGTAGCGGGTGTCTACAGGAATATCCTCTATCGCAACCTAGGCAACGGCAAGTTTGAGGACGTGACCGAAGCGGCCGGCATCAAAAGCGACAAATGGTCTGTGGCCGCCGGCTGGTTCGACTATGACAACGATGGATGGTTGGACCTGTTTGTAGTCAATTACGCCCACTGGACACCTGAGTTTGATCGCTACTGCGGCGAACGCGATCACAACCTGCGTGTCTACTGCCATCCTAAGTATTTCGAAGGACTGTCCAATACTCTCTATCGTAACCGGCGTGATGGGACCTTCGAGGACGTGAGCGTCAAGTCAGGAATAGCGGCGCACATCGGGCGAGGTATGAGTGTCGCTTTTGCTGACTACGATAATGACGGCCTCACGGATATTTTTGTCACGAACGACAATCTGCCCAACTTTCTGTTCCGCAATCGCGGTGATGGGACGTTTGAAGAGGTGGCGCTCCAGGCTGGCGTGGCCCTCACGAACAATGGACTACCGATAGCCAGCATGGGAGCTGATTTTCGCGACTACGACAATGACGGATTGCCTGACCTGAGCATCACTGCCCTGGCGGGTGAAACATTTCCGCTGTTTCGGAATTTAGGCAAAGGTGTGTTCCAAGACGCCACGCACGACAGCCGGCTCGGCCCTCTTAGCGTCACGCGCAGCGGTTGGAGCAACGGCTTCTAATCTACCCACTACAAGCAGCCCAACAGCCTCTTCGCAAACCATGGGGACGGCACGTTTCAGGACGTTTCAGCGGAAGCAGGTTTTGCGCTCTCTCGGGCCCACCGCGGGAGCGCCTTTGCGGATTTCAACAACGACGGAAGAATCGACATTGTGGTGAGCGCACTGGGCGAACCGGCCGAGTTGTGGCAAAACATCAGCCCGGAGACCAATCATTGGTTGATTCTGAGGCTGATCGGTACGCAAAGTAACCGAGATGGGATAGGGGCCGTAATTCAGTTAGACAACCAATGGAATCACGTGGCCACGGCGGTAGGCTATGCTTCCTCGAGTCCAGCGGCTGTGCATTTCGGAACCGGCAAGCTCGAGAAAATCGAGCGGATAGAGATTCGTTGGCCAAGCGGTATTGTTCAGGTCCTGCGAAACGTTGCAACCAACCAGGTTCTGGAAGTCCACGAACCCTCGAAATAGTCCGAGCGTCACGCACTTTTCTAAGGCGGCGTTATCTCCACGTCTCGTCGGGCGGTTTCTGTCGCCTCAGCGGCGGAGCGCTGGGTCTTCTCATAGTCCGCAAGCATTTCTTTGGCGAGACCGGGCTGGCCAGTCACCTGGTACGCTCTTGCGAGTTGGTAGTGCAAGCTGCCGTCTTCGTCGGCGGCGAGTGCCGCTTTGAGATGGGGTATGGCATCGCGGGCTTTTCCGGCCGCTAGGTAACCGCGAGCCAGGGCCTTGTGAGCCCCGACTAGCTTCGGATCGCGCTCCACAGCGTGCCTGAGCAAAGGGATCGCCTCTTCCGCTCGCTGCAGGTCGAGCAGGGTTTCACCCGTCAGATAGTTCAGCTCCGCTGAGGCTGGCTGCCCGTGGAGCAGGCCTTGAAGCAATGGCAAGGCGCCAGCATAGTCTTGGCTGAATTTCAAACTAATGGCCAATTGTTTCTGGATCTGCTTGTCAAGAGGCGAAAGTTTGAAGGCTTCCCGCCATTCCTGAGCCGCGTCGGCGTATCTTTTCTGGCCGATGAAGATGTGGGCTTTCAGCTCATGTTGTTCCGTAGAGGGAGGCAGTTGACCCAGGCGAGCAAAGGCCTGGAGAGCCAGCTCGTTGTAGGCTCGCGAGCGCCAATAGTACGACTCGGGAGTATTCGTGCCATTCGCAGACGCGAGCAGCCCTAGAAAATGCTCTTCGCGAAACTGGCACTCGAGTGTCTGTGAATGGCAGTCGGGTTCGGTGAGGGGCTGCTCCTTCTGTTCTTCGAGGCTCGCCCAATCTGGATGTCCGGTCCGGCGATAGACCTCCGCCACCTGTGCGTGCAATCCGCGCATTGCAGGCATCTTTTCCAGAGCGCGACGGTAGAGATAAAAAGCGCTGGAAAACTGCAGCTCGCGAAGCCGCGTCTCCGCCACCAGCGCCAGCCAGTATGCAGATTCAGGCGCAGCTTTCTGCAAGTCATCGAAGGCGCGAACGGAAAGCGATTCGTAGCTGCGCCCGAGTCCGTACCAGGCCAGCGAACTTTCAGGAGCAAGGTCAGCGAGCCTCTGGTACTGCTCCGCTGCCTCCACGGCGCGGCCGAGTGACTCCAAAGCACCTGCGAGCATGTCCAACGCGTCCCGATGATCCGGCTGGAGGCGTAATACCGTCTTGAGCGCATCGACGGCTGCGGGAGTCTGACCGAGTTGCAGGCGAGCAGCGCCAAGGAAGAGCCAAGCGGGCGCAAGTTTGGGATCAAGCTTCACCGCCGCTTCCAGTTGAGTTATGGATTTGCGCTCATCCCCGGCCATGTGCAGCGCCATCCCCAGGTTCAGCAGCAGGCCTGGGTTGTTGGGCACCGCTTGATTGAGTTCGCGGTACAGGGGGACAGCGTCAGCAAACTTGCCCTCGGCCATGAATTCCTTGGCGCGCTGCGACATGGCTGCTAAGTCGTCGGGCTGGCGGAACCCGCTCGCCGAGGCCAGCAGGCCAGCCAGACAAAAGAGGAGTGTCGGCAATGCTTTCATCAATATTCCCGCGCCCAAGGTTCTCTCATTATAGGTTGCTTCCCCGAGGGTATTGAGCACCCACCCCCGGTGTTTCTTGGATCTGTTCATTCCAAAAGACTTTAAGTCCAATGAATTTGGATCTGTTCATTCTAAAGGGGTTAGCTGATTTCTTAGGCTATTCATAGCATACTATACCATATTGGTAACTCCTGTCAAGGAAAATGTGGAGGCGACACCATTTTTTTGGCTGTTTCTCGTTGCGTGTGGCACCGACGGGCCCATGGCAATCGGGAGCAAAAACGAAGAGCGCAGGCGGTTAAGCCTGCGCTCTTCAAGACTGCGGGGCACGTGTCAGCGCGCCCCGGCTGGAGTTTAAGAATTAGAACGAGAGGCGCAGCCCGAACCGGAACTGCCGCTCGTCGTTCTTCGCGCTGGTAATGGTCAGGAAGCTTGCGCTCGCACGGCTCGTTGTGGAACCCCCATTGCAGCCGCCTGGATTGCAGAAGTGCGGTGTGTTGAAGAGGTTTGCCGCATCTGCCCGGAACTGCAACCCAAGGCGTTCGGTAATGTTGAACGTACGAAACAGGCTGAAATCCATGTTCACGGAACCAGGTCCGTAGAGCGTATTCCGGCCCACATTGCCATAGGTAGCGGGTGTGGAAACGGCAACGAACGACGTCGGGTCGTAGTACGGCTGGCCTGGACCGATTCCGCCCAGCTTCTTGACCGGGCCGACTTGATTGGGAGTCTGACGCTGAGCCCTGGCGTTCAGGGAAGCAGTTGATGCCGTCAACCCAAAAGGCTGGCCGTGGATGGCGCTGAAGATGCCGCTCACCTGCCAATTGCTCAGGATCTGCGTTGCTGCGCCTCCACTGCTCGCTAACGTCTTGCCCTTGCCAAAGGGTAGTTCATAGACGTATGCCAACTGAAAGATGTGAGGCGTATTGAAGCCGGCAGAGGCGCGATTGCGACGGAACACGTTGGGGTCGTTCCAGGCAACGCTGGCCCACCCGTCGTCGTCGGTGTAGTCAATCGCCTTGGAGTACGTATAAGCGCCTTTGACCAACAAGCCCTTCGAGAACTGGCGATTAATGGAAACCTGAAGCGCATGATAGTTACCGCTCAAGTATCCCTGCCAAAAATCGGTTTCAGCCGTTCGGTTCCCGAACTGGGGTGTGTTGTAGGGTTGTCCAGCGGACCCCGTACCCGGCAGCGAGGCGTTCACATTGCGGTCAGCGAACTGATGAACTGTCTGCGTACCTACATATGCCGCAGAGAATAGGAAGTTAGCCGGGAGCCTGCGCTCCACAGTTAGATTCCATGACTCGATATACCCCCGCTTTAACTCGCCAGGACCGACGCTGCGCTCTAGAGCTTGAGGCGGCAGGGGAATGACGCCGCTGCTGATGTTCGGGCAGCAAATCGAGGGAATGCCCGTTGCCAACGTTGAGCCCGCCGGCATGACGGGCGTCACCGGCGATGTGCCGGCAAGTGTGTCAAACGGCGTGAAGCTGTTGGGGCCCTGAAAGTTCGAGCCTACTGTCAGCGGGTAAAATCCTCGAAGTGGTCTAGCCAGCGGCAAAGGATCAACGGTGATCCCGAAGCCGCTGCGCACCACGGTTTTGTCGTTGAGTTGGTAAGCCAACCCGACACGCGGAGCAAACAACTTCTTACTAGTTGTCACTCCAAGGTGGTCAGGATTGCCACCAATGCCGCCGAGAAGGACATTCAGGTTTGTGAAATCCAGGCGGTCAAATTTAACGATGCCGTCCCGCGTCATCATCGGATAATATTCATACCGGAGACCGAGCGTAGCGGTCAGCTTATTGCTAACTCTGTATCGGTCTCCAACGAAAAATCCGAATTGCCACTCCTTAGCCGTTGCCTTGATGAACTGTTCGCTCCTGCCCACGCCGACGCCATTTCCCCCGGGTGTAGCCAATTCGCCGGCAAGACCAAGCTCGAACTGAGCCAACGCATTGAACTGGTCCGGTGCGGCTCCACCATTTAGCGCCGTGACGGCCCCGCCGAAATCAAATTCACCGCGCGGTCCAGCGCCTAGTTCCGGCTGCCAGTGATTGAGGTGGTGATGGATGATGTCAATCCCAGCGCTGACCTGGTGCTTGCCGCGCGACCAGCGAACGTTGTGGGAGCTGGTGAAGCTCCAATCGTTGCGAAACGCCGGGTTCCACCCCTCGGAGTTGCCCAGATTTGCGTACCCGGTGATCCCAAACATCGGGAAACCGCTGTCTCTCTTATCAGCCGGGTTGTTAGTGCCCGGAATACCCAGAACATCCAGCCCAATATTTGTACCGAAGTCCGGAGTCTGGCCATATTCGCTCATGCGCGTAAAGCCGATGTTGCCGTCGACAACAAGAGTGGGAGAGAGCGTCAGGGTGTGCCCCACGGTTACGAGTTGCACTAAAGAATGGAAATCACCCAGACCGCCATCGCAGGCGCAGTCTCCGATTGCCTGGCCCAAGCTGGGCTCACCGTGAAAGACCGATTTCATGGCGCTGTACTTCGCGAAAATCGTGTGCTTGGAAGTGCGCGCCCAGTCCACTTTGCCATCGAAGTTGTTGCGATTTAGCCGCTGAGTCGCTGACTTGAAGTAATTGCTGGTCTCGCCGGGAAGATTGGGCAGCGGGACCAATGCCAGGATTTTGGCCGCGACCGGATCAACCGGAACTTGATTGTTGGGAAAGGGCTGACGTCCCGTCCCGGTCGAATTTCCCGTTGCCGGATTGTAAATCGTTGTGGCGACGCCGCTGAAATTTCCATTGCGGAGCGCAGCAGTCGGGACGGTCAAAAGACCTGCGCCAGGCTGGCGATTGTCGCGCTCGTAAGTACCGTCATAGCTACCAAAGAAGAAGAGCTTGTCCCTCTTGATGGGCCCACCTAGTGTGCCGCCGAAGTCATTAAGTATGCCTTTCCCTTTTTTCGGGCTTACGGCCGCGGTCTCGAAGAATTGTCTTGCCCGGAGAGCTTGATCTGCGTGGTACTCAAACAAAACGCCATGGAACTGGTTCGTGCCTGATTTGGTAATCACAGTGACGGCCGCGCCGCCGGTCATACCCTGTTCGGGATCGAAGTTGTTCGTCGAGATGTTGACTTCCTGGATCGTTTCGGCGGGAGGAATGTAAACGGCGTGGTGCGGCAACCAGACGAAGACGTCGGCGGCACCGTCCACTCGGGTATTATTGTTGTTCCTGTTAGTTCCGTTGATGTTGGTGCTCAGTCCGCGCTCCGGCGTGTCGGCAATCGCATTCTGGAACACGCCCGGGGTTGCTCCCGGCACAAGATTAATCAGAGTCTGAAAATTGCGGTACTGATTGAGCGGCATGTTCAGAATGGCCTTTTCCGTGAGGTCTGTGTGCAGGTCGGTCTTTTCGGTTTGCAGACTGACGGTAGACGCCTCAACGGTAACCTGTTCGGAAACCGCACCGATTTGCACGCTCGCGTCAGCGTTGGTGACGGTATTGGCAGTGATCGTCAGGTTCGTCTGTGTAAGTGGCTTGAAGCCCGTGGCCGTCACCTTGAGATCGTAGCTGCCCGGGGGCAGGTCCGGTATTCGGTAGTGGCCATCCTCATCCGTTTCCGCTTCGCGCTGAACACCGGTTGCGCGATTCGTGGCAACGACGTGCGCCCGCGCGACGGCCGCGCCGGTCTGATCGGTGATCGTGCCGCTAACCGATCCGTATAAAACCTGAGCGCTGGCGTCGTCAGCGTATAAGAGCAGCAAGAAGCTCAAAGCAAGCAAGAATAACAGGGAAGCACGCAATCTGATTTTCGACATTCTCTCCGCCTCCTTAGTTCGACCTTGATGGCACCCCTGGGAACGAGAAAGAACGGGCACTCAACACCAAACAGCATTTCAACTCGGCCATCGCCTGAGCGCGAGACGTCTCGGAACGTTCCCGGAAAACAACCCGGCTCGTGCTTAGCAGTGCACCACTGCTATTTTGGCTGAGATAATTGCTGTCCTGTCGAAGCCCAGCACTACGGCAATCCTCAATAAGGTTAAGAAAGCACCCCTTGCTCCTCGGCGTTGAGCGGAAGCTATCAACGCCGAGAACGGTTTGTCAAGCACTTTTATTACTTTTTTGAACTAACTTGGGGCAAAATGCCTACCATACGGGCGACTTAATTAGTTTTTGTGATTTATATCAGTTTAATTTCAGCGGGAAATACGCGAGCGGAGGGTGCGATGTATCGAATGAAGCATTGCAAGACCCAGCGCGAACGCGACTTACACGTAATCGAGGCTCTGGTCCGAAGGTTCGGGGCTCTATCTCAAGTCGAGATCCACGAACTCACTCATCTGCAGCGCAGCGCCATTTCTGGGTTGGCACGAGACTTACTAAAGCAGGGAAGGCTCGTTGATGCTGGTCGCTCGGACAACTCGATGGGCCGCAAACGGATTCTACTTCGTCTCAACGAGGAGCACGGTTTTTTCCTGGGAGTCGGGTTCGACGATGAAGCCGTGCTCGCGGCGGTGATGGATCTGCGTCCACGAATCCGCTCGATGGTACGAGAGGCGACGCGGTTGGAAGGAGGAATGGAGGGGCTGGAGCATCAGCTTTTATCTTGCGCTCATGAGGCCATGCGGCAGGCAGGCCTTAGAACGCAGTCGCTTCTGGGAATCGGCATCGCCGGTTCAGGCTTGGTGAATAGCCAGGATGGCACGATGGTAATGTCTTCCACCATCGAGTCTTTCAGGCACGTTCCGCTGCGAAGCATTTTCGAGAAAGAGTTTGCAGTGCCGGTCCTGTTGGCGAACTTCGCCAGGGCGAAGGCAGTGGCCGAGAGAACCCTCGGTGCAGGCGCGATGGCCGACGATATGATTTATGTAGAATATGGCAAGACCGGGATCGGCGCTGGGATCATCAGTGGCGGACAGCTGATTCACGGCGCTGGGTTCGCGGCTGGCGAGCTGGGCCATACACATATCACCGAGGAAGGCCCCCCATGTAAGTGCGGCAGCTTCGGCTGCCTGGAGGCGCTCGCAGGGGCGGCGGCGATCGAGGCGAGAATCCGGAAGGCCATTGCCGAAGGCAGCGGGTCCGAAGTGGTATCACTGGCCGGGGATGATCCCGCCGGCATTTCAGGATGGATGGTGCTGAAGGCTGCCGAAAAGGGCGATAAGACTTGCGCCGCCATTGTTGAACAGGCGGCGAACTACCTAGGGTTGGGGCTAGCTAACCTCGTCAACCTCTTCAACCCATCAGTGCTAATCCTTGACCAGCGGCTCAAGCTTGCAGGGCAGGGCCTACTCCAGCAAATCGTAAAGGTAGTCAAAAGACAGGCGCTGAGCTATTCGAACGAAAACGTGAGTATCAGCTTCGGGAGCTTGGGCGCTGAGGCCAGCGTTCTCGGCGCCGGCTCAATCGCCCTCGAGAAGTACTTTGAGATTCCAGCCCTGAAGCCTCCGCGATTTCTGATCGAATCCGTTTCCGGCCCTCCGCATAGAGGTTCGCGGCTCGGGACACCCTCTATAGCGGGATCAGACTCGGTGCCAGAATTCCTCGTGTCTCGTCCACTCAGTCCTAATCGCTGATCCTCCGGCCGGTCCCCTGGCGGATCGTCATCATTCGATCCGCTTCAATCTTGTCCCAGGCTTCGGCGCGGCCGTCCGGCCAGTAGACGATCAGCCCCTCAATCCTTGCATCCTCTCCCAAGCCAAAATGCACCCGTACATCACTCGCGCTCAGATAGCTCGAATCCGTGTGAGCGCGCCGCGTGAGTTTTCGTCCGCGTTGGCGAACTTCGATCCTCGCACCAATCCCAAAGCGATTTCCGTTGGCTGCTTCCAGGCGAACCAGGAGCCAATGATTGCGATTGAGAGATTTAGTCTGGTTCAGCAACAGTCTGGCCGGACCATTGTTGTTGGTGACCACAATGTCGATCGCGCCATCGTTGTTAATATCGCCGAAAGCCGCGCCGCGACTCACCTCTGACATTGCAAACGCCGGCCCCGCGACTCCAGTCATTTCGCGGAACTTCTTTTCATCACCCTCGTTGTGGAACAACTGATTCGGCTGGTTAAAGGGGTAGGGGTTTCCTCGCAATGACTCGATACGGTTCACGGCACCGTTGGCGATAAACAGATCCAGACGGCCATCATTGTCATAGTCAAACCATTCCGTACCGAAGCCCGTATAGGGAAAGGTAGGCTGGAACAGTCCAAGTTCCACGGAGGCATCGTAAAAGTTTCCCCGGCCGTCGTTGACGTAAAGATTGCAACCTTCTTTGGTTAGGTTGGTTTTTATGATGTCCTCGTCGCCGTCATTGTCAAAATCGCCGGCAGCCACACCCATGCCGGCCTGTGGCGCGCCTTCGGCGTTATAGGCAGTTCCCGAGAGCAGACTGCTCTCCTTAAACGTGCCATTTCGTTGGTTGATCCACAGGTGAGCGGGGGCGCCGTCGTTTGCAACGTAAATGTCCAGCCAACCATCGCCGTTGAAGTCAGCGCAGACAACTCCGAGGCCGGGCCCGACGGCTGCTCCGATTCCTGCCGCTTCGGTCACGTCCTCGAACGTACCGTCGCCGCGATTGCGGAACAGACGCGCGGGCACGGGCTGGTACATCTTCGGCGTGCAATAATCTCGCTCGCCCGTAGATGCGTAACATCGTTTGTTCCCCTTGACGTTGAAATCAAGATAGTTCGCTACGAAAAGATCGAGGCGCCCGTCGCGGTCATAATCGACCCAAGCCGCACTGGCGCTCCAACGCGGGTCATCGACTCCGGCCTGCGCAGTCGCGTCAGTGAACGTGCCGTCGCCGTTATTGTGGTAGAGGATGTTGTGTCCAAAGTTTGTGACGTACAAGTCTTGAAATCCGTCGTTATCGTAATCTCCGACAGCGACTCCCATCCCGTAGCCGATGTGTCCTACGCCGGCTGTCTCGGTGACGTCTACGAACTCAAGCTTTCCGGTCTCGCTCAGCAGATTACGGAACAGCCGGTTGCCGGGCTTCCAGCCGGTCGGGGGAGGAAACTTCGCATGGCGCGGATCCTGCGTAGGATCGAAAGTCGTGCCCTGCACCAAATAGACGTCCAAATCGCCATCGTTGTCATAATCGAAGAGCGCAACGCCCGCCCCCATGATTTCTGGCATGAAGAACTCACCGGTTGCGCCGGTGAAATGGTGGAACTTGAAGCCGACTTCCTCAGCCAGTTCGCGAAACAAAGGAACAGTTGAGGGAACACTCGTGGCAGTATTCCATGGCCACGTTGCATGCCCGGCGAGTCCCAAAGAAAGCAACCTCAAGAAATCGCACCGTCCTAGGGTGCGGCCGCCTTTCGTTGCTCTCACTGTGGATTTCCGGGCCCTTCGACACGGCGGAGATCACGCTCGATGCTTGCAAGGAGTCCGGCCTGCCCTTGTGCTTCAGCACGATCGCGCGCCTCACGTAGATAGAGCAGGGCATTCTGGCGGTCACCAGAACGTGCGAGCGCGGCGCCCAGAGCGTAAACGTATCGCGGGCTGTCCTGGTCTTTCGGCTCGAGCGTCTTTGTCAGCTCCTGAATTCCCTCACTGTAGTTCTGCTGGTTCACCAACACTCGACCCAAATTGAAATGGGACTGACGGCTGTTAGGACCATTTTCGACTGCCTTCCGGTACTCCTGCGCGGCTTCCTGCAATTTGCCCTGTCGCTCAAGGAGGAAACCAAGATCGTTGTGAGCGCCGATGTGAAATGGATCGATTTCAATCGTCTTCCGGAAGGCGGTTTCTGCCTGCGCGTATTTTTCCTGGCCTAACAGAAGCACTCCATAATCGTAATAACTTTCAGCTGAGCCCGTGTCGAGTTGCACCGCGGCTTCATAGTGCTCCTCTGACTTCTTGAATTGACCCAACCGCCCATAGAGCGCGATTAGATTCACGTGCGCCTGAACCAATTTCGGATCGAGTTCCAGAGCCTTCTCGTGGGCGGCGATGGATTCCTCCAGCCTTCCTTGCCGCTCGAGTTCGATGCCCATCTGCACCTGATTCGTGGCACTCAGACTAAGCGCACGAACTTCATTCAGGAGCGGGTCATTCGACGGAGGGGCCCCATCCTTGTCTTTCTCGAAGAGGCGAACCTGTTCCTCAGCTTTCCCGTCCTGCCCGAGCGCACGATCGATCAACGCGAGAGCGTAATGGGCAGCACCGAAGTCTGGAAACAACGCGCAAGCTTTGCCGTAGGCATCGGCCGCCCCCGCTAAATCGCGGCGGGCCGCGCGAACCCGTCCCAGCCCGTAGTAAGCATCAGCACTATCAGGGTGTTGTTTCAGGATCGAACGGTAGAGTTCCTCGCTTCCCCTCCAGTCGGCGGAAGCGAGTAGGCAGGTGGCTAGCCGTAGTCTCGCGGGGACATAGTCGGGGGCGACTCGTGGAGCCCCGCGAAGCGTGGCGGCAGCGGCGTCACAGTGTCCGTCTGCGCTCTCGACTGTCGCAAGATAATAAGCCCACCGAAAAGTTGAGGGCGAGAGCCAGCGGGCACGACGGTAGCATACTGCCGCCTCTTGGAGAAGACCGTATGTCTGGAGAATCATACCTAGCCGTCCGCATGCGGTGGCGTCGCCCGGGTGAGCGCGGGCGTCAGCGTACGCTTCTTGAATCTGACCTCGGATGGCGGAAGAGAAATCGTCAAGAGAGACAGGAGGGAGGTCCGGCATAGCTGGCGCCTCTTGAGCCCCCACGCTGCACGCAGCGAGAAGCAGCGTTTGGAGCAAACATAACGTCTTTCTCATTCCTTTTTCCCACCAGATCGGGATGCTAGCATCCCTTAAAAACCGAGGTCAATCTTCTCGGCAAGCAGGGAGTCCCTTCGAGACTAAATTTTGCCAACAGACATCATCGCCAATTCTTACCCAGAATTCGTCAACCATTACTGTCACGGTGAAAATCCGCGTTCCAGATACGTTCCAGTTAGGCGCAACTTTGCCGTTTTCCTGCGTTTTTGGCGCTTCGATTTTTCTATAACTTACGTGTTTTCAATGCCCGTAAGTATTCCGACTCGGCCGCCTCCACCAATTTTCATATCTTCTCTCGTCTGCACGCCAGGGAATGATTAACTTCCCAGATCCGGACTTCTGGACCGGAATAACTTCCGGTTAGCCTGTGACTCGGGATCAATCAGAGGTCGCTAGTGACGTAACCAATCACGGCCCACTTCCCAGAACGGGACTTCTGGGGAGCCAGCGAAATTTCACTTGTCCGGTAAGCGCTAATCAGGCACTTGGACGCATCTGAGTTCGCTGATGTACTTAACGGTCAGCGTCTAAGGGCCAGATTCTACTCGTCACGCAACGCGATCATGGGATCCACCTTAGCCGCGTGCCGCGCGGGAAGATAGCTAGCGACTAAGGCCAACGCGCTCATCATCAACGCGACTGTGAAGAGTGTCGTTGCGTCGCTGGGACTGACTTCGTACAGCAGACTCCTGAGAAAACGCGAAAGAGCCAGCGCAGCGGCACCGCCCAATACAAGCCCTAGTGTTAAGGACCGGCCGGTCCAGCCGAGCATCATTCCCACTACCTCACCGGAGCTGGCGCCGAGCGCAATCCGGATCCCAATTTCTCGCGTTCTTTTGCGCGTTGTATAGCTGACAACACCGTAGATACCCGCCAGTGCCATAATGATCGCGATTCCTGCGAAGATCGCGAGCAGTCTTGTTTGGAATCGCTGTCGCCCGAGCGAATCGCTTAGCAATTGCTCCATGCTCTTGATCCCATAGATCGGCTGGTTAGGATCGATGTGCGACATGACACTACGCAGTCCTGCCGCTGCCCCCTGGGGATCGCCGCTGGTTCGGAGGACGAAGCCCATCCTGGGTTGGGGCATCTGATCAAAGGGAACATAAATCTCGAGCGCAGGCGGTTGGGCTGGACCAAAATGACGCGAATCGGCGGTTACTCCGATG
>WNFS01001834.1_pt1 | contig 18648 bp, 15 predicted proteins | sample 5400141 | NCBI WGS metagenome assembly WNFS01 (sample SAMN13153358, study PRJNA577476) | soil metagenome | isolation source: 60 cm saprolite under Madrone tree | place: USA:California | collected 2016-06-14
TTGCCATGCAGAAGGGCCGGTATATCCAATATGAGGCCGCGTGGCCCGTCACCCTCGCGCTGCCAGACTTGGCCTGATGGCCGGGAGTCAGGTGGCGATCTTAGTCGCGGAAACGATCCTCCAGCAACGGCGGGAGCATCTTGATGATGATCGATCCCAAGTCCAGGCTGATCGCAGCTCTCGGCAACGCGCAGGAATACATTGATCTCGCGGCCAGCGCCAAGGATCGTGGCGAGCGCGAGTTCTACGAACGCATTGCAGAGCTGTACATAAGGATCGCGCAGGAGCTGGATGCGCTGGTCGAGGGATAGGGCGTCGCCTGCCGCAACGGGCCGCTAACGGCTCCTGCATTTCGCGGATTCAAACCCGGCAATTCGCAGCCTGGCGGGGGGACGCCCCTGGAAAGCTCGCGCAATGTGAGTGGGATCACAGCACCCGGGCTCACTCCGCCTATCCTCCGAGGACGATAATGGCGGGAGTATTCAATGTACGACAGAACCGACTTGGTGACGATTGCCACGGCAGTCTGCCTGGCGGGCTATGCCGCGATCGCACTGTGGTATGTGACGTTATTCGATATCGGACTCACGCGCGAGGGGGTCCGCAGCGGGGCGACGGTCTGCGCAATCCTGTTGGCCGCGGTGGTCGCGATGGATTTCTTGGCCAGGAAGCTCGGCAAGCGCGAATGAGCCTCGGAACGCGGGGAGCGCATCGCCCAGACCGCGCAGGCCGGCCAATCATCAACGTTTCCGCGCCCGCCTGAAAATGAGGCGCGTGCCGCCCCTGATTCGCGGCTTGCCCGATTCGCCTCCAGCGTTTAACTCCTCCCCATGGGAAAAAGACTGATTCCGCCGGAGCCGGCCGAAATCCACGAGGTGATGCTGCGGGATGCGCTCGAGGAGCGCTATCTTCAGTACGCGCTGTCGACCATCATGCACCGCGCGCTGCCGGACGCCCGTGACGGGCTGAAGCCGGTGCATCGCCGCATCCTCTATGGCATGCGCCTCTTGCGGCTCGACCCCGGCACGCCATTCAAAAAGTCCGCCAAAATCGTCGGCGACGTGATGGGCTCGTTCCATCCACATGGCGACCAGTCGATCTACGACGCGCTGGTGCGGTTGGCGCAGGATTTCGCCTCGCGCTATCCGCTGGTCGACGGGCAGGGCAATTTCGGCAATATCGACGGCGATAACCCCGCCGCCTACCGCTATACCGAAGCGCGCATGACCGAGGTCGCGCGGCTGCTGCTCGAAGGCATCGACGAGGACGGCGTCGAATTCCGGCCCAATTACGACGGCCAGTCGAAAGAGCCGATCGTGCTGCCCGGCGGATTTCCGAACCTGCTCGCCAACGGCTCGCAGGGCATCGCGGTCGGCATGGCGACCTCGATCCCGCCGCACAACGCGGCCGAACTCTGCGATGCCGCGCTGCATCTGATCGACAAGCCCGAGGCAAAGTCGAAGGCCCTGCTGAAGTGGGTCAAGGGTCCGGATTTTCCGACCGGCGGCATCATCGTCGATTCCAAGGAGAGCATCGCGGAAGCCTATATGACCGGGCGCGGCTCGTTCCGCACCCGCGCCAGGTGGAGCCAGGAAGAGGGTGCGCGCGGCACCTGGGTCATCGTCATTACCGAAATTCCCTGGCTGGTGCAGAAATCCCGGCTGGTCGAGAAGATCGCCGAACTGCTCAACGACAAGAAGCTGCCGCTGATCGGCGACGTCCGCGATGAATCCGCCGAGGACATCCGCCTCGTCATCGAGCCGAAATCCCGCGCGGTCGATCCCGAATTGCTGATGGAATCGCTGTTCCGGCTGACCGAGCTGGAAAGCCGGATTTCGCTGAACCTCAACGTATTGGTGAAGGGCCGCATCCCCAAGGTGCTTGGCCTTGCCGAGTGCCTGCGCGAATGGCTCGACCATCTGCGCGACGTGCTGCTGCGCCGCTCCAATTACCGCAAGGTGCAGATCGAGCACCGTTTGGAAGTGCTCGGCGGCTATCTGATCGCCTATCTGAACATCGACAAGGTGATCAAGATCATCCGCACCGAGGACGAGCCGAAGCCGGCGCTGATCAAGGCGTTCAAGCTCACCGAAATCCAGGCCGACGCCATCCTCAACATGCGCCTGCGCAATTTGCGCAAGCTCGAGGAATTCGAGATCCGCACCGAGGACAAGAATCTTCGCGCCGAACTGAAGGGCATCAAGGAGCTGCTCGGCTCCGAGACCGCGCAATGGTCCAAGGTCGGCGAGCAGGTCCGCAAGGTCCGCGACCTGTTCGGGCCGAAGACGCCGCTCGGCAAGCGCCGCACCACCTTTGCCGACGCGCCCGAGCACGATCTTGCCGCGATCGAGGAAGCCTTTGTCGAGCGTGAGCCGGTCACCGTCGTGGTTTCCGACAAGGGCTGGGTGCGGACGCTGAAGGGCCACGTCGCCGATCTCTCAGGGCTGACCTTCAAGACCGACGACCAGCTCGGCTCTGCCTTCTTCGCGGAGACCACGTCGAAGCTTTTGTTGTTCGCCACCAACGGCCGCTTCTATTCGCTCGAAGTGTCAAAACTGCCGGGCGGGCGCGGCCATGGCGAGCCGATCCGGATGTTCATCGATATGGAGCAGGATGCATCGATCGTGTCGCTGTTCGTCAACAAGGGCGGACGCAAGTTCCTGGTCGCGAGCCATGAAGGGCAGGGCTTTGTCGTCAACGAGGATGATTGCGTCGGCAACACCCGCAAGGGCAAGCAGGTGCTGAATGTCGAGATGCCGAACGAAGCCCGCGCCTTGACGACCGTGACCGGCGACACCGTCGCCGTCATCGGCGACAACCGGAAGATGGTGCTGTTTCCGATCGATCAGGTGCCGGAGATGGCGCGCGGCCGCGGCGTGCGCCTGCAGAAATACAAGGATGGCGGCTTGTCCGATATCGCGACGTTCGATGCCAAGGATGGCCTGAGCTGGAAGGACTCCGCCGGCCGCGAATTCAGCGCCACGATCAAGGAGCTGGCGGACTGGCGCGGCAACCGCGCCGACGCCGGCCGTCTGCCGCCGAAGGGTTTTCCGAAGTCGAACAGGTTCGGACGCGGGATCGAGTAGGGCGTAAGCATTGCGGTTCCCGCCGCCGCACACCGCCGCCTCTTTCGTCAGCACGAGTGTGGCTTTTGTCTGCCCGGCCTCCCAGCACGAAAATTGCATGGAACAATCCAGCGCGGGATTGAGAGCCATTCCATGAACCTCATCAATCTGGATATCAGGATGCTCCGCTCCCTGACTTCGGTCGTCGAGACCGGAAGCATTACCGAGACCGCGCGACGGCTCGGGCGGACTCAGCCGGCGATCACCCTTCAGTTGCAGCGGCTCGAAGAACTCACGGGGAAGGCGATCTTTACCCATGAAGGCCGCAAGCTGTTTCTCACCGCCGACGGCGAGACGGTGCTTTCCTATGCCAAGTCTATATTGGGATTTCATGACGAGCTGCTGTCCCAACTGGCCTCCCCGGATATCGAGGGACATGTCGTTCTCGGCACGCCGGATCTCTACGCCGCATTCATGCTGCCTTCGATCCTCAAGATTTTTCGAAAGACCTTTCCTCGGGTGCAGATCGAATTGAACTGCTCGCTGTCGACGCCGCTGGTCGGATGTGTGAAGCGTGGCGAAGTCGATATCGCCCTGGTGACGCGGATGAATGATTTCACCGGCGGCCAGGTGGTGCGGCAGGAACAATTGATCTGGATGGCGGGGGAACAATCGACGGCGCACAAGGAAACCCCGATCCCGCTCGCGCTGCTGCCGCCGGGCAACATCTATCGCGACCACGCCCTGGAACGACTGGAAGCGTCACGCCTGAGATGGCGTATCGCCTGCATCAGCGATAGCGTCGGCGGGTTGCAGGCGGCGGCCTTCGCGGGAATGGCGGTGACCGTGCTTGGCCGCAGCGCGCTGGTGCGCAACATGCGCGAAATCGGGGTCAAGGAAGGCTTGCCGGCGCTGCCAAAGGTCGATCTTCTGCTTTACAAATCGCCGACCGCAACTTCCAAGGCCGCCGGAGCCCTGCACGAGTATCTCGCGCATTATCTCAATCTCGACGACGAGCTGTTGCTTGGAAAAGAGTTGCCGCTGACGGCGACCGATGCCGACGCAGTAAGCCTGTCAGGTCATGCGGGGACGAAACTGAGCCCAGGGATGCGCCCATTCAAATGCGGCGGCGATCCGCAGGATCACCCCCTCGTCGAGCCACGGCGCGACAATCTGAAGTCCGATCGGGAGGCCATCGGTGTCGAACCCGCAGGGAATCGTCGCAGCCGGCAATCCGGTCAGGTTTATCGGCCACGAGAACGGTGACCAGCCGAGGTGGCGATCGACGGCGACACCGGCAACGCGATCGACACCCAGCGTTCCCGCTGGGAACGCTGTGATGGCGACGGTCGGGGTCACCAGCGCATCGACCGTTTGAAATAATTCCTGGAACGACGCGCGCAGGCTGTTGCGCCGATAACCCGCCTCGACATAGTCGACACCGAGATAGCCGCGGCCGCGCGCGATGACTTCGCGGTAGTCCCAGTCGGACAAGGCGAGCGCATCGGCGCCGAGACCCGCGACCGCCGCCGCCTGCTCGGTATAGGCGATCGGCTTCAAGATGCGATCCAGCATGTCCGGAGCGAATCTGACGCAGTCAGGCAAGATCTCGGCGCCAAGTGACGCCAGCGAAGCCAGCGCTGACTGGAATGCCCCGCGCACGTCGGGGTCGACCGCGGCGTAGCCGAAGTCTACGCTGGCGCCGATCCTCAGTCCGTCCAGTTCTCCAGGATGGGTGTCGAAGGCACGCGGCGCCACCTTCAAACTCGCGGCATCGCGAACATCATGAATGGCGATCACCTCCAGCATCAGCGCGGCGTCCGCGACGGTTCGCGCGATCGGCCCGGTATGCGCCAGCGACGCCCACGACGGCGGCGAAAATCCGGGCGACCTCGGCACCAGACCGAAGGTCGGCTTCACGCCAACGACGCCGCAGAACGAGGACGGCACGCGAATCGAACCGACGCCATCAGTTCCGATCGCGAGCGGGCCGCATCCGGCGGCAACCGCGGCCGCAGCGCCTCCGCTCGACCCGCCGCTGGTCCGCTCCCTATTCCAGGGATTGCGGGTGACGCCGGAGACGGGGCTGTCGGCCGTGAGCTTGTATCCGGACTCGCACGTTGTGGTCTTGCAGGTGATGATCGCGCCGGCCGATTTCAACGCCGTGACCACGGCGGCATCGACGGTCGGCACCAGGTGCTTGTTCACAGGCGCGCCGCCGAACGCCGGCACGCCCGCGACGTAGACGAGATCCTTGATGCTGACCGGCACGCCTGCCAGCAGCCCCTGTGGCCTGCCGGATGCCCATGCGCGTGTCGCTTCGTCGGCGGCGGCGCGCGCCTGATCGTAGGTCGACGTGACGACGACGTTGCAGGATGCGTCGATCTGTTCCAGCGCCGCGATGACGTCCTCGATGACATCTCTCGGCGTGAAAAGCCCGGCCCCATAGCCGTTGAGCAGCTCGACGGCGGAGAGTCGTGCCAGTTCTTTGGTTTCAATCGCATCGTTGGCGCGAGCGCTTCCTGGCTTCACCGCATGCCTCACAAGGTGGCGATGGCGGCCGTCACGGCCTTCTTCGCCATGACGGTGATGAGATGGGCGCGATATTCGGGGTCGGCGTGAATGTCGGAAGTCAAATTTGCCGCGCTGACCTTGATCGAGGCCACCGCGCCGGCCTCAAACGAGGCTGCGAGCGCGGCCTCCATTTCGGCCAGCCGGAAAACGCCGGGGCCCGCTCCGGTCACCGCGACGCGGACCTGGTCGGCGGCCTTGACGACGCAGACGCCGACCACCGCGTAGCGCGAGGCGGGAGACTTGAATTTCGCATAGCCGCCGGCGGATGGAATGGGAAAGCGAACGGCCGTGATAACCTCGCCTGGTTCCAGCGCGGTTTCGAACAGTCCCGTGAAAAAACTGTCGGCGGCTATTGCACGGCGGTCGGTTACGATCGTGGCCGCCAGCGCCAGCACCGCGGCCGGATAATCGGCGGAGGGATCGTTGTTGGCAATCGAGCCACCGATGGTGCCTCGGTTGCGCACCGCGGGATCGCCGATATCAGCGGCGAGCGCAGCCAGCAACGGAATGCTGTTGCGCACACGTGCGGATTCCGCGACATCGACGTGGCGTGCCATCGCCCCGATCACCAATGTACTACCTTCGATGGCAATTCCGGACAGTTGCGGAATTTTCGACAGATCGACCAGCGCGGCCGGCGACGCCAGCCGCTGCTTGATCGTCGGAAGCAGCGTCATGCCGCCGGCGAACGGCATGCTGTCGGAAACGCTGCCGAGCAGTGCCGCCGCCTCCGGCAGTGTCTGCGGGCTGTGAAACGCGAAAGATATCATCTGACTGCTCCTACTCTGCGGCGCGCGGCATCGCCGCATTCTGGATGACGCGCCAGATCCGGTTGGGGGTAGCGGGCATATCGACATGCTGGACGCCAAGGTGCGAAAGCGCATCGACCACCGCATTGATCACCGCCGCGGGCGATCCGATGGTCCCGACCTCGCCGCATCCCTTGACGCCCATCGGCGTGTGCGTGCAGCGCGTCGAATGGGTTTGCACGTTCATGTTCGGAACATGGTCGGCGCGCGGCATGGTGTAATCCATGAACGAGCCGGACAGCAGCTGCCCGGAGACCTCGTCATAAACCGCGCTTTCGTACAGTGCCTGACCGACGCCCTGAACGATCCCGCCATGCAACTGCCCTTCGACGATCATCGGATTGATGACGGTGCCGACGTCATCGACGGCGGTGTATCGCTCGAGCGTGACGATCCCGGTGTCGGGATCGATTTCCACCTCGGCGATGTGACAACCGCCGGGATAGGTGAAGTTGACCGGATCGTAGTAAGCCTGCTCCTCGAGGCCGGGCTCCAGCACTTCCAGCGGATAATTGTGCGGGACGTAGGCGGCGCCGGCGATCTCCTGGAAGGTCTTGCTGCGGTCGGTGCCGGCAACCGAGAAAACCCCGGCCTCGAACTGAATATCGTGTTCGCCGGCCTCGAGCAGGTGCGCGGCAATCTTCTTGCCTTTCGTCACCACCTTGTCGCTGGCCTTGGACAGCGCGGCGCCGCCCACCACCAGCGAGCGCGAGCCGTAGGTGCCCATGCCGAACTGCACCCGATCGGTATCGCCAAACACGATATCGACATTGTCGAACGACACCCCGAGTTTCTCCGACACGATCTGCGCGAAGGTCGTTTCATGGCCCTGGCCATGATTGTGGGTGCCGATCAGGACCGTCACTTGTCCGGTCGGATGCACCCGCACGGTGGCGCTCTCGTAAAGTCCGCCGCGGGCGCCGAGGCGCCCGGCAAAGCGCGACGGCGCCAGCCCGCAGGCCTCGATATAGGTCGAATAGCCAAGTCCACGGAACTTGCCGTCGCGTTCCGACGCCGCCTTGCGCCCGGCAAAGCCGGCGACATCGGCCGCAACCAGCGCGCCCTCCAGGCATCCCATCGGGTCGCCGGAGTCGTATTCGACCAGCACCGGGGTCTGGTAGGGATAGGCTTCCTTGGGAATGATGTTGCGCCGGCGCAATTCGACGCGGTCGATGCCCATCTCGGCCGCTGCGACGTCGACGATGCGTTCGACCACGAAGGTCGCTTCCGGCCGCCCCGCGCCGCGATAGGCGTCGACCGGGACGGTGTTGGTGAAGACCACCTTGACGTTGCAGTAGATCGCCGGCGTCGTGTAGACGCCGCCGAGCAGCGGGGCATAGAGATTGGTCGGGATATTGGGCCCAAAGGTCGAGAGGTAGGCGCCCATATTGGCCAATGTGGCGACCTTCAAAGCGAGGAATTTTCCGTTCTCGTCGAGCGCCAGTTCGGCTTCGGTCAGGTGATCCCGGCCATGGCGATCGGACACAAAGCCCTCCGAACGGTCCGCGACCCACTTGATCGGCCGCCCGACCCGTTTGGCCGCCCAGGTAATGACCGCCTCTTCGCCATAGTGGAATTGCTTGACGCCGAAGCCGCCGCCGACATCCGGCGCGACCACGCGCATCTTCTGTTCTGGTATGTTGAGAACCAGCGCTGCCATCAGAAACCGCACCACATGCGGGAACTGGCTTGTCGTCCACAGCGTGAAGTGGCCGGTGCCCGCGTTGTATTCGGCGATCGCCGCGCGCGGCTCCATCGGATTGCCGATCAGTCGATTGTTGACGAGACTTAGCCGGGCGACATGGGCCGCCTTGCGGAAGGCGACCGCGACGGCGGCCTTGTCGCCGAGCTCCCAGTCGCAGCAGAGGTTGTTCGGCACGTCGTCGAACAGCTGGGGAGCGCCCGGGCGTACGGCTTCGAGCACGCCGACCACCGCCGGCAAGACTTCGTAATCGATGACGACACGTTCCGCGGCGGCGCGCGCCTGCGCCAGCGTGTCGGCAACGACGAATGCCACCATGTCCCCGACAAAGCGCACCTTGCCCTGTGCCAGCATCGGGAACGGCGGCTCCTTCATCGGCAGCCCATCGGCCCCGTGAATGCCCCAGCCGCAGGGCAGCGATCCGAGTCCGTCGGCCGCCACGTCGTCGCCCGTCAGCACGGCCTCGACCCCCGGAAGGGCAAGGGCTGCGGATTTGTCGATGCCCCTGATCACCGCATGGGCATGCTGGGAACGGATGAATACGCCGAACGTCGAACCCGGGCGCTTCATGTCGGCCACATAGTTGCCGCGACCGGTCAGAAAGCGAAAGTCTTCCTTGCGGCGCGGTGCTTCGCCAATTCCGATGATGTTGGACATGGGTCAGTCTCCGATCGCGGATGCGTTCATGGCCGCCGCACCGGCCAGGACCGATGCCACGATGTTCTGATAGCCGGTGCACCGGCAGATATTGCCTTCCAGGCCGCGACGAACCTCGGCTTCGGTCAGCGCCGGGTTTTTCGCAGCCATCGCCACCGCGGTCATCACCATGCCGGGCGTACAGAACCCGCATTGCAGGCCGTGATTCTGGTGAAACGCTTCCTGCATCGGGTGCAACTGATTGGAGCCGCCGGCGCCGGCCAATCCCTCGATCGACATCAGCGTGCCGCCGTCGAGAATGGGCGCGAGCAGGGTGCAGCTCTTTACGGCCTCGCCGTTGAACAGCACGACGCAGGCGCCGCACTGGCTGGTGTCGCAGCCGACGTGAGTGCCGGTGAGATTGAGCGTCTCGCGAAGCAGCTCCGAAACAAGCGTCGCCGGCGGGACGTCCACCGTTCGGGATCGGCCGTTAAGGGTGAAATTGACGATCATGGGACCTCCGTTGCTGGGCTGGCATCAGGCAAGGATGCGGGCGCGGCCCGCCGACCAGGTGGCGAGCAGGACATCGCCGACATTGAACGGATCCTGGAAGAAAATTCGTTCCGGGACGTAGGCGACGAATTCCTCGTCGGGAATGGTGTCGAGCATCACCTTGACGAACGACCCCTGATATTCGACCGCGACCACCCGGCTGGGCAGCGCCGTTGCCCCGTTGCCGGGGCCCCCCGAAGTTGCCCGCATCAGTTCGACGTCGTCGCGGCGGACCGCCAGATCGATGCGATCGCCGATCCCGACGCTCGCGCTCGGCCGCACGCCGACCTGAATTCCGCTTCGGTTCGGCTGCGAGATGACAATGTGGTCGTCGCTGACCTTCTCGACCTTGCCGGACAGTACATTTTGGCCGCCGAGAAATTCCGCGACATAGCGATCGCGCGGGTGGGCATAGACGTCGCGCGCCGCGCCGGACTGCTTGATCCTGCCCTTTTCCATCACGACGACGATATCGGCGAGCGCGATCGCCTCGAGCTGGGTGTGGGTAACATGCACGAAGGTGATGCCGAGTTCGCGCTGCATGCGCCGCAGTTCTTGCCGCATCTGCACCCGAAGCTGCTCGTCCAGCGCGGACAGCGGTTCATCCAGCAGCAAGACGCGGGGTTCGGTGATGGCCGCGCGCGCCAGCGCCACGCGCTGCTGCTGGCCGCCGGACAGATTGGCCGGCAGACGATCCGAAAGCTCGGTCAGCCGCACCTTTTCCATCATCATGTCGGCCGCCCGGTAGCGTTCGGCCCTGGATTGGCCACGCACCCGCAGCGCGAAGGCGATATTATCGCGGACGGTGAGGTGCGGAAACAACGCGTAGGACTGGAACATCATTGCCGTTCGGCGTTCGACCGGCGCCAGCCCCACGACATTGTCGCCGCCGATGACGATTTCGCCGGCCGACGGGTCCTCGTGACCCGCGATCATCCGCAAAATCGTCGTCTTGCCGCACCCGGATGGCCCCAGGAAACAGCAATAGGCGCCGTCGGGGATCTTCAGGTTGACGCCGTCGACCACATTGGTCACGCCGTCATAGCTCTTGCAGAGCCCCGCCAGTTCGATGTCGCCGAGACCCGGGCGCATGGCCGAATTCCTCAATGGCTGCCGGCGCGGACGCCGCGACGCTTGTTGATCAGGATGATGGCCCCGATGCTGACGCCAATAATGACGAATGAAACCACCGTGGTCACCGTGCCCAGCGCATAGAGCGAGGGCGACGTCACGTTGAGCGTCATGCTCCAGATCTCCAGCGGCAGGGTGTTGAGCGAGCCGGCCGTCTGCAGGGTGCGGGCGAACTCATCGTAAGACAGCGTGAACCCGAACAGCGCGACCGCGACCAGCCCGGGCGCCAGCACCGGGAGCACCACCAGCCGGACGATCTGCCAGCGGCTGGCCCCGAGGTCGCGCGCCGCTTCTTCCCATACGTTGTCGAAGCGCGACATCACCGCGAACATCACCAGCACGCCGAACGGAAGCGTCCACGACAGCTGCGCGCCTAGCGCCGAGGTGTACCAGCTCGCAGTGATGCCGACCCACTGGAACAACAGGCCGATGCCGAGCCCGAGCACCAGCCCGGGCGCCACCAGGCTGCCGATCATCAGATAGAACACGAAGGTGTCGCCGACGAACCGGCGGCGAAACGCCATGCCGGCCATGAACGAGAACACCAGCGTGATCACGGTGACGAGAACGGCGAGCTTGATCGACCGATCGAACGAGCCCTTGACGTCGCCGGTGCGCACCTGGGTGAAAAGATCGACGAACCAATGCAACGAGTGGCCCTTCATCGGAAACACCAGGCCGCCGCGAATATCCTGGAACGACAGGATGTAGATGCAGATCATCGGGCCATACAGTGCTGCGACGTAGAGCGTGAAAACGGTGGCCAGCGCATAGAACGTCCAGGGCCGGCTGTCGCCGCGGCGCGCCACCACGTTGCGCCGGGGTTTGGCCATCGCGATATCAGAACTTTCCATTGCGACCGTCATTGGGTGATCTCGCGGCGTATATCGACGGCGCGAAGGATCAGCGAAATCACTGCGATCAGCACCAAAGTGAGAATTACCGCACTTGCCGCGGCGATCGGATATTGCAGCACGCCGACGTTTTCATAGAACGCGCTGACCACGGAAGCCGAACTGCCGCCGGACATCACCTTGACCACGAAGAAATCACCCATCACGATCGAGATCACGAAAATCGATCCCAGCGCGATGCCGCTCTTCGACATCGGAACCACGATGAAACGCATGACGTCGAGCCGGCTCGCACCGGCGTCGAGTGCGGCTTCGACAATGCGCTTGTCGATGCGCGCCATCGAATTGAAGATCGGAACCACCATGAAGATCGTCAGTTGATGGACATAGGCGATCACCACGGCGAGGCCCGAATACAGCAGCACCTCCAGCGGCTCACGGATCAAGCCGGTGCCAAGCAGCGCTGAATTCACCAGCCCTTCCTTTCCGAGTAGCGGAATCCAGGAGATCATGCGGATGATGTTCGAGGTCCAGAACGGCACCGTGCAGACCAGGAACAGCCCGATCGCAAGCAGCTGGTTTCGGACATGGAACACCAGGAAATAGGCGACCAGAAATCCGATGATCAGGGTGAAGAACCAGGTCAGCACCGTGAATTTCAGCGTTGCCATATAGAGATGAAAAGTCTGCGCCGACGTCAGCACGTCGAGATAGTTCGCCAGCGTAAAGCTCGGCAGCAGGCCGCCAAAGCCGTCGGTCTCGAGGAAGCTCGCGGCGAGCACCACGACAATCGGCATCAGGAAAAATGGAACCAGCACGAGCATCAGCGGCGAGACGTACAGCCATGAACTCAGATTGTGCCGCAGCATCGGTTAAGGCCTGCCTCGATTTTGTCCGGGGTCAACCGGTTCTGAACTGTGCGGCGATGTCCGCCGGTGCGCACGCCGCACCGGCAGAAGTTTTCGATCAGGCGACCTTGAAGTCGTTCCAGCGCTTGTTCATGTAGGCGGCCTCGTCCATCAGCGTATTCCAGCAGGAGATGTTCTTGACGCGTTCGACGAAGGAGCCGCCATCCCGCTTGGTGCCGGCCTTTTCCATCGGCACGCCGTAGGGGTCGTTGATGACCGAGGGCGCCGGCTTGCCGTCGTACCAAAAATCCCATTCCGCCGCGGTGAGGAACTTCTTGGCGGTCGACGGCACCGGACTGTAGTAGCCGTAGCGTCCGACGAAGCCGCCCTGCCAGCCCGACAGATACCAGTTGAGATATTCATAGGCGGCGTCGAGCTTCTTGCCGGACAGGTGCTTCATCAAGCCCATGCCGTTGCACCAGCCGCGATATCCTTCCTTGCCGTTCTTGACGTTGACGGGTGCATAGACGCAAGGGATCTCCTTGACCCGAACCGCGGCGACGGCCGGCGACCACATCGACTGGATCACGACTTCGCCGGCGGCCATCAACTGGACCGACTGGTCGAAGGTGGTCCAGGTCGCGCGGAACTGGCCGGACTTCTTCAGCTCGATCAGCTTGTTGCAGGTGAAGTCGATCTCTTCCTTGGTCATGTTGCCTTTGTTGCCGTACTTGATCAGGTCCGCGCTTTCGAAGCACAAGGCGGCGTCCATGATGCCGATCGCCGGAACGTCGAGGATCGCCGCCTTGCCCTTGAATTTCGGATCGATCAGGTCTTTCCACTCGGTGACCTCGTGGCCGACCAGATCCGGGCGATAGCCGATCGAGTCCGCGTTGTAGACCTGCGGCAGGAACGTCGCCCATTCCGTGACGCCGTCGTGCAGTTCGGTCGAGTTCGGCTTCTCGAGATACATCGCCTCATAGGGTGAAATGCCCTGACGCGGAATCTTGTGACCGTCGATCTCGCCCTTGGTGAAGATCGGCAGGATATTGTCGAATTCCTTGATCTTCTTGACTTCAATTCCCTGAATCACCGAGCGCTTCGCGGCCAATTTGGCCTGCCAGCCTTCGAGGTCGGCGATGTCAACCGAATCCGGCTGGCTGATGAACCGGTTGATGGCCGCCGAGGTATCCAGGTTCTGCATGGTGACCTTGAAGCCGAGGTCCTTTGCGGCCTGATCGCCGATCGCCTTGACCACCGAATAGGACACGCCGACGTGTCTTAATTCGATATCCTTGATCTCCTGCGCCCAGATCGTCGGAAAGCCGCGCACGACATCGGAGCCGATCGCGGCGCCCGTCGCCGCGGCGCCGGCCTTGAGAACCGCTCGCCGTGAAAGTTGTTTGGTCTTCGTCGGGGTCTTCAACGAAGATGCGCTATTACCTGCATTGTCATCATCCAACATAACTATCTCCGTTGCGTGTTGATGGACTAACGCTCGCGGCAAGACGGCTCTTTCTCGCGACCGTGTCGGCGGCTTTGAGGTAACGACAGGGCAATCGGCTTGTAAAATCGGAAGTGGAAATGCGAGCCATAAGGGCTGCTGATGGTGTCCGCGTTTGCCTGCCGCGGCGGCACATCCCACCTAAATTTTGACCTTTACTTCCCGAATTCAACCGCGCCCGACCTGTTCTCCTTTGACTGTGCTCCCGTTCTCGGAGATGCTTGCCTAAAAATCGGGGAGGGTACGGCATTGCGCAAAACGAAAGGGCACAAGCGCGTCGTCACGTCGCGCAGCCGCGCGATAATCACGGTCATCATTCTGACGCTGCTGGTCACCCCGACCGTGCTTCGTGCACAAACCATCCCCGGCGCGCAGGCGGAATTCATCAGCGCGTTATCGCGCGGCGAATGGCCCACCTATGCCGGCACTTATGCATCGGCCCGTTATTCGCCGCTCACCCAGATCGACCGCACCAACGTGAAGGACCTGCACGTCGCCTGGCGCTGGAAGTCGCCGGATCAGGCGGTGAAGGATGCCAATCCGAAGGTTGGTCCGACCAGAGCCAATGAATCGACGCCGCTGATGGTCGGCGGCACGCTCTATACTTCCACGTCGCTGTCGCAGGTCGCCGCCATCGATGCCGCGTCAGGCGCAACCAAATGGGTGTTCGACCCGAAGATTTACGAAAATGGTCTCGGCATTCCCGCCAACGACGGCTGGCTGCATCGCGGCGTCGGCTATTGGCGCAACGGCGACGACGAACGCATCGTGATGCTCACGGCGTTTGCGCAGATGATCGCGCTCGATGCCAGGACCGGCAAACCAATCCCGACATTCGGGACCGATGGCCGTGTCGATCTCGCACTGGGCATGCGGCGGCCGGTCGACCGCGATTACTACACCATGAGTTCGCCGCCGGTGATCGTGCGCGGGGTGATCGTGGTCGGTTCGTCGGTGATGGACTGGTGGGGACACCGGCCGTCGCCGCCCGGCGACGTGCGCGGCTTCGATGTCGTCACCGGCCGTCTGCTCTGGACCTTCCACACCGTGGCGCAAGCAGGTGAGCCCGGGGTCGAGACCTGGGAGAAGGATTCCTGGAAGGAAGCCGGCAATGCCAATGTCTGGGCGCCGATGAGCGCCGACGAGGAGCTCGGCACCATCTACTTGCCGGTCAGCACGCCGACCAATGATTATTACGGCGGCCACCGCCCCGGCGACGGTCTCTACGGCGAGAGTCTCGTGTGTCTCGACGCGGCGACCGGCAAGAAGGTCTGGCACTATCAGCTCGTTCATCACGGGTTGTGGGATTACGACTCGCCGGCGGCTCCCAACCTGATCGACATCACTGTGGCGGGAAAGCCGATCAAGGCGGTCGCGCAAGTCACAAAACAGGCTTTTGTGTATGTATTCGACCGCGTCACCGGCCAGCCGGTCTGGCCAATCGAGGAGCAGCCGGTGCCGGCGTCGAGCGTGCCCGGCGAGAGCGCGTCGAAGACACAGCCGTTTCCCACAAAACCCGCGCCGATCGACATCCAGGGCGTCCGCGACGAGGACCTGATCGACCTGACGCCGGAGATCCACCAGGAGGCGATGGACATCGCTGCCAAATATGATCACGGCCCGCTGTTCACGCCGCCGTCGGAGCGCGGCACGATCCAGGTGCCCGGCATCGGTGGCGGCGCGAACTGGTCGGGTGCCGCGATCGATCCCGACACCGGCATGCTCTATGTTGGCACCTACCGGCTGCCGTTCGTTGTCGCACTCCACAAGCCGCAAGCCTGGGAAGGTTCCTACGATTTTGTTGCGAGCCCCCGGTATTTGCCGGGGCCGCGCGGATTGCCGCTGCTCAAGCCTCCGTTCGGCAGCATCCTTGCCATCGACATGAATAGCGGCGAGCATCGCTGGCGCATTCCCGTCGGTCACGGCGAGACAATGGGCGCCATCAAGAACCTGGGTATTCGCGATCAGCTGGGGTTTCCGTCCCGCAGCTGGGCGCTGGCGACCAAGACGGTCTTGATCGTGGTTCAGATGGGATACTACGGGCCGACGCACTTCGTGCCCGAGCTCCAGCGTCCGATGGCCGATCTCAACAATCGCGATCCGCATCTGTGGGTCTACGACAAGGCCAGCGGCGAAATGCTGGCGGAGATCGCGCTGCCGGCCAACGCGACCGGCGCGCCGATCACCTACATGGCCGGCGGCAAGCAATATATCGCGTTCCCCGTCGGCGGCCCGAGGCGCACGAACCTCCCAGCACCGTCAGCATGCCCATATTGAATCGAAAAATCGCGGTCGCAGCCGCGATGGCCAGGACGAGCGCGGCAACATCGACGCTCGATATCACGGGCATGTCGAACGACAGCCCGAACGATCGCACCGGCGCGGTTTCCCGGAACACGGTATGCAGCGCGAACCAGATCGACAGATTGAGGATCACGCCGACAATGGCCGCAGTGATCGCGGTCAGTGCGCCCGCCAGCCCCTTGTTGCCGCGCAGGGTCTCGACAAACGGCGCGCCCAGAAAGATCCAGAGAAAGCAGGGCGTGAAGGTGACCCAGGTCGCCAATAACCCGCCGAGCGTGGCCGCCAGCATCGGCGGCAGCATGCCGGGATCGCGAAACGCGGCCATGAAGCCGACGAACTGCAGCACCATGATCAGCGGGCCCGGCGTGGTCTCCGCCATGCCGAGGCCATCCAGCATCTCGCGCGGCTGCACCCAGTGATAATGCTCGACCGCCTGCTGCGCGACATAGGCCAGCACGGCATAGGCGCCGCCGAACGTCACCATCGCCATCTTGCTGAAGAACAAGGCGATCTGGCTGAACACGTTGGCCTCACCGAACGTGATCAGAAGGGCTGCGACCGGTACCAGCCACAACAGCAGCCAGATGGCGCTTACTCTTAGCGCGCGCGGAACGCTCGGGCGGACATGGTCCGGCAATTCATCGCCGAGCATGCTGTCGACCGCGGCGGTACTTTTGCCACCGCCATGCGGAACAGCGGCAAATTCCGGCCGCCCGCTCTTGGCGCCGACATAGCCGATCACGCCGGCTGAGATGATGATGATCGGGAAGGGCACGTTGAAAAAGAAGATCGCGATGAAGGCTGCGGCTGCCAACCCGATCATGACCCCGTTGCGCAGCGCGCGTTTTCCGACGCGGACCACGGCCTGAACGACAATCGCCAGCACGGCTGCCTTGAGGCCGAAGAACAGCGCCTCGATGACCCCGACATGGCCGAAGGCGGCATAGATGTAGCTTAGGCCCATGATGGCGATGACGCCGGGGAGTATGAAAAGACCGCCGGCCATGATGCCGCCGGCGGTGCGGTGCAAGAGCCAGCCGATATAGGTCGCAAGCTGCTGCGCCTCCGGCCCCGGCAGCAGCATGCAATAGTTCAGCGCGTGCAAGAATCGGCTCTCGGAAATCCAGTTCTTTTCCTCGACCAGGATGCGGTGCATCACCGCGATCTGTCCGGCCGGGCCGCCGAAACTCAATAGGGCGACCCGGAGCCAGACCCGAAAGGCTTCACCGAAGCTGATGCCGTGACCGGCATCTGCTTCGGCTGAAGTCCCGTTGGCGGCGATATCGATCACGGCTTTGCCTTGTTAGTAGGCCAGTTATGGGTTTCGCCGGTCGCATCGCGGCACCAGCGATAGAACGCATCGTACAGCGCGATCCCGGCCTCGAGTTGTTCGAGATCGTCGTCATACATCCGCGACAGGCCTAGTGACGCCGCGAGCAACCCCGGCGCTTCCGGACAGAGATCGAGCCGCGCGGTATCGGCGCCGCGTACCATGGTCGCCAGCCGCAGCAAGGGCGGCGTCGCGAGGCCAAACTCCTCGATCATCACGTCGAAGGTACAGAGTTCACCGCGATGACTCCAGAACACGTTTTCGATATCGAAGGGAACGGCATTGAAGCGTTCGCCGACCGCGACGACCTCGGCGGGTGTCACAAACAGAAACACCGCATTCGGATCGACGAACCGCCGGATCAGCCAGGGGCAGGCGATGCGATCGATCTTCGGCCTGGCGCGGGTTACCCAGACCGTGCGTCCCTGCGCATCGCGCGCGGGCAGTTTTGACGCCGGCACCAACGGCAGTTTTGCCGCCTTCCAGCCTTCGAAACCGTCTTCCAGCGTTTCCGCTGATACACCGGCATGCCGCAACCAGGCGGCCGTGCCTTGCGCCAGTTTTGCGCCGCGCATGCAGACGACGATAGCAGCGCCGCCGGAATATTCGCGGCTCCAGTCGGCGGCGTCGTGATGGCTGCGCCTGACCGCACCTGGAATCAGCCGCGGGTCGGCGGCAAAATCCTCGTCCGTTCGGACGTCGATCAAGACGGGCGTTTTCGCCGTGCCGATCAGACGGGCAAGTTTATCCTGGGATATGGAGGTGTGGGATGACATGAATGCGCCCTCGTGAAAAGAAACGGGACGCGATACTTGGGCATGTCGCCTCGTGGGGGGATCGCAGAACCCCCAGAGCGCCATTACAGCGAAACTGACGCGGGCTGTCAATCCAGTCGTTGGCCTTGCCGGCGGGAGCCGGTAGAAGTTCGCGCCGCGCGTAACGCCTTGTTCACACCCGCCGCCGCTGACGGCGCGATACGCAAGCCAGGCTCCCGTCATCGGGCCGATGATGAATTATGATGGCCGCGAAGAAGGGGGGCTTCGCCATGCATGCATTCGCCGCGGCGGGGGCCGGTTTCCTGCTTGCCGTGTTGTGGTTCGATCTGATGTTCGATGTGCAGACCCGCAAGCCCGTCGGCGATCTCTTGCCGGGCGAAGTGCTGGCCTCGATTTCGTCCTATTACCGACGCGTCACGACGGAGGCCTATCCGATGAACCGGCTGGTCGCCCTGGTGATGGTGCTGACGCTGGCTGCGATCTGCGCGGAGATCGTGCTGGGCGAAAACCGCTGGTGGATCGGCTGGGGTTCGCTTGCGCTGGCCGGCAGCGGCTTTGTGCTC
>WNFS01001292.1_pt1 | contig 18614 bp, 19 predicted proteins | sample 5400141 | NCBI WGS metagenome assembly WNFS01 (sample SAMN13153358, study PRJNA577476) | soil metagenome | isolation source: 60 cm saprolite under Madrone tree | place: USA:California | collected 2016-06-14
GCTTGAGATGTCCAGCATCAAGTGGCCACGCGTATTCCGCGCCAAGCCGGCCGGAATACTTTGGGGCTTGCGTCAGTTGTTTGCCCGAAAGCGATATCGGCGGGTCGCCGGGAAATGCGGGATTCGCGCTCGAATAGTTTCGGGCGGGGAAATTCGTATGGCCGCAAGCCTAAAACGGCGCAGTGTGCTTGGGTGTCGGCGCTGTATCATCGCCAGCGATGCAAACCATCGGAGGAAACGCATTCTGCGTTGTGTCCGATGGCGCTAAATTCGACCTGCGTTATGCTCGAGCGGCGTTCGCCGCGCTTGCAGGCTATGCACTTCTAGGCCGATTGGAGTGGCGGATGTTCGAACCTTTTCCCGGCAACTATGTTTGGAATCTCTCGGCCAATCTGGCTCTTTATACGGGGTTGCCGAGAACTTCGGGATGTCAACCGGCTGATCAGATTAAAGAATATTTCCAGAGTGGACTTTCGAAGTGATGTCCAATCCACCTCGTCGTGTCGTAACTGGCCACACCGCCGCCGGGCGGTCCACGATCGCATCGGACGGTCCCCCCGAGCGTGAGCAACGCATGGCGCTACATGGCGCCACGTTGCGCGAGATCTGGAATACGCGGACATCGCCCGCGCCGATCGGGCGGATAGCCTCGGAGCCGCGGGAGGAGGGCGTGACGCTGGCGCCTCCGCGCGGCGGTACTCGCATCCGCCTCTGCGATTTCGATCCTGAGCGACATGACTTCGACGAGAAAGAGCGTGCCGCGGCGCTCAGCGACTTCGCCGCGATCGGCGGCGCTGACGCGTTCCGAGGCGGCGCGGACGGATCACACGCCATGATGCACCGAACCGAAACCGTCGATTATGGAATCGTGCTGGAAGGCGAGATTGTGCTTGTCCTGGAGGAAACCGAGACCCTTCTGAGGGCCGGCGACGTCGTCGTTCAGTTCGGTACCAATCATGCCTGGTCCAATCGGAGCGGCAAGCGTTGTCGCATGGCATTCGTGCTCGTCGATGGCTCGTTCGACGCGGATCTGCGCTGAGACGGCGAGATTGCGCTTAAGACGGCGCCAATCGCCGAATGACTCAATATCTGGATGATCTGACATGATCGATACCCGCTCCCGCACCGCTTATACGGATGAGCACGCACTGTTCCGCGATCAGGTTCGCCGCCTCATCGATCGTGATCTCGTCCCTAACATGGACCGATGGGAGCGTGCCCATCTGATCGATCGTGAATTTTGGAGGACCTGTGGGGCGGCGGGCCTGCTGTGCCCCACCGTGCCGGAGGCTTACGGCGGGCCCGGCCTCGATTTCAGCTACAACGCCATTGTCGACGAGGAGCTCGGCTACGCGGGTTTCTGGGCTGGCCTCTCGCTGCATTCCGACATCGTCGCCGACTATATCGTGGCCTACGGATCGGAAGAGCAGAAGAAAAAGTATCTGCCCGGCATGGTATCCGGCGACATCGTCGCTGCGATCGCGATGACCGAGCCCGGCGCCGGTTCCGATCTCCAGGGCATCGCGACCACCGCACGGCGGGACGGCGGCGACTTCGTCATCAACGGATCGAAGATTTACATCACCAACGGATATCATTGCGATATCGTGGTCGTGGTGGCCAAGACCGATCCCGCCGCGCGTGGGCGCGGCATGTCGCTCATCATCGTTGAGGCTGACACCCGCGGCTTCGAGCGGGGTCGCAACCTCGACAAGATCGGACAGCATCACTCCGACACGCTGGAACTGTTTTTCCACGACGTGCGCGTCCCCGCTTCCAACCTTCTCGGCAAAGAGAATGCGGGATTCGGATATCTGAAGAGCCAGCTTCCCCAGGAGCGCCTCTCGATCGCGGTACTAGGGCAAGCCGCCGCGCAGCGCGCGTTCGAGGAGGGGGTGCGCTTCACGCGGGATCGCAAGGCCTTCGGCAAGACGGTCCTGGATTTCCAGAATACCCGGTTCACCCTGGCCGACCTTGCGATCAAGCTGCAGGTGGGCTGGGCGCATATCGACTGGGCGATCCGCCGGCATGTGGCCGGCGAGCTCACGCCCGAGGAAGGGGCGGCCGCCAAGGCCTGGCATACCGATCTCCAGTTCGAGGCTGCCGATATCGCGCTGCAGCTGCATGGCGGCGCGGGTTATATGAATGAATATCCGATTGCCCGCTTCTGGCGCGATGCCCGCGTGCCCCGGATCTATGGCGGGACCAACGAGATCATGAAGGAGATCGTCGGTCGCGCGCTGAGCAGCGGAGTGTAGTGAGCCAACCATCGTCGCAGAAAGGTTATAAAACGTGGGTGAAAAACTCAAAGAGAAGGTATGCATCATTACCGGAACGGCGGGCACGATGGGCCGGGCGGCCGCTCTGCTGTTTGCCAGCGAAGGCGCGCGGGTCGTCGGATGCGATCTCTCCGAGCAGGGCCAACAGGAAATTCAGCAGCAGGTTCGCGCCGCCGGTGGCGTGATGGAATCGCTTGCTCCCTGCAATTTGACGGATGCGCAACAGTGCCGCGCGTTGGTCGACTTCGCGGTCGAGCGCTTCGGCGGCATCGATATCCTCTACAACAACGCGGCCATGGCCTATTTCAACTGGCTGGAGGATATGACCGAGGGCGAATGGAAAAACACCCTGAACGAGGAGCTCAACCTCGTCTTTCTCTTGACCAAGGCGGCCTGGCCTCACCTCAAGGCGAGCAAGGGCGTCGTCGTGAATACGGCTTCGGTCGTCGCCTGGCAGGCGTTCAAATATCTTCCATCGATCGCGCACAGCACCGCCAAGGCCGGAATCATCGCCCTGACGCGACAACTGGCCATGGAAGGCGCCCCACACGGCATCCGCGCGAACTCCATTTCGCCAGGATCCGTCGTATCCAATCAAAGCAAGGTACAGCTCGTGGATAAGACGTGGGCGGATTACCTCGCCAGCCGAATCATGCTCGGCCGTCCGGGTGAACCGAGGGAGATCGCAACCGCGGCGCTCTTCTTGGCCTCGAGCGACAGTTCTTATATAACGGGAGCCGACCTGCCGGTCGATGGCGGATCGACCGCCTGGTGATGACATCGGCGGATGTGATGTGGGTTATGGCGCGAAACGCTTCGAAATCCACTGCCGGCTGGTCTAGGGTTGGCCGATGAAGTACGGCCCGTACAGTGCCATCTCGGTCAGGATCGACAACGGCATCCTGCTGCTGACCCTCGATCGTCCCGAGCAACTGAACACGTTCACGAGCGCCATGATGAATGAGCTCGTGGATGTTTTCACTCTCGTGAACGAGGATGACGCCGTCCGCGTCGTGGTTGTAACGGGCGCCGGCCGCGCGTTCTGCGCGGGCTCAGACCTGTCTCCTGGTGCTGATGCGTTCGACAATCGCCGTAATCCGGATTGGTCGCGGCATGATGCGGGATCGGCGGATGAAGTGGATTTCAGCGACGAACGGGTGCGGGATGGCGGCGGCAAGGTGACTCTGGCGATCTTCGACTGTCTGAAGCCCGTCATTGCCGCCGTGAATGGAGCGGCGGTGGGCTTTGGTGCCACCGTGCTCCTGCCCATGGATATCCGGATCGCCAGCACTGCCGCTCGTTTCAGTTTCCCCTTCACCCGTCGCGGTATCGTGCCCGAGTCGGCTTCCACCTGGTTTCTTCCGCGCATCGTCGGCGTCGCGACGGCGCTGGAATGGTGTCTGACCGGAGACTTGTTCGATGCCCAGCACGCGAAGGCCGCCGGCCTCGTGAGCGCGATCGTCGAGCCCGCTGGGCTGCTCGATCACGCATTTGCCATCGCCGCGCGCATCCGTGACAACACGGCGCCGGTCTCCGTGGCGCTGACCCGCCAGATGCTGTGGCGCGTCGCAGCGCGGGATCATCCGATGGAAGCGCACAAGATCGATTCCCGTGGCATCTATGTCAGAGGACAGTCGGCTGCTTCGAAAGAGGGTGTCGGCTCTTTCCTGGAGCGTCGACCACCCGTCTTCCGTGAATCGGTCTCGAGCGACATGCCGCGCTTTTTCCCGTGGTGGAAGCCGCGGACCTATTCCTGATGGCAGAGGAGTGAACTGTGGCGATCCTCGGGATAGAAAGTCTCGTCTATGGCGTGGATGACATCGATAGATGCTCCCGATTCTGGAACGACTTTGGTCTCCTCGAAAAAGCGCGCGGGCTCAACGGCAGCGTATTTGAAACAGTAAGCGGATCTCGCGTCATTGTCCGGGATCGTGCCGACTGCGGAGTTCCGGAGTGGTTCGAGGGCGATGGCGGTAAGCTCGTCGTCTGGGGCGTAGATACTGCTGATAACCTCGAGCGGCTGGTCGATGGCTTGGCTCGCGACCGCGAGGTGCGTCGTGATCTCGACGGGACGGCCTATTCGGCGACCGATGAGGGCATTCCATTCGGCCTGCGGATCTGGAACAAGCGACCGGTCGTGTCGCAGCCGGATCGAGTCAATGCGCCTGGCAATATCCAGCGGCTCAATCTTCACCGTAAATGGCGCAGGCGCGCCATTCCGAAGACGCTGAGTCATATCGTGCTTTCGACGGCCGACTATGTCGGCACTTATGAATTTTATCGGGACCGGCTGGGCTTCCGTCTCAGTGATCATTCCCGCGGGCTGGGCGTCTTCATGCGGGCCGATGGCACGAACGAGCACCACAGTATCTTTTGGTTGAACGCAAACGGGCCGTTCGTGAAGGGCAAGCCCACCTTCCAGCACGCCGCATTCGGTGTCGAGGATATCGACGAGGTCATGATCGGGGTAGGCCGGATGGGCGAGCGCGGCTGGTTTAAGGATTTGCGTAAAGCGGGGGGGGGCTCGGGCGCCATCGCATCTCCTCCGCCATCTATTGCTACGTCCCCAATCCGAATGGTGGCGAGGCCGAATACACCTGCGACACGGATTATCTCGACGACAACTGGATTCCCCGTGTGTGGCAGTGGCAGTTCGGAGCCGCCATGTGGACCCACGATCGGCCTGCGGTCTATGGATCGATGGATGATAATTGGGACGTGCAGCTCGATCCGGATGGGCAATCGATCGAGGAATATCGCGAGGAAGTCTGTCTGAAATGAAGCCGTCGTTCGATTTACGAAACAAGGTGGCCCTTGTCACAGGAGGCTCGCGCGGGCTTGGGCGTGAGATGGTGCTCGCGTTCGCCGAGGCCGGGGCGGATGTGGTGATCGCCAGTCGCAACCTCGAGACTTGCGAGGCGGTGTCACGCGAGGTGGAGGCTCTGGGGCGTCAGGCCCTTCCAGTCGCCGCCCACGCGGGACGGTGGGAAGACAACGAGCGGCTGGCCGAAGCGGCTTTCGCTCAATTCGGGCGTGTCGACGTGCTGGTCAACAATGCAGGCATGTCGCCGCTGGCGCCATCCCTGATCGAGACAAGCGAGGCCTTGTTCGACAAGATCGTGGACGTCAATTTGAAAGGTCCCTTTCGTCTGTCGGTCTTGATCGGCACGCGAATGGCGCAGGCGAGCGGCGGATCGATCCTGACCGTCGCCAGCACCGCCGCCTTCCATCCACAGCCTGAGTATATGCCGTATGGCGCCGCAAAAGCCGGCGTCGTCAACCTGACCATGGCGCTGGCCAAAGCCTTCGGACCGACCGTACGCGTCAATTGCATCGCGCCCGGGCCGTTCCTGACCGACATCTCGACGGCCTGGCGCGATGACCAGGCCTATGCGCAATCACTGACGCTCCGCCGCTTCGGCAAGCCGTCGGAGATTGCCGGCGCAGCGCTTTATCTCGCGAGCGATGCATCAAGCTATATGACCGGGCAGGTTCTGCGGGTCGATGGTGGGAGCTGGAGCAGATGACATCCGTGCAATCGAACGATGAGGCTATCGTCAACGTCCTTTACGCTGTTCGGGACCGAATCGCACTGATCACGCTCAACCGGCCCGAGCAGCTCAACGCCTATACGCCGGACCTTGCCGTCGATCTGAAAAAGGCGTTCGCGCGCGCCGCGAACGATCCAGAGGTTCGCTTGATCATCCTGACCGGAGCCGGCCGTGGCTTTTGCGCGGGAATGGACATGAAGGTTCTTGCCGATCAGGCATCCGGAAAACTTCCCGACGGACCCGACAAGCGCCTGATCACCTTGGAATCCGCATTTTCATCGGCGGAGCCATCGATCGACGCCCATTTTACCGACGTCGAGCGCTTCAACTATTTCCTGCGCACCAGAAAGCCGGTGATCGCGGCGGTCAACGGCCCCGCGGCCGGCTTCGGTTTTATCATGGCGCTCTATGCCGATTTGCGGATTGCGAGCGAAAAGGCGGTTTTCACGACGTCCTTCGCGCAGCGCGGGCTGATCGCGGAGCACGGCGCAGCGTGGCTGCTGCCGCGCCTGATCGGCTATCCCTATGCGACCGATCTGTTGCTGACGGCGCGGCGCGTAGCGGCGCAAGAGGCATTCGATATCGGCCTCGTGCACCGGGTTTTTTCCCATGACGGCTTTATGGAGCAGGTGCGCACCTTCGCGTCGGGAATTGCGGAGACCGTTTCGCCGCGATCGATGGCGACGATCAAGGCTCAACTGCTCAAGGGCATGTTTCAGACTTACGATCAGTCGCTGGCGGATGCGGACAAGGCCATGGTCGCAAGTCTGGTGGGAGGGGACTTTGCCGAGGGAGTGGCTCATTTTCTCGAGAAGCGCAAACCGCGCTTTGCTCCTCTGACTTGATGAAGCTGTCATGACCGAGTCCTCGCCTATCCTGATCGAACGTCCCGAACCCGGCATCGCGATCATCCGGCTGAACCGACCGGACGCGATGAACGCCTTCACACCCGCGATGATGGACGCCTATCACGACGCGCTGGATACGATCGACAAGGACCCGGAAACGAGGGTCGTCGTGCTGGCCGCGAACGGACGGGGTTTCTGCTCCGGGCTGGACCTGAAGTCCGTATCACTGCAGCCGGGCGGCGAGCATCATGGCGCGATCGCCCTGGTTGCGTTGCAGGAGTTGTACGGTACGTCGGCGCCCCATATGCGGCGCATCCGCCAGCCGATCGTTGCGGCGGTGAACGGCGTGGCCGTCGGCGTGGGCTTCGCCCTGGCCCTCGCCGCCGATATCCGTGTGGCCAGCCGTTCAGCCAGGTTCCTGGTCGGCGCCGTGAAGATCGGGCTGTCTGCGGGTGAGACGGGGATCAGCTACCATCTCCCTCGTCTGATCGGCGCCAGCCGCGCGTTCGAGCTCATGCTCACCGGACGCCCGGTCACGGCGGAGGAGGCCGAACGGATCGGACTGGTATCGCGGCTGGCAGAGGATGGCCGCGTGCTCGACGAGGCGATGGATGTCGCGCGTCAGATCGTCGCCAACAGCCCCTTCGCTTCAAAGCACACCAAGCAGATCATGTGGAGCAACCTCGACGCATCCAGCTTTGAAGCGGCGAGCCAACTCGAAAATCACGCCCAGGTCGTGGCGATGCTGACGGCCGATTTCGATGAAGCCACGAAGGCATTCGTTGAAAAGCGCGCGCCGCGGTTCAGGGGCGTCTGACAAACGAGGGGGGGAAGATGCGAAGAATAATCTATCACGGCTATGGTGATCCTATCGCGGTGCTGACGCAGATCGACGAGCCGACTCCGTCGCCGGGCGACGGAGAAGTGCTCGTCGATCTCGCGGTACGGCCGGTGCACTCCGGTGACATTCTAATGGTTACTGGAACTCATGACCCCGTCCAGCGGCCCGTTCCGCCCGAGGGATTTACGCCTGGTTGCGAGGGAACCGGAATCATCGAGGCGGTCGGCCCCGGTGTCGATCCATCGCGAGGCTTCGTTCCGGGAGCTCGCGTCTGCTTCTGCGCCATCGGCAGCTGGCGGGACAAGATGGTGCTGCCCGCCGATACGCTGATGCTGGTGCCGCCCGATGTCGACGACAATTTGTCGGCGCAGTTGAGCGTCAATCCGATCACGGCCCTGCTGATTACACGCGTAGTACTCGAGATCGCGCGGAATCGGCCTGGTGGTGTTCTGCGCCTTTCGGCGGCCGAAAAAGTCCTCACGGAAGTGCATGAAGCTCGAGACGACGCGGGCATTGTCATTCTTTCAGGTGCGGGATCGATCGTAGCCAAACTGTTGGCGGCAATGTTGCGGGAGAAGGGCTTCACATGCCTCGGCACGGTTCGGTCGCAGGCCGTAGCCGATGCTCTGAGCGCCGCCATCGGGATCACGGTGGTAGCGACAGAGAATCCGGATTGGCAGAACCAGCTTCGCGCGGCTGCGAACGGTCGAACCACCTTTGCGGCGCTCGACTGCGTGGGTGGCGAGACCGGGAATGCGATGCTCGAGCTACTTTCCCCCGGCGGAACGCTCCTCAGCTATGGTGCCTTGTCGGGTGAGCCGCTGGTGGTTCGGCAGGCGCACCTGTGGATGGCAGGAAAAAAGGTTAGCGGTTTTGGGATGATCCATTGGACGCAGCTTCCCTATGAAACGCGTGCCGCTGATATGGCGGCGGCGACCGAATTCGTTCAGCGAAGCCGCCATCTCATCCCGCTTGCCGGCGAATTCCCGCTCTCCGAGATCAGGGAAGCCGTTCGCTTCTTTACACGGCCCGGGCGTAGTGGGGCGGTTCTGATTCGCTCATAACAGGCCTGGAATTCAGGCGGCCCTACGCTTCGCCGTGGCGAAGCCGGCCAGACGCTTGTGAATGATCTCATCCGCTTGCGACATGATGCGGTCGATGAGCTCCTTCACGCTGGGGATGTCCTTGATGAGGCCAACGACCAGACCGCAACTCCAGGCGCCGCTATCCACATCACCGTCAAGCATGACTTTGGGATAGACACCCGCGACATGTTCGAAGATGTCGTCGATCTTGAGATTCGCTCCCTTTTCCTTTTCGATCGCAACGATCTTTTCAACACCCGGGTTGTTGAGTACTCGCTCGGTATTGCGCAGTGCGCGCATGATGAGGCGGGTATCGAACTCGGTCGCCTCGACTATGGCCTGTTTGACGTTTTCGTGCACCGGCGCCTCCTTGGTGGCGATGAAGCGGGTGCCCATGTTGACGCCCTCGGCGCCGAGAGCGAGCGAAGCTACGAGAGAGCGACCATCGGCCTGGCCACCCGAGGCTACGAAAGGAATGGTCAACTCTTCCGCCGCCCGAGGGAGCAATATCATATTGGGCATGTCATCTTCGCCGGGGTGGCCGCCGCATTCGAAGCCGTCTACGCTCGCGGCATCGCAGCCGATCGACTCCGCTTTGAGGGCGTGACGCACTGACGTGCACTTATGGATGACCTTGATGCCGGCTGCCTTCAACTGCGGCATGTACTGTTCAGGGCTCCGGCCGGCCGTCTCGACGACTTTCACGCCGGACTCGGCGATCGCCTGAATATATTCGGGATAAGGGGGGGCCTTGAAGGAAGGGAGGAAGGTGAGGTTGACGCCCAGCGGCTTATCCGTGAGGTCCTGAGCCTTGGCGATTTCCCTTGCCAGATCTTCCGGGGTCTTCTGCGTCAACCCGGTTATTACACCGAGTCCTCCGGCCTGCGATACGGCCCCGGCAAGCTCTGCAAATCCCACGAAATGCATTCCCCCTTGGATGATGGGGTGTTCGATGCCGAAAAGGTCAGTAATCCTCGTGCGCATTTCGTGCTCCACCGCTTCGTGTCGCGGCTAATCTCACGAACCGTTGTAGACCCGCCGGCGCTGGATTTCTAACCGTTTCGCGCCATGACCTGCATCACTTCGGCCGATACCCTATCGCCCCGCCAAGCGAGGCGTCCGCTTTTCTGCAAAAGCAGTCGCGGCCTCACGATGATCTTCCGTTTCACGACAATGGGTGTGGCGAAGCGCCTCCACCTCCATGACTTCGGCCAGGGACGCCGTCTCGGCCAAATTCATCGTTTGCTTGATGTAGGACAAAGCGATTCGCGGACCGCTGTCGAGTGCGCGCGCCAGATCGCGAACGGCGTCTTCCAAATCACCATCAGCCTCGACACCGGTTACGAGACCCAGCTCGAGCGCCTTTTGCGCATCGAGCGTCGGCGAGGTGAAGTACAGGTGGCGTGCTCGCGCCGTCCCGACCAAACGGGTCAGGAAGTAGCTTCCCCCATTGTCTCCTGACAGCCGCGTTCAGCGCCGCGGGCCGGTTCATGGTGAGGAACAGGATACCGCCGTCGCGGCTCTCGAGCAGGACAGCTTCGGTCATGCCCTAACGCCCCGAGAATATTGGCGGCCGCCGTGCGAAGAAAGCTGAAACTCCTTCGCGGACGTCGGCACTCGTATTTGAGATCATCGTAGCCAGCGCAGCCTCCTCGAGAGACCGATCCAGGGACCCTTCCAACCCGCGGCGCATAAGGGATTTTGCGAGCCTCACCGCCAGCGGGGCTTTTTGGACAAGGTGACGCGCGATTTTCATGGTTCGGTCTTCCAGGACGGCGTCGGGCACGACCTCGGTTACCAGCCCGAGCTTTTGCGCCTCCTCGGCGGAATAGATTTCGTTGAGCAATGTCATGCGCAGGGCTCGATCGAAACCCATGGCGCGCGGAAAGAGCCACGCGCCGCCGTCATCGGGCAACAGCGCGAACCGGCCGGAAGCATCGCCCAGTCGGGCGCTCTCGGCTGCGATCCTGAAGTCGCAGCAAAGCGCGAGCGCAAGGCCTCCTGCAACTGCCGCACCGTTGATCATCGCGATAACCGGCTTGTCGAGAGCGAACAGGGTGCGGATCACCGTGTGAATCCCGTCGCGCAACTCCGCGGCATGCCCTAGTTGGCGATCATGGAGTCCGGGAACGCTGGGATCGGTTTCCACCATGTCGCCTCCGGCGCAGAAACCGCGCCCCTGTCCGGTGACGATCAGGCAGCGCAGATCGTCGCGATCGGCATAACGCCGGAGGCCCGCCAGCAATTCGGCGCAGAGTTGCCTCGTGTATGCGTTGAGCGTGGCCGGCCGGTTCAAGCTGAGTCGCATGATGGCCGCTTCAGGCTCGTCAGCCAGCACCGTTGAATCAGATGAGGACGTCAAAGGACGCTGCTGCCTCGTTGTGGTCCATCGCCGGCGAGTTTACCGATGAGAGCATACTAAGGACGGCCGGTGCCATCGTCCAAGGCGCTTCCACAGATGCCACGCATCGGCGCAGCCGATGCCTGACGCACTATATTGGGGGAATCGCGGAATCGCGGAGGCTAGGGAGAGTTCGAGGCATGCACCTGCGCGGATTGGATATGAACCTGCTTGTTGCCCTGGATGCTCTTATCAAAGACAAGAACATTAGCCGATCAGGCGAACGCCTGCATCTCAGTCAATCAGGCATGAGTACGGCGCTCGGTCGATTGCGTGAATATTTTGCGGACCCGCTTCTCGTCCGAATCGGCCGGCAGATGGTGCTGACGCCTCTGGCTGAATCGCTCGCGGACCCGGTGCACGACGTCGTGCTGCAGGTGCAGGCGATCATCGACCATACGCCCGCTTTCGATCCCGCCCGTAGTGAGCGAAACATCACCATCATGGTTTCCGACTATGTCGCGACGACCTTCCTGCCACAACTGCTGCAGCGAGTGCACGCGGAGGCTCCCCGGATCGTAGTCGATCTGGTTTCGCAGGAGGACCATGTTCACGGTCCCCTCGCAAGAGGCGAGATCGATTTCCTGATAATCCCCGAACAGTTTGCGTCGCCCGATCATCCGTCCCAGCGTCTCTTCAGCGATACCTACGTCTGTATCGCGTGGAGCGAGAACAGCACGATCGGCGATCATCTCGATCTGGATACCTACATGGCAGCCGGCCATGTCGTGACCCGCTTCGGCGAGACGCGCAAGCCGACCATCGAGAGCTGGCTCGTCGATCGCTTCCAGCAGCAGCGGCTCGTCGAGGTGTCCGTGATGAACTTCTCCACGGTACCCTTCTATGTCATCGGAACCCAGCGGATCGCCACGGTCCACGCTCGCCTGGCCAAACTCTACAGCCAGTCAATGCCCCTTCGTATCTACCCCGCTCCCTTCGAGGCGCCGCGGGTGGTCGAGGTGGTGCAGTGGCATCGCTACAGCGACAAACATCCGGCGACAGTCTGGCTTCGTTCGTTGATGCGGGAACACGGCGCGCAGTTCACTCGCTCGTCTTTACCGGGGTAACACCCAAGTGCAGCCCGGCATCCACGGTGAGAAGCTCTCCCGTCATGTGCCGTGAGCTGCGTGAGCCCAGGAACACCGCAGACGCCGCAATGTCTTCAGCCGTTGATACAGTCTTCAACGCGGTGCTCGTCATGACACTCCGTCTGAGTACTTCGTACTCGGCATCACTCATGGCCCGCCGGAACCATCGCGTATCGATGTAACCCGGGCAGATTGCGTTGACTCTGACTTTCGGCGCCAGTACGCGGGCTAGAGAGAGAGTCAGGGTGTTGAGAGCTCCCTTGGACGCAGCATAGGCTATCGAGGAGCCCAGTCCGGTTGCCCCGGCAAGAGAGCTCGTATTGACTACCGCGCCTGGCGATGGGGCAGCTTCGAGCAGTGAACGGGCCGCGCGAACCATCTGAAAGGCGCCGACGACGTTCACGTGATAGACGTGGAGAAAATCCTCTCCCGATAGGGCATCGAGGGCCCCCTGATTGACTGCGAACTTCGTAGTACCCGCGTTGTTGTACAGCGCATCGATTCGGCCGAATCGCGACGCTGCCCGAACGAGCGCCTGACACTCGGCGTCATTGGATACGTCGGCCTTGACGACAACCGGAGTCGCGCCCTCGCCGCGAACGGCCTCGGCCGTCTCCTGCGCGTCCGCCTCGCTGCGCGAGTAATTGACGATCACCGCTTTGGCGCCGCGGCGAGCGCTCTCCACGGCAATAGCACGCCCAAGACCGGACGAGCCCCCCGTCACCAGCACAACGTGATCAGAGCAGTCTGAGTTCATTCCGGCCTCCGGACAGCGGCACGACGCGGCGGCATGCCTGTACCCCCTTGGACCCCACCATGCGCAGTGCCAGGTGCCCCGCGTGATCGAACGAACCATTGTGTATCCCGCGGTTACGATCGGACACTCGTTTTGGCCGATGCGTCTCATCGGTGGTAGCGATTTGCTGTCGTGTTCCAACACCGGGCTCGGGCAATCCCACGGGTGAGATTCTCGGCGAAATAACGAGCAAGCATCACCTCTGCGAGCGATAGGTGATATCGCTAGGAACGCCTTTCGAGCGAACCCGGCGTTCGTATAGTCGCAAAACAATTTCGCCGAATCTTAGAACGGCGGGTTTTGCCTGGAGGGGGATTCCAAGATGAATAAGGCGACATGCGCTGGGTTATTTTGTTCGGCCATTTGTCTGTCTCCGGGTGTTGAGGCACAGTCGGTCGCCGCTTCGGATAGTGGCGGGTTGCAGGAAATCATCGTCACCGCGACGCGTAGTGAATCAAAAGCACAGGAAACGCCCATTGCGGTGACCGCACTGACTGGAAACACAATGCGGGAGGCCGGGATATCCGACGTGGATCGGCTGGCCTTGAGCGTGCCTGGCCTCAGCTTCGGCGACGAATTGGGCGAGGCGCATATTGCCATTCGCGGAATTGGCTCGGACGCGGTTAACCCGGGGGCTGATCCGCGCGTCGCCTACTATCAGGACGGCATCTATGTGGGACGGCCAACCGCCCAGCTGGGTGGTTTTTTCGATCTCGACCGGGTGGAGGTGTTGAAGGGCCCGCAGGGAACACTCTATGGTCGCAACGCGACTGCGGGTGCCATCAGTATCATCAGCCACGGCCCTACGTCCGACACGACGGGGTATGCCGAGCTGAGCTACGGCAACTACAACGAGACTAAATTCGAGGGCGCCATCGGCGGTGGAATCGCCGAGAACCTATCGGGTCGACTGGCCGTGCAAAGCCAATTTCGCGATGGCTACGGCCAAAACATCATCACCGGCAACGATATCGACAATCAGCTGTCGAACAGCGTACGTGCGAGCCTCAAATGGGATCCACTGGCGTCGCTCAGCTTTTTGACGATCGGCGAGGCTCACAAGGAGAATGATCGCAACGGCGGCCTGCATTTCCTCGGCATCGACAATCCGGCGATCCCCATTTCCGGCCTGGCGCTGGGGGGTGTCGCGCCGGCGGATAGCCGCGATATCGCCGCCGATCGGGATCCGTACACGCATGTCACCACCTACGCTCTGACGGAGATCATCACCGGAACGTTTGATTGGGCGACACTGAAATCCTACACATCGTGGCGCAAGAGCGATGCAACGTTCAGCACGAATGTAACCGGCACGAGCTTGAATCTGACTTATGGAACTTCAATCGAGAACGCCCACCAGGTAAGCGAGGAGCTGCAGCTGTCAGGCACGACCGGACCGCTGCATTGGCTGGCGGGCACGCTGTTCTGGTACGAGCACATGAACGACTCGATCGCGTTTCCGCTCAATCTTCTGCTGTTTGGCGGCCCTGACCTGCTCCAACAGGGCTATCTGGCAGCTGGCACGCAGAGCGACCGCTCGGCGGCTCCATACCTGCGACTCACCTACGACATCACGGACCAAGCATCCGTCATATTGGGGGCGAGATATACCTACGAGAAAAAAGACCTCGATCAGACATCTCAGTTCGACTTGACGCGACCGTACTCTGCGAGCAACCCCGTCCTACCGCTGCCCGGCTTCCCCAATACGGACTCGCGGAGCTATACACAAGTCTCGCCTTCAGCGACCCTCGACTACAAGCTGACTCCGGATGTATTTGTGTACGCGACCTTCACCGAGGGGTTCAAGAGCGGCGGCTTCAATGTCGGCATCCCTCAGGCTCCCTACCAGCCCGAGAAAATCAAGGAGTACGAGCTGGGCCTCAAATCAACGGAGCTGCAAGGCCGGATGCAACTGAACACCGATTTCTTCTACTACGATTACAATAACCTGCAAGTAACCGTCATTCGTCTAACCAACGCAGTCATCGAAAATGCGGCGACCGCCGCGCTGTACGGTGCCGACATTGACCTCGTTGCGTTGCCGGTGAGTAATTTGCGCCTGGACGCGAGCCTGTCGCTGCTCCACTCGGAGTACATAAGCTACAGCAGCGCCAAACCCGCTTTCCCAACGCAGCCCGCACAAAATTTGTCCGGTAATCAGCTCACGCAAGCCCCCCGCTACGAGGGACGCCTGGGCAGCGAATATTCCTGGAACGTTCCAGGCGGCGCCTTGAAGCTCCGGGGCGATTTTTCGTACACCTCGCGCACTTATTTCACGCCCTTCGACGAGCGCTCCTTGTCCCAGGGCGGTCACTCGCTGACGAACGGCAGCTTGGATTACACCGCGAGCAGTCGGTCGTGGCATGCCGGATTGTTTGTCAACAATCTGACCAACAACAAAGTAATCGCCCAGGACTACGTGGCTTCGCTGCTATTTGGCGGTCCAATCGTTGGCGTGCTGACTCCGCCTCGCACTTATGGCGTACGGGGTGGCGTTTCTTTCTGATGCAGCCCACGTCCGCGACATTACACACCGCCGCATGAACTATGGAGCTCGACGGCGAACAGGGTCTCAATTTCGCCGGCTGGGCAAAGAAGCTGACCGGTGCCGCCACGATCAGCGTCGGTTCCGTCGGCTTGTCGGGCGAATTCCTGGGAGCCTTTTCTGGAGAAACCTCGACCAGCGTCGGTCTGGATCGGCTGGTCGAACGAATGGCGCGTGACGAATTTGATCTGATCGCCGTTGGTCGCGCTTTGCTGAGCGACCCCTGGTGGGTCGCCAAGGTTCGGGCCAACGATCAGGCTAATCTCAAGGGATTCAGTCCGACGGCCATGGCGGAGCTCGTTTGACGCTGACTTCGGGTTGCGGGACCGCTTCTCGGGCCCGCTGCAGCCTTTGCTACTGTGACTCCTTCAGGCAGCGGCCGGGATCGCGAAGTTCGCCTTCGCCCAGGCGGCGAACTTCGTCGGCTGTCGGCCGGCAATTTTATTGGCGAGCGCAATTGCGTCAGCTGAATCCGGGCCGAGGTACATGTAAGCCTCGAAGTAGGCAAACATCTCTGCGACTTCTTCAGCGTGGGGGAACCAGCCGGCGAAAATGTCCCGCGAGACCTGATTGAACGAGAGGTTGCTTCCCTGTCGATTCAGCGTGGCGATGATCTCGTTGAAGCTCAGGAGATCCCCGGCCAGCGGCAGATGCTCACCGCGTCCCGCGGCGTTCGGCTGCGCGAACGCGCCAGCCACGATGCGACCGAGCTCCGTGATGTCGCCCATGTGGATGACGCGCTTGTTCGGATCGAGCGGCAGCGCCCAGCCCAGCTTCCCATCGGCTTGTTTCTGCGGCGCCATCGGGCCGACCAGGTTCTGATAGAAGAACGGCGCGATCACAAACGTGTGGTGCGCGAATCCGGCTTCCCGCACGACGCTGTCGATCTTTGCCTTCAACGTGAAATGCGGGACATTGAACTTGCCGCCGCTGATCGTCTCCACATTCGGGAGCGTCGACCAGATGAAGTGCTGCACGCCGGCCGCTTTTGCCGCATTGACGGCAGCGACCGCCTGTTTGGGTTCGTCCGCGAACGCCTCCCAGAAGTTGGTCACGAGAAACACACCGTGCGCTCCGGCAAACGCATCTTTCAGCGTTTCCGGACGGTTCAGATCCGCGAGAACGATTTCATCAGCCAGCTTCGGATGCTTGGCCGGATTGCGCGTCAAGGCGCGCACCTTGAACTGACCACTCGCCTGCAGCGCGCGCACGACCGCGCCCCCTTGTTGACCGGTCGCGCCGACGACGGCGATGATTTTTTGAGTGTTCGACATGGCTATTCTCCTGCGCCGGACGTGTCGGCACTGCCATCACTAGGGTGTTGGCGATGAGAGCCGGTTTCTCGCCGCCTTCGATCTCGACCATCTCGGTCGTGGTCGGGACGCGTCCCCCTGCCTTCGGCTCGACTGAGAGCAACTAGACGTGGATGCGAACTCTTGCACCGCCTGGGACGGGCGAAAGGAAGGCCCACTCGATCGATACCGTATCTGGACTTTGTCGGGGCCGGAGGCCGGAGGACGATAGTTAAAGGAATTTGCACGCCACGGATCTTAAGCTCTCCGGCGGCCCGTCAAAGCTGCTTCCCGAGATGCGAGCCATCTGTGCCGCAGATCGCACGACGACCTCGGGCTGCCATCGCTGAGGCCGATATGGTGCATCTCGAGAGGCGCTTTTGTGAATTACCGTGAATGCTTTAACTTCGGTGGTCGTACGGCGCCTCTGGATTTACTTGGGGAGTGATCGCGTTGAAATTTCCATCTTCTCGCGGCACCTGGGCGCCCAGAGACTTCGGTCACGATCGCCTTGAACTCGGATCTTTTGTGTGAGCGCGACCGAAAGCAACTTCCTTGGCGTGCAGCCTGTCGAGAAACGCCATCGGTTCGACGAAGCGGCGCTCGGGCGCTGGATGCAGGCGAACGTCGGCGGATTCACCGGGCCGCTCACGGTGCTGCAATTCAGGGGCGGTCAATCAAACCCCACCTATCAATTGGACACTCCGGGCAGAAAATACGTTTTGCGTCGCAAGCCGTTCGGCGTGTTGCTGCCGACCGCTCATGCAGTCGATCGCGAATATCGACTGATCACCGCATTGGAGACCGTGCGGTTTCCCGTTCCGCATGCCTACGCGATATGCCGGGATCCGACCGTCATCGGTGCGATGTTCTATCTGATGGAGGCGGTGGAGGGAACAATCCATTGGGACGCGGCTCTTCCGAACCTGACCTCGGATACTCGTCGCAAAATCTACGAAGCAATGATCTCGACCCTGGCGAATCTTCACCTCATCGACTACACGGCCATAGGTCTTGGCGATTATGGCCGTCCCGGAAACTATTTTGCCCGGCAAATCGAGCGTTGGACGAAACAATATCGCGCATCCGAGAGCCGACGAATCGATGAAGCGGAACGTTTAATGGAGTGGTTACCGAAGAGCATTCCCGAACAGACGCGGACTTCGATCGTCCACGGGGACTACCGGATCGACAACCTGGTGGTTGCAGGAAGCGGCGATCGGATAGCCGCCGTGTTGGACTGGGAGCTGTCGACGTTGGGTGATCCGCTGGCAGATTTGAGCTACCTGTTGATGCATTGGGAACTACCGGCGAGTGAGCGCGGAGCGCTCGGCGGATTGCCATTAAAGGCCCTCGGAATTCCGACGCGCGATGACGCGTTGTTGCTCTACTGTACAAGCACGGGGCGTTCCGGCGTACCGAACTTGGACTGGTATTTTGCCTACAACGTGTTTCGCTTGGCGTGTATTTTTCAGGGAATTGCCGGGCGGGTACGAGACGGAACCGCCGCGAATGCCAATACTGCCGACGCGGAATCCCGTACCCCGCGTTTGGCGAAGATCGCTTGGGATTTTGCGCTGCGTGCCGGCGCCTGAGAAAATAGACACTTTGGCCGCACGACCCGCCGATCATTACACGAAAGGACGGAATCCACATGTCCCTATTTGATCTGACGGACAAAGTAGCCATCGTTACGGGCTCTTCGAGGGGCATCGGCCGTGCGATCGCGTTGCGGATGGCCGCGAGTAGTCATCGCATCGCGCAAGCAGGGCTCAGCCTCGGTGACGTTGCGCGAATAGTTGATCACGACGGCCTTCGCGCCTCCCTTCGCTACCTCGACCGCGATGGCGCGCCCCAAACCAGTTGAGCCGCCGGTGACCACGAT
>WNFS01001295.1_pt1 | contig 18589 bp, 16 predicted proteins | sample 5400141 | NCBI WGS metagenome assembly WNFS01 (sample SAMN13153358, study PRJNA577476) | soil metagenome | isolation source: 60 cm saprolite under Madrone tree | place: USA:California | collected 2016-06-14
CCAAAGAGGTCGCCGCACATGGCGGGGAACAGGCTGTAGATCTCGCCCCAGGCGAAGAACACCAAACCGGAAAACACGACGAAGAGAACCGGGACGTGCGCAAAGTTGATCAGCAGCAAGATCCCGAGGCCCTCCAGCCCGAAGGCGATGAACATCGTGTTCTCCCGGCCAATGTGGTCCGAGACCCAGCCGAAGAACGGGCGCGTCAGACCGTTCAGGATCCGGTCCAACGACAGCGCGAAGGGAAGGGCGGCCATCGTGAGACCGAGTAGGGACACCGGGACCTTGGCCACCTTGAAGTCCACGGCAATCGGCCCCAGTTGTGCCGTCGCCATCAGCCCCCCCATGGCGAGCATCGTCATCATGACGTACAAGAGCCAGAAGGGGGCGGCCTTCAGCATTTCCAGCGGAGTGAAATCTCGGCTCGACTGCTGGCCTTTGGGTTGGGCGACGTCAGGTACCTCGCCCCTCCGGGGAGCGCGCAGGAAGAAGGCGCACAGGATGACCACGAGGCCCTGCCCGATCCCGAAAGACACGAAGGCCGCCTCGTAGCCGCGATTGTTGATCATGCTGGCGATCGGCACGATGGTGAGCGCCGAGCCCGCGCCAAACGCGGCCGCGGTGAGGCCCGCCGCCAGCCCGCGGTGATCGGGGAACCACTTGAGGGCGTTGCCGACGCTCGTGCCGTAGACGATGCCCGCGCCCACCCCACCGACCAGCCCGCCCGTGTACAGCATGAAGAGCGAACTGGCTCCAGAGTTGATCCACCACGCCGCCCCCACCAAGAGGCCTCCGATGGCGACCACCCATCGGGGACCGAACCGGTCCACGAGGTAGCCCTCAAAGGGCACCAGCCAGGTCTCAGCCACGACAAACAGGGTGAACGCGACCTGGATGGCGGCCTTCCCCCAATGAAACTTGCTGTCAATGGGGTTGACGAAGAGCGTCCAACCGTACTGGAGGTTGGCGATCGCAACCATCCCGACAATGCCGACCAGCAGTTGGACCCACCGGGCGCCGGTCGACGCCGGACGCCCCGCCACCGACTGCGATGCAGTTCCCATGCTTATCCACCTCCATTGTGGATCTCATGCGCGTCTGGGAATGTTCTGCACGGGCGTGAGTCAGAGGCATTGCGCCTCGCCGAGGCCGAGACCCTGGGGTCGAAGGACTTTGCCGGAACTCTAGATGTCGTCGTTGGAACTGTCAAGGCAGGCCGTCGCTAACACCCCGCGCAAGCGGGGAGAGGTGCTCCGACGTCCGTAGTGAGTCAGACGAGGGGCAACAAGCACCGGATTGGACCCCCTCACTGTCGGGTCCGCAACTCCTTGCTTACACACGACTCTGCTGTCTCGGCTTCGTCCGCTAGCCGTTGTCGCGGTGCCGGATCCCTCAATTCTTTGCCACAAAAGGACACTGAGATCACACGAAGTTCTTGCGCAATCAGCATCCCCTTGAATGATTCGGCCCAGTATTCGACGACGTCACCAGCTTGGAAATCACCGAGCACTCGTATGATTCCCAGCGGATCTCGAATGTTCACCGCGACATCGAGGACCAGGAGCGGAAACGCTTCGGGAGTTTCCAGCAGGAGGGTACCGTCTTGCCAACCGACCGAGACCACTAGCCCCTGCGCCGACACCCGCTGACCCATTGCGGCAGAGCGCGACAAAATGATTGCCCCTAAGGCCAGGGTAATCACGAAGCTCCTGAGCTTCATCGAACATCCCCGCTCCTTGTAGGAGCCCCCCGGCTGACTGATCCGCGCCCACCTGTCGTCCGAGCGTCTTGGACGATAAGATCCCCTCCGTGTCGGTCCCGGAGGTGGCGCTCGATCTCTCCGGGGCTGGCCAGAGCAGTTACGGCTTGCTCTAGGTAGAACGCGAAAACGACTTGGGTCGCGCTCGCCAGGATGTCTCCTCGGAGGTGCGGTAGTGCTTCGACAAGAGGGTACGGAGCTTTTGGGCCATTGTCACGCCATCCTCGGCGGCGTTCTTCTTGATCGCACGATGAAGAGGCTCGTGTAGATCGAGGGTGAGGCGCTTCATGCGGCTAGGCGTCGGGGGGGAGCTGCTGGTCGGCTTGCGTCTCCTTGAATTCGTCTGATTCGCGCGCTTGCCGTATCTAGGATCCATGTTGGCCATGACCTGAGTAGCGAACGAGGCAAGACCTGTACCGCACGCTAGTGCTCACAGTTTCAGCGATTTAGGCCTTCGCACCCTGGAGCGGCCCACAAGCTGTGCAGGTGGGCGCGACATTTTTTGGCGGCTGTTTGTCTCTTCGGTCCTGGTCCCTCCTCGTTCCGACTGTCAAGAGTCCTGACACTACCGAGAGTAGTTGCCAGTTAGATGACAGCAACGGGCGGCTGTCGACGATGGCTAGTTCCGCTGGACAGCTGCTCTATTGTCGGCTTTTCTTGCAGTCTTCTGAAGGCATCTTGGTCTGCGATCCCGAAGCCGCTGAAATGTTGGCAGAACCGTCGTGGGCACGACTTATGCTCGTGCAAATACAGAAATTGTTTTGAAGCGCGCAGCGACAGAGCTCGAGCAGTGCTGCAGGGCCTGTGGGGAGGCATCAGCGGGGGGGCCCCCCTGGTGACCACCCCGGATAAGGAGGCGTCCCGATGCGCCGGACAACGATAGCTCTCGTGTCGTCTGTGCTGTGCGTGTTCACCTTGGCACTCGGCCCCGGGCCGGCGCTGGCGGACCCCCTGTACCACCTACTCACCACCATCCCGGTCCCGTCCAGCGGCCCCCCGGGTAATGTCCAAGGCGGGGCCTTTACCGGCTACGACATTGCGTATTTCGATGGCACCACGCAGCTGATGTATCTGGCCGACCGATCAAACGCGTCGGTGGATATCTTCTCCGCGGCGACGAATAGCTTCGTGGGGAGGGTGGGCAGCTTCGTCGGCATCCAACCCCAGCCCGTCAATCCCGCCACCGTCAACAACGACATCTCGGGGCCAGACGGGGTGGTCGTCGCGAGGTTCTCCATTGGTGGCGTCCCACAGCCACCTCAGCTCTGGGCGGGCGACGGCCCCAGCCTGCTCAAGGGGTTTGACCTCACGCTGCCGGGTTCCCCGGCACTCATCGGCACTCCGATCAACACCGGGGCCGTGCCTGCCACCCGCGTCGACGAGATGGCCTTCGATCCACGGGATCATCTGCTCCTCGTCGCCAACAACGCCGCTGCCCCGCCCTTCGCGACGCTCGTCGACACGCAGAGCAAAGCCATCGTGACGAAGATCACCTTCAATGGAACGAACGCCGACGGGCACAACGCCCCTAATGCCACTAACGGCATCGAACAGTCCGTGTGGGACCCGAGTCACGGGGGGAGGTTCTTCATTTCCATCCCGGAGCTCAATGGCGGGGGCCCCGGGGGCGTCGCCATGCTGGACATCGCGGGGAACGTGACGCATGTCTATAACCTAGGGAGCGCCGCTCTCGGGGGCTTCGCCGCGTGCTCGCCCGCGGGACTCGCCCTGGGAGCGAACGGCAAACTGATGGTCGGCTGCGGCGTGGCCAGCCAGTCGATTCTCCTGGATCCGAATGCCAATGGCGGAAACGGGTCCACCAAGGCCTTCCCCCAGGTCAGCGGCGAGGACATGGTCTGGTTCGATCCGACCACCGATCGGTTTTTTCTCGCGGCGCGCTTGAATCCGGGTGGCCCGGTTTTGGGCATCATCGATGGGCTGACGGAGACGTTCTTGCAGAACGTACCCACGACGCCGGGAGATCATTCCGTGGCCGTGGACCCCGTCTCGGGTGAAGTCTTCGTGCCCTTCGGCGGCAGCTTCGGCGCTGCCACGAACAGCATCTGCCCAATGGGCTGTATTGGGGTGTTCGTCACGCCTGAGCCCGGTTCACTCCTACTGCTTGGCGCGGGCTTGGTCGGGCTCGGCGGCCTGGCGTGGCGCCGGAAGCGTCACCAGTAAGAAAGCATGGTACGCGCGCGGAGTTCATAGAGACGGCAGTCTGCCGGCGTGAGCACGAGGAGGGTTAAAATGCGATGCCTTGCCCTGTTCCTTGTCGTGGCGGCTGCCTTAGTGTTGCCGGCCCGCGCCATCGATGCGGCTCCGATCACGTTCGTGGCCACTCTCACGGGTGCAAGTGAATCTCCCCCCACCGGTTCCCCCGGGACTGGTCACGCCACGGTGATACTCGATCCAGTGGCCAATACCCTGCACGTCGATGTGACGTTCAGCGGCTTGGAAGCGGGCACCACGGCGTCGCACATCCATTGCTGTCTGCCGTCTCCCGAGGCGCCCGGGATCAACGTCGGGGTCGCCACCACGACGCCGACGTTTCCTGGGTTCCCTTTGACCGTGACCGCTGGAACCTACTCCCACGACTTCAGTCTGCTGGACGCAGCGACTTACAACCCGGCCTTCGTCACCCTCGAGGGCGGAACGATCCTCTCGGCCAGGAATGCGCTGGTAGCCGGCATCGGGGCCGGCGAGACCTATCTGAATATCCACACGACGCTCTTCCAAGGCGGGGAGATCCGCGGCTTCCTGGTGCCCGAAGCTGCCACGCTCCTATTGCTCAGCGCCGGGCTCGCTGGGCTGGCTGGAGTGGCGTGGAGGCGGCACCGCCGGAAGTAATCGCACCGTAGACGGCGGTGTCCCCCATGGGCGGCGAGTTTCCTTGGCGCTCGGCGTCGGTCCGGTGGACTGGCGGTTCGCGCTCGTGTGGGGAGCAGCTGGCGCAAGCGACTATGTTTTCGATACCGGGCGATCATGGAAGTGATGGTCGCAATCGAGACATCGATAGAGTCGCTTGCGGCGTACCTTCAGAATGAGACGCTCAAGGATATCCTGGCGCGGGACACGGTCGATCGCCTTACTCTGACACTTTGGACATACGTGCTCGGTCTTCATGGCGTTGCCGGAGATATTGAACCAGGAGAACGGAAGGGCCACTGAGGGGTGATCTTAGGCAGCGCTGTCATGAATCAACGACTCCGTGCATGGCAGGAGCGGGCGTTGCGGGGCCACAGCGCGCGAGGGGGTGCGCTGGCTAGGAGTCTAGCAGGACGGGAGAATGAGGGCGAGAGAGGATCAGCGCATCCTGGGTGCCCGAGTTCGCACTAGAGTACATCGGCCTCATTCGCATGCCTTTACTAGGCGGCCATACGGTTGTATCGGCCACAGATGGCAGCCATTTTCCTCGTCTGGCCACCCGGGAACCCTCTGCTGGACTCCCGCCCAGCCTGTGAGGACGGCAAGCTCCTAAGGAGCGATCCGCTCTCAAATGGTCGGCCCTATCTGACGTAGCGATCGGGGATGGCCCGGGGGAGTTGGAAGTGCACTGCAGTTCCTACGCATTCCGCGAGGGGGAACGCACGATGCGCTTGGCTCGTCTGGTCGTACTTGTAGTCGGTGTACTGACGGGTGTGCTGGCACCAGTCGCCGCCAGGGCCGTGCCGAGCAATGTCTTTGTGTTCGGCGACAGCCTGTCCGATACCGGCACCCTCGCGGAGGCATGGGGCCACAACGCGCCGAATCCGCCAAGTTTCCATGACAGCTTCACGAACGGACCTGTCGCCGTCGAGCTCTTGGCCGAACGTTTTGGCTTACGGGCCGATCCTTCGCTGTGGCTCACCAGTTTCACCGATGCGTTTCATCTCTTCCCATCCGGGTTCGTGGCAGGGACGAACTATGCCGTCGGCGGCGCCACGGCGGCGGGCGGAACAACCGGCCTGCCCAACCAAGTGGGCGCCTTCCTAAGTCATCTGGGTCAGCACGCACCGTCCGACGCGCTCTATTTGGTCATGATCGGCGGCAACGATGTCCGCACCGCGGCGCATGCGGCTAACAGCGCCGGGGTGGTCGCGGGCGTGAATTCGGAACTTGCGATGATCCAGCTGCTCATAAGCAAGGGCGCGACGCACATTCTGATTCCCAATGTGCCCATTGTCGGCGCCATTCCTGAGTTCAGACTAGGTTGCCCAAGATGGCCCGTTGGTGTTTGCTCCGTTCGAACCCTAGATGTGATGAATCCAGTCTGAGTCCCAGTTTCCCGATGAGTTCCCCATCGGAGTCTCACGCGGTGAGACTCCGCGGGTGGCGGACCAGCGGTTTCACCTCGACGTCGCCCGCATGAGGCGTGAGTGCCTTACGCAACGTTCCTGCGGGGATCAGAACACCCTCCGAATTTGAATCCCGGGGGGTGCGGTGTTGAGTTAACAGCGCATAACTGCCGGAAACTTTTGAAAAAGCGCGTGGCGGACTGTAAACACGGGCTTGAATCACATTTGACCGCGCCGCGCTCGGTGCCTGCTACGCAGAGCCGGGCCGGATACAGCGCGCGGAGATTACTCGAGCTCGTCCCGGTGAGCAGCAAAATGGGGCGCACTCCATTGATCACACACGCCATGGCCAAAGCCTCACACTCCGCGTTAACGGCCACAATGCCGCGTCGCCCCTGGCCGCGTCAGGTTCTCCGTCAGTTCAGCCGACCACGCAGCTGATGAAGCATCTTCGATGCATGCACGTCGCCTGGAGCCAGCTGCACGGCCCCCTCGAACTCCCGAAGCGCCTCCCACCAGCGCCCCTGCTGGAGGTAGACGCGCCCAAGGTTCATGAAGGGGAACTGGCGCGGCTCGTAGCGTCTAGCCCGCTTGGCCTTCTCCAGCCAGGGGATGGCCTCATCGAGCTTCCCCTGCTGCATCAGGTAGACCCCGATGTCGTTATACGGATTACCGAAATGGGGGTCGATCTCGATCGCCCGGAGGCACTCAGCCGTGGCCTCCTCCAATCGGCCCTGGAAGCTCAGGGTCCACCCCAAGAAGGTATGCGCCTCTGCCGTGGCGTAAACCGCGATGGAACGCTGGTAGTGCTCGATCGCCCGGTCGAGCTCCCCCTCCATCTGGTAGTGGTAGGCCGCCCGCCAGAGCTCCGTGGCCCGCCTCAGGTCTTCTGACTCTTCCATTTCTCGGTCTCCTCTACGCGCCCCCCGACTCGAGCCTGCTCTTCGGATTCTGAGAGGGCCTTACGGGGGGATTATCGGCATTGCCCTACTGTTCTCCCCCGGCTGGCCGGTTGGGCTTATTTGTGCCTAGCCGCGCTTTACTTCTGGTATCGGCGCCGTCCGGCTGCCAAAGAGGGACAACCGTTATAGCGTGAGCGCCCTTGGCCGAGCATAGGCGAGGCGTGTTCCCAGGGGCCGAACCTGCCGTATAAAAGATCGCTCGGTTGACAGCATCCACCGATGCTGTCAACTGACCCAATCCACCCACAGGAGAACGACTATGGTGGGATGCCGGGCGATCCTGATGATTGCGGCCTCCTTTATTCTCCCTCCTATGCCATCTTCAAGCTGCGTCCAGAGCGGCAAGTGTTGCAAATGCACGGGTAACGACGGCGCCAGGGTTTTTACGCCATCAAACGACGGTACGAGTTGCTCTTTTAACCGTCATTCTTGACGCGACCATCGTGCGCGCGCGGCTGGTGCCGGCCGCCATGCGGCTGATGGGGCGCTGGAACTGGTGGGCGCCTGGGCCCATCGCCCGTCTCGGACGTCGGGCCAGGCTGGATATCGGGAGACCCGCCGCCCGCGAGGCGCCCGCGGGCGGCGGGCAGAGGATCAGTTCTCGACGAAGGCCTTGAGCGCCCGGCCACGCAGGGGGTGGCGCAGCTTGCTAAGCGCCTTCGTCTCGATCTGACGGATGCGCTCGCGGGTGACGGAGAAGCGCTTGCCGACTTCCTCCAGCGTGTGCTCGCCCTCCTCGCCGATGCCGAAGCGCAGGCACAGGACCTCCTTCTCCTTGGGCGAGAGCATGCTGAGGGCCCGCTCGATCTGGTTCGTCAGGTCCTGGCTCATCAGCGTATCGTTGGGCGACTCGGTGCTCTTGTCCTCGAGGAAGTCGCCGAGCTTCGAATCCTCGCCGATCGGCGTCTCGAGCGAGAGCGGCTTGTGCGAGGACTCGAGGATCAGGCGGACCTTGGCCGCGGGCACGCCCGTCTTCTTGGCGAGCTCTTCGGGCGTCGGCTCGCGGCCCATCTCGTTGACCATGGCGCGGTTGACGCGCGAGATGCGGATCAGCGTCTCGACCATGTGCACCGGGAGGCGGATCGTGCGCGAGTGGTCGGCGATGGCCCGCGTGATGGCCTGACGGATCCACCAGGTGGCGTAGGTCGAGAACTTGAACCCGCGCCGGTACTGGAAGCGGTCCACCGCCTTCATGAGGCCGATGTTGCCCTCCTGGACCAGGTCGAGCAGCGTCAGCTCGCTGCCAAGGTAGCGCTTGGCGACCGAGACGACCAGCCGCAGGTTGGCCTCTATCAGCTCGCGCTTGGCCTGGCGCACGATGCGGTCGTACCCTTCGATCTCGTGGAGCGCGGCCTGGAGCGCCTTCTTGCCCAGCCCGATCTCGCTCTCGAGGGCGCGGATGTCCTTGGGTGTCCGGAGCTCGGCAAGGCGCTTCGCCTGGCGGCGGCTTTCGACCACGAGCCGGTCCACCAGGGCGGGCTTGAGCGGGAGCTTCTCCACCGCCAGCTGGATGGTCGCCCGATTCTGCGCGATCCACTTGTGGTAATTCGCGCGCGTCGTCTTGCCGCGGCGCTTGTCGCGGAGCGACTCCTGCAGCCGTTCGATCTCGCGCTCGAGCCGCCGGATGCGCGTGAAGGCCGCCAGCAGGGGCGCGATCTCGTCGAGCTTGGGCTCGCCGCCTTCGGGCAGCACGATGACCTTGTCCAGCCCGATTTCGCCACGGCGGATCTGATCCACCCGGGCCAGCAGATGGGTCGTCGCCACCGGGATGCCCGCCAGTGCCCGGCGGAGCTGGATCTGACCCGCTTCGATCCGGCGGCCGAGGCCGACCTCCTGCTGAGCCGTCAGCAGATGGACCTTGCCGATCTCCTTGTGGTAGAGGCGGACGGGATCCTCGGCCGGGCCAGCGCCGGGGCGCAGCCCTTCCTCGGAGAGGGCAGGGGTTTCCTCGAGGACGACGGCTGAAGCCTTCTCCTCGTCCTCGAGATCGACCCCGGACGGCTCAATCTCCACCTTGGGCAGGGCGCCCTTTCGCAACCTGGACTTTGGTTGAGCGAGACCGACCTCCGAATGGATGATCTCGGGAGCTTCGGAATCGCCCGTTTCCATGAACGTCATGCTCGTGTCATGTCCTTGCTGTTCTAGGTCATATATTCGACCAATCATCACCGACTCTTCTAGTCCTAGTCTCATACCCCGACCTGCCTTGTCAACGAGACCCCAGCTCGCGGGGCAACAGCAGCCCAGCGTCTGAGGTCACCGTCGCGCCATGGAACTCGACGGGGAGTTGGGGGTTGAACGAGAGGCGAACCGGGCCAGCTTTCGCGTCACCCATTGGGTGGTGCCCTCCGTGCCAGCGAGGAACCCCCGAGAGCCGCGTGTCATGCGGGCGTTGAGCGATTATCGCCCGGTTCGTTCACCTTTCAATTCGAAAATGCGGGTTAAATGCACTCAAGACCGCGAACGCCCTGGGCCTGACGATCCCACAGTCGGTCCTGGTGCGGGCGGATGCGCCAGCTCCCGGGAAAACCCAATCCGATTCCCGTGTTCCCATAACATTCCCATCTCGATTCCCACCCGATTCCTAGGTCGGCGATCAGACGACGTCCGCCTCGAAGGTGAGACGAGTCGATTTCGGTGATTGCGGGCCCCTGCAACCACCGAAATCGATTCAAAGGAGAGCAGTAGATAGGCCGCATGGAAGGCCCGACTTGTGGATCACTGCTTCAAGGGTCGCAAGTGTCGATCGGGCGCTGGGATCTATGAGAGGGCTGATGGCAGTCTGTCTTGCAGCACCGTTGAGAGGAAACTAACCCGGATCCGAAAATAACTCAGGCGGTGAGACGGTGGTCGATGGACGCATAGAGGGCCTCGGTCGCGGGGTTGTGGGAGAGCCGCAGGACGTGGCGGCCGCCGATGCGGGTCAAGCGGCCGGCCCGGGTGACGAGCAGGAAACGCAGGGTGCGCATGCTCCGGATCAGGTACGTATAGGTGCGTTTGCGCGAGCGCGGTTTGGGCGTCGCCAGGGTATCGAGCTGGAAGCTCCGGATGAGGTTGTGGGCAAGGACACTGAGCTGTTGCCAGGCGCTGTTGGCGCCGTAGTGGCACGTGGGGACGACGTCGAGGGCGAACTCCCCCTTGAGCTCCGCGATGGTCTTTTCCTGGGCGCCGCGACCGCAGATGAAAGCGTACAGGGCGGGCAGATCCAGGGTGAGGTTCGTGGCGACGGCGGCGTATTCGAAGTGCCCATCGTCGGGGGTGAAGAGATCGAGTTGGAAGTTCCTTGGGCTCTCGTGGGCGACGTGCTTGCGATAGAGCATCAGGCGGAGCCGGAAGTCCCACTGGGGGATGTGCAGGTCATGGAAGAAGCCGGTTACGTTCGGGGCCACCGGCAGCCACCGCTGTCGCTCGGCGGCAAGCTGCTTGAGGGGCAGCCAGTGCCAGTAGCCGACCTTGATGGCATAGCCACAGCCCCGAGCCGCCAAGAGGCGCAGGACATCGCGCTGGAAGAAGGCCGCGTCCATCCGGAACTCCAGCGGGAGCCGGCAGCCGAACGCCGTCCGCAGGCCGTCGATCACCTCGCGCAGAAAGGCCCCGGCCTGTTTGGAGTCGTGCACGTTGCCGGGCCGGTTCTTCACCCGCAGGATGTGGCCCGTCTGGGCGACGTGGGCCAGCAGCGGATAGTAGCTGGGATCTTTCCGGTGATGGGGATTGAAGCCACGGAAGGCCCAGCCCACGGTGGCGCCGGTGCGCACCACGGTGCCATCGATGTCGATGGTCAGGCACGGCAGGGCAAGGCGTTTGACGATGTCGATGACGAGGGCGTGGTTGAGCTGGCCCAGCGGGGCCAGGGTGGCGTGCGTGAACTGGCGGAGCCAGTTGCCGACGGTGCGGGCCGTCGGGAGGCGGGCCAAGCCGCAGAAGCGCGCGATCAGGGGATCGCCCGCGACATAGCGCAGATGCTCGAGGCGCCGAGCGCCGACGTAGAGCAACGCCAGGACGAGCAGCGCCAGCCGGCCGCCACCGTAGTCTCCACCCGTGGCGGCACACGCGGCGTGCAGCCGGCGCGGCAGGTCGTGCTGTCGCAGGTAGCGGCGGAGCAGTTCCAGGCCGCTGTACGACGTCAACTCCTGGTGGACGAACTCGACCCGCAACTTCCCCTTGATCATCCGTCGCAGACTCGCTACGCTCAGCCGCATCAGAGGGGCCTCCTGTGTGAGGGGAGCAACATTGGCGGGTTCTCCCTTAAGACCACACAGGGGGCCTTTTTGCTTCAGAGTCATCGGACTTTCACTCAACATTTATTTTCGGATTGGGGGCCAGGTGTCAGTACCTCTCGGTCGGAGAAAACACGAATCGATGGGAAGTGCCATAACCTCTCGGTCACTCGACGAAGCGTCTTCGTGGAAAGCTGTAGGGGGCTTCGTGTAAGAGGGGCTGGTGATGCGGCTCACGACGGCGAAGCGCATGGAAACGGATGGTCTGAGCGGTGAGATTCATGTCGCAGCGGACGAGTCGATGCGGCCAAAGGGCGTTGACCCCGAAGGTACGGCCGAGCAGGCTGACGGCGCCGGCCTCAGAACTGCGGCGGATGAAGATGACCGTTCCCACCGGATGGGCCTGCAAGTCGGGCCGCCAGGCGGCCGGGAATGGCCGCCGTGTAGGAGCCGCCTCGATCCGGGCGGCGGCGCGCGCGCGGTAGGCGTGGACATAGCGCTGGGAACACTCGTGGAGGGCGGTGAGCGACGGATGGTGGAAGCGAACCCACACCTTGGCTTGCCAGCGGCCGTTGAAGTTTTCGATGGCCGCTTGGAATCCACTCTCCTGAGGAGGCGCGAAGACCGGCGTAACCCCGAGCTGCAGGCAAGTCCGCACGACACGGCCCAGAGAATCCTGCCCGTGGTGGCTCCCTTGAAAGACGGTGTCGTTATCGAACTGGGCATAGGTGGGCAGCCCGAATGCGCGCCAGTGCTCCACGAGCGCCTCCACGACGGTTTTGGCGGTCACCAGCGGCTGCGGCCACGAGCCGGGCAAGCCGCCGTGCAGGGAGACGACGTTGAGGACCTCAATGCGCAAGCCCCCTTCAAAGGTCAGCCCCTCGACGGTGTCGAAGCTATCGAGCTCGGCGCCTCCGGCGCCCACGTCGGGCAGATACCAGCCAGGCGGGGGAGGCGGGCGCCGCATGCGGCGCCCGGCATCCAGGGCGCCGCGGCGCTCGAGGATGCGGCCGATGGTCCGCACCGCGGGTGCCACCCCGTGCCCCCGAGCGGCGAGTTCGCGATAGATAGCTCGGGCCCCATACTCACCCAAGTCGCTCGTCTCCTTGAGTTCGCGCCGCACGACCACCACGAGATCCTCTACCTCCGACTGAGTTCGACGACGTCCCTTCGGGATGGACGGGTGATCGCTCCAATCGACGTGCTCCAGGGGAAGCTGTCCCGCCCGTCGAAGCCACCACTGCACGGTGGAGAGACTGACGTCATGCGCGCGAGCCACCGATCGCATCGAGTCGCCCGCCCGAACTGCCGCTACTATTTTGCGTCGCTTTTCCTCTCGCCGCCGCAGCCCTTTTTACTCATCGCGTCCCACCTCCGAGGTTTTCCCCCAAGCATAGCGACCGAGAGGTACTGAAGTTGACCCGGTTTCGTGGATACCCCATGGTTGGGGCGGAAAGGAGCATCCACGATGCCCAAGAGCCATCGGTTGTACCCACCGGAGTTCCGACAGCGCATCATCGAACTGGTGCGGAAGGGACGGACGCCCGAAGAGCTGGGGCGCCAGTTCAAGCCCTCGGCCCAGGCGATCCGGAACTGGGTGAAGCAAGCCGGGCTTGACGCCGGCGAGCGAACGGACGGGCTCACGACGGAGGAGCGGGATGAACTGCGTCGGCTCCGCCGCGAGGTTCGCCAGCTCCGCGAAGAGCGAGCGATCCTCTCAAAAGCCGCGGCCTGGTTTGCACGGGAGACGAATACGATCCCGTCCAAGGATTCGAGTTCGTGACTGCCCATCAGGCCGTCCATCCGGTCGCCACCATGTGCCGCGTGCTGGGTGTCTCCCCCAGCGGGTACTACGCGTGGCGGAAGCGCCCGCTGTCGGCGCGGGCGCGGACCAATGTCGAGCTGACGGCGCACATCGAGGCGATTCACCGCATGTCGCGCGGCACGTACGGCGCGCCGCGCATCCACGCGGAACTCGCGGCGCGCGGCCTCCTGGCCGGCCACAACCGTGTCGCCCGCCTGATGCGAAACGCCGGCGTGCAGGGCGTGAGCCGGCGGAAACCGTGCCGCACGACGGTGCGAGACGAGACGGCGCGGCCGGCGCCGGATCTCGTCGACCGACACTTCACGGCGACCGGCCCCGATCGGCTGTGGGTCGCGGACATCACGTACGTCCCCACGGGGGCCGGCGTCCTCTATCTCGCCGTCGTGCTCGACGCGTGGAGTCGCCGCGTCGTCGGCTGGGCGATGGCCGCCCATCTCCGCACCGAGCTCGTGCTGGCCGCGCTCGACATGGCCGTCGCGCAGCGCCGACCGACCGACGTGATTCATCATTCGGATCAAGGCTGCCAATACACGTCGCTCGCCTTCGGCGGGCGCTGCCGTGAGGCCGGCGTCCGGCCGTCGATGGGTAGTGTCGGCGACGCCTACGACAACGCCATGTGTGAGAGCTTCTTCGCGACGCTCGAGTGCGAGTTGCTCGATCGCGAACGCTTCCGCACCCAGGCCGACGCGCGCCTCGCCCTCTTCGACTTCATCGAAGGCTGGTACAATCCCCGGCGTCGCCATTCCGCGCTCAATTACCTCTCGCCCATGATGTACGAGCGGACCTCCGGAATCGGCGATCGCCCAGTGCCCTCAGGATCGACGATCGACCAGGGGGGTGCTATCTCCCTATCCCCCTCCCCGGTGGTCCAGTGACCATCCCGAAAGCCGTTCACCGTCCACCGAACCGGGGTAACTTCATACTGGCACCTCAGTGACCGAGAGGTTGTGGCACTTGGCCGATTGGGGCTAACTCTTCTCTCGATCAGGTGGGCGAGATCACCGAGGCGTGGCGCGACACCTATAACACCGAGCGGCCTCATGACAGCCTCGGCCAGGTGCCGCCGCTCACCTTTCTGCCGAGGCCAGACCCGCGACGTCTCCCCCGAAAACGACGGCAGCTCAAAACTAGAGTAAGCTGGCGCCTTCGACGGTCCATCACCGGAGAGGAGGGACCGATGAAGCGCTCGAAATACTCCGAAGAGCAGGTCGCCTATGCCCTCCGCCAGGTCGAGGCAGGCACGTCGGTTGGGGATGTGTGTCGGCAGTTGGGGGTCAACGAGGCCACGTTCTACGCCTGGAAAAAGAAGTACGCCCACCTGGCCGTGCCATTAAGTTCCTAGGTCCGAGTAATCGAATTTAAATTTTGGTAAATTTAAACTGAACTTGGTCCACTCCTGCAGAATTCCCTGAAGATACTACCAAAAGAAATGTTTCCCCAAAAAATGGATTTACACCTATTTTTGTTGAAGCCTCAACTATACATTCAGTTACCATTGAATTGATTATGTTATCGAGTTCCAGATCAATTAGAGTTGTTGGTGTAAACCACGATACGATCAATCCATTATCGACTGATATAAAGTTTGATATGTCTGTGTAAAATCTTTGATCATTTTTGAAGCATAAAAAAGATGCCGAACAACGACCAACACTGTTCTGATCATCGCCTGGAATATAAATATTTGCGATTCCTGCAAGATATTTTGAATCTGTCGTGCTGTTGTTAATAACATGAGGGGGTTTGAATTGAGGGGGTTTGAATTTGATTGGAGTCGCAGGAATTTCAATAAGACTTTGTATAAAGTCGCTTACCTTTAAGAAATATGTCAATGGTTGGGTGGTGGGAAGAGCCTCGGCCCTCGCCTGCTCCGTCACCGGCGCGACCATCGGCAGGAGAGCGAGCGCAACCCCCGCCGTGGCAAAGGCCGTCAACATATGCCGGCGCGTGAGCCCGGAGGACAGTGGGCGTGGGCGCGCTACCTCGGCCTCCAGCAAGTTGGCCTTGCTCAGTTCATCCAGGGCCAGCCAGGTCAACTGTTCTGCCTGGGCGCGCGACACATTGAAGTTCTGCCGCAGCAGTTCCATCAACTGCTCGGGCGTGGTCTGGCCGTTACAATTCTGCCACACTAGGGCCGACGTCGTGTTCAAGGCGTACGCTTGCTGCTGCTGATGGTCAAACACGTGCAGCCCATCGCCGCCGGCTGCCGTGGCTACAGTCGTTCTTTTGCGTGGATTTTCCACTAACTCCTCCTTTGTTCGTGACTAGGAGCTGTAGATCCTAAGTAAGACCGGAGGCCTTGTCAAGAGGTGTGTAAATGAGTGTGTAAATGAGCTCAGGCGTCGGCCTTCTCATCGGTCGTGGCCGAGCTCGGCGTCGCGCGGACCCCGTTGACGTACGCTGTGGCAGCGGTTCCTGGGGCGGCTGGTGTCCGAGTCTGACACCTTATGTCACGTTGACGGGCCCCACGGAAGGAGCGATCGCCTCCGGAGGCCATGGACCTCAGGGAAACCCGGTCCAATTCCCAGATGTCCACTGTATTCCCACATTGATTCCCAGTGAATTCCCGAGCATTGCCGTGCCTCGAAGGTGAGGCGAGTCGATTTCGGTGGTTGCGGGCCCCCGCAACCATGAACGACAAGGGGTTAGCGGACGTCGGAGCCGCTAACCCCTTTCGTTTACCCAAACTTCACCCAGGAATTGCCTCGTCGCAATCCATGCCCTGACCTGGCGCCAGTCAGGACTCTTCTGCCCGGCGCCGCCCTGGTTCGTCCCGTTGACTAGGGGTGTTTACTTAGATCATCCGACGCATGGCTGGCAACCCCCCCCAACTCCTCAATGGAGGACGCCATGACAGCTGACAAGACCGCACTTCGTTCGTTTCAGGTGAATGTTCCGGAAGCGGAACTCACCGAATTGCGCCGACGAATCAACGCGACACGGTGGCCCGAGCGGGAGACGGTCAGGGATCAATCGCAAGGCGTGCAGCTCGCCACGACTCAGGCCCTCACGCGCTATTGGGAGAAAGAATACGACTGGCGCAGGTGCGAGGCGCAACTGAACGCCCTGCCGCAGTTCATCACCGAGATCGATGGGCTGGACATTCACTTCATTCACGTTCGTTCGAAACATGACAATGCGTTGCCGCTCATCGTCACGCACGGGTGGCCCGGCTCGGTCGTCGAGCAGCTGAAGATCGTCGATCCACTGACCAATCCCACCGCGCATGGCGGCAGCGCATCCGATGCGTTCCATCTGGTGATTCCGTCAATGCCGGGCTACGGATACTCAGGCAAACCGACCACCCCCGGCTGGGACGCTGCCCACATCGCGCGTGCCTGGATTGTGCTGATGAAGCGCCTCGGGTACACGAAATTCGTGGCGCAAGGCGGCGATTGGGGCGCAGTCATCACCGACCTAATGGGCCTGGAGGCGCCTCCGGAGTTGCTCGGCATTCACACCAACATGCCTGGCATCTTTCCAGTCGACATTGACAAGGCGGCTTTTTCCGGGGCGCCCGCGCCATCGGGTCTCTCAGGCGATGAGAAGGTCGCTTACGAACGTTTGCAGTTCGTCTATCAAAAGGGAATCGCCTACGGGTTCCAGATGGGGCTGCGGCCGCAGACATTATACGGAATCGCGGACTCACCCGTCGGCCTGGCGGCTTATTTCCTCGATCACGACGCGCGCAGCTATGAGCTCATCGCGCGCGTCTTTGACGGACAGTCCGAGGGCCTTACGCGCGACGACATCCTCGACAACATCACGATCACCTGGTTGACGAACACGGCGCTTTCTGGCGCCCGTCTCTATTGGGAGAATTGGGGCAAACTCGGGTTTTTCAATGCCAAAGGCGTCTCCATCCCGGTTGCCGTCAGCGTCTTCCCTGACGAACTCTATCCAGCCCCGCGGAGCTGGGCAGAGCGGGCGTATCCCAAACTGATCCATTACAACAAGCTCGACAAAGGTGGACACTTTGCTGCGTGGGAACAACCGCAACTCCTTTCAGAAGAGGTGCGCGCGGGCTTCCGATCACTGCGGAAATAGTGGCGGCGACCAACGGAGGCGCTAGAACAGCCCCCGGAGCCGGAACTCGAGCGGGATCGAACCTGTTGCCGTCCGAACATTGCGGGTCCCTGCAACCACCGAAGCCGCGTGGTCGGTTGCCATCGAGGGCGCGCGGACCTCGACGCCGGCACGCAGTCTCCTGGCCTGTCGTGTCCTCGCTTTAGATCCGTATCGATCTCCAGGAGAGGTCCCGGAGTACCCCCCTTGTACCCACCCGGCAGGGACCCTGAATTGACCTTGAATTGACCTTGAATTGCTCTGAGGACGTGAAGTTCTCCTTCGAGCAGCTACAAGGGCCCGTTCCACGTGGCCGCCTGACGTGGCCGCGCTGGCTCAATCTCGCGCCGTAGGCGCTGCGCCGGGGGCCTCTGGCGACCCCCAGAGACCCGCCGGGCCTCCTTTACGGCTTCGAGAGGCAGCCCGGCACTCAAAGCCTCTGCGAGATTTCGAATGTACCGCAGACTGGTTGACGCGCAGGGGGAGCGCACCGACGTCGGCCATGACAAGACTTCTCGACAGAACAAACAAGCCAGACATTGACGGTGTACTCGCCTTCATCTACTTTCTTGCCCAAGTTGCGGGGCACAGGGATCCTGTTGCGGGGAAGCCTTAGGGCAGAAATGCACGGAGTGAAGAAGTTGGCCTGAAAGAACACGCCGGGCGCGGGTATGGACGCGTCAGTGGCGGGTCGAGGGCAAGCAGATCGGTGTCATCTTCCCGCACCGGCACTTTATGGCGACGATCGCCGCGCTGGCCGCGCTGCCACGCTGTTCCCTCGGGTCAGTGTCAATGAACCGGATCCGATAGGGAATGTAACGCCACTTATGGGCCCTCCGGGCCCAAGAGCCATCGTACTCGGCGACCTTCGGATGGAACACGTAAAGGTCGTCCATCTTTGCGCCTCGAGCGAAGGGTGTCGGCAGTTGGCATTTGGTCCTACGAGTGCTCAATAGGCCGACGCCCGCACGTGGTTTCCTTAGGCCCCTCCTGGCCGAGATCTCCTTCGCAGGTCCAGTAGAGACCCCAGTAGACATCCAGCAGACCTCCAGCAGACCTCCAGCAGACCTCCAGCAGACCTCCAGCAGACCTCCAGTAGAATTCCGCTCCCGCCCCACATCGGCCACGAGTCATCCCGTGCTCCTCGGATCATCAATCGCAAATTTGCCTTCTGCGCGCCTCTAGGTAATCATCCTCCGCACGACGGCCGGTTGCCCAGAGGCCGGGCGACGATTCGCAGGGATGAGGAGGAGGACCTGATGAGTGGAACGTTCCTCGACGCCGCACGGGCCGCGCTCGATGCCGCGACCGGCCGGCCCGCCGCGCCCAACGACCCGCCGTCACCCATCCCGCCCGGAGACCCGCCGGTCATCCGCCGGCTGCCCCGCAGTGTCGACTACACCCACATCAAGATGATCATCCTGTCGCTGCCCGCCCCGCTCACGACGCTCGTGTGGAGGGGCGATCCGACCGCGGATCCTCTC
>WNFS01001747.1_pt1 | contig 18587 bp, 15 predicted proteins | sample 5400141 | NCBI WGS metagenome assembly WNFS01 (sample SAMN13153358, study PRJNA577476) | soil metagenome | isolation source: 60 cm saprolite under Madrone tree | place: USA:California | collected 2016-06-14
TGCCCACCCGGCTGCGGATATATCTCCGACCTCATCCTGTGAGGAGGTCACCAACGGGTCGCGCGAATGCGCGCCCGATGACAGGCTCCGTGGCCGTCTCGAGGGATGGGCTGCAATACCGATTTGTGCTTCCAGGTACTAGTGCCGTTGCCTTGTCGAGGTCTGGAACTGTGTTCACGTCGATATCTCCTCGGGCTCGCGCATCGGAAAGCGCGCGCGGCTCGGCAACGCGAGAGGCGACCCTTCGCCGTGGCGAGCCGACTTCGGCGAACCGGTGCAACTTCGGCGAGCCGGTGCAACTTCAATTGTGGGTAAGGATTTTTTGCCTGCAATCGCGCCAGAGGAGCCCGTTGTCGGGCAGGGCCATGGGCGTCTTGCAAATGGCGCGATGATAGAACAGTGCCGCTGATTTGCCCGACGTGTCAAATGTTTTCGCAGGGATAGCTCAAGGCATCCATGCCAGCGACCGCCATGCTACTTTGCATGGGGTTGTTTTCGATATTTTAGTTGGAAGCGAGAGCCTGGTCTTACCAGAGCTCGTCATGAACCGGCGATCGGAGCCACAAAATCCACACGCCTCGTCGGTCTGAGGCGAAGCCTCGCTAGAGAGAGTGGTTTGCGAACGCGAATCCCACCATCATCAGCCCGATTGCGGCGATCCAGCCGCCGAAGGCGCGGATGGCGATGCCCCTCCAAGCCATCGAGGCTCCGGCGTCCGGCCGACGAAAGGCCAGCGTCACGGCCATGGTGAGCGTGATCGCGGCGTAGCCGACGCAGGCTAGACCCGCCGCGAACAGCAGCCGATTGGTGTCGGATCCAACATCGCCTGCATTCGCGGCGCCGCGCATCACGGCCAAACCGAAAGCGATTACACAGAGCGGGGCGGTTGGGATTCGAGGTGCTGCCGCCAGCAGCAAACCCAGCACAAGAATCATTCCGGCGTCCGCTGCCGGCCCTGCTGAAACGAAACCGGTCGTTCGCCCCAAAGCCAGACCAGCCAAAAGTCCCAGCGGGAACGCCAGCACGAGCCAGCGTCCCTTTAAGGCGCCAAGCGAGCCCGCCAGCACACCCATGGCGACCCACAGGATGAGATCCTGGAGATCGGTTAACGGATGCAAGGCGCCGGTGTAAAAGTCGCCGAGGCGCGAGGCGACGATGTGCGCGTCCGCCGCTTGTGCCGAAGCAATCAGCGTCGCGGTTGCGATCGATGCGCGTACCAGCCTGTATGTCATGCGATCGCACCAAGGCTTTGCGCGAGGAAATAGCAACCGAGCGCAGCGATCACCACGCCGAGCCCCTGAATCAATCGGCCTCCCGCAGGCCAGCGCGTCAGCGTGCCGATCATGATCCCGCACAAGTGGAGCAGGCCGGTGGCCGTGACAAAGCCGACACCGTAGGCCAGCGGATTGGCCGAGTTCGGAAGCTCGGCCCCGTGCGCGTGTCCGTGAAAGACCGCGAACACGGCGACGACGATCGCGGCGACGGCGAATGGCAAACGGAGGCGCCCCGCGACCGCCGCACCCAGAACCAGGGCCGACAGCGCAATCACGACCTCCGGCATCGGCAGAGGAATGCGCAGCACGCCGAGAACACCGCCGATCGCCATTACCAGCGGAAACGTGATCGGCAACACCCAGATTGCCGGCGCCCCAAGCTGCGCGCCCCAGATCCCGACCGCGACCATTGCAATCAAATGATCCATTCCGGTCAGCGGATGCAGCAGCCCGCTGGCGAGACCGCCGGTCACGCCGACTTGCTCATGCGCGAACACCGGTTGCGCCAGCGCGAGGGCCGCAAGCGCAATCACGAGGCGCGGAAATACGCGAAAGGACATGGTTCGGCCGTTTCCTGTCATGTGGTGGAAAGGACGCGCAAGAGGCGGCCCAAAAACCAGAACATCGATACCGACCCGATCGCGTAAGCCGGGAGCACGTTGCCCCAGCGCGGCAGGACGGCGTCGAGGCGGCGGTGCGCCCAGAACAGGGCCAGTACCAACAGCACAAAAGCGAGTTGCCCGATCTCTACACCGACGTTGAAGAAGAGCAGGGCGGCCGGCAGCAGGCGGTGTTCAAGTCCCAATCCCGCCAACGCGCTTGCGAAGCCGATGCCGTGAACCAGACCGAAGCTGAATGCGACAGCCCAGGGGTAGCGCGCGGTCAGCCCGGTTTCTCCACGCTGCTGTTTCACGATTTCAACGCCCACGAATACGATACTGAGCGCGATGCAGGCGTTGAGCGGGCGTTCCGGCACGCCGATAATTCCAAAGGCCGCGGCTGCAAGCGAGGCACTATGTCCGATCGTGAAGGCCGTGATCGTCTTGACCAGCCGCCACCCGCCGCCCACGATCCAGATCAACCCCAGCACGAATAACAGATGGTCGGCGCCCAGCAGGATGTGGTCGATCCCGTAATTCACATAGGTCCTGGCCAGTTCGATCCAGGTCTGCAGCGTCGGAGCGCCGGTGCCGAGCAACGAAACCACGGGGTTCGCAGTCGAGATCGTATAGCTGCGCGGCTGGTCCGCGATCGGAATGATCTTGATCAGCACCGCGGACATGTCGGCGCCGAGATTGGTGATCGTGATCGGCCCGACCAGCCCCTTCTCGCCGCAGCTCATTTCCGGCAGGCGCAGGAAACAGTGCGGCGGCACCCGCAGGTCGACGCGTGCGGCGCCGATTGCGGGCTCCATGGTCCAGCGGCCAACGAAGGCCCCGAGCCGAACCTCGCGGAATTCGATCACGCCCAGCGTGGCTTCGTGCGCGCAAAGCTCTCGCGGAAGGGTCGTCGCATGGAGCAGCAGCAGGGCTGCCCCCATCAGTCGGAGCGCCGTCATTGCTCGTACCGTACGGTATAGCCCGCCTTCAGGCGGCTCACCGCTTCCCAGGCGCGCTTCCGCGTCTCGTCGGTCAGCCAGAGCCGGACGGCTTCGTCCCGAACGCTGTCGAGATTGGCAAGCACGCCTGCGCGCCGGGAATCGAGCCGAACGACATGCCAGCCATCCTTGGACTGAAGCATTTTCCATTGCCCCAGCGGCAACGCCAGAAGCGCATCGCGGAAGCCTTCGCCAAAGGAGGCGGCCAGGCTTGCGACCGGACGTCCGAGAATGGCGCGCGTCTGCTTCTGGAGATCCTCGGATTCGTGCTGCCCCTCGATTTCCACGAGCTGACGTTGCGCCGTCATCTCGTCGGTCGGCGGAGTCAGGTAAAACCCGACACGCTCCTGCTCGTCGAACCGCCCGTGATTATCCGCAAACCACGCCCGCAGCTGATCTTCCGTCGGCTGTGGGACGCGGATCTGGTCGAAGATCAGCAACTGCAGTTTGAAGGCGACGCGGTCGCGGATCATGTCGTCGCCGCGGTCGACGCCGAGCGCCTTGCCCTCGCGGTAAAGAATCTCGCTCGCGACCCAGCTCTCGATCATCTTCTCCATCTCGGCATCGGAAGGTGTGCGCGATTTGTCTTCGTCGAAATTGTCAATGAAGGATTGCCGCATCGCCTTGGATACGGTGATCATTTTGTCATCCTTCGGCGGCGGATGCAGAACGGCATCGGCACCAAAGATCAGCGCCCCGAGCAGAACGAAATGCACCAGCGGTTCGCGCCACAGAAAGCGCGCGGCGCCGGCCACGATCGGTCGCAAGGAGTGTGTCAAGCGATTTGTCGGATCGACGGCGCCGCGGTCGGAAATTTCGTTGGAAGATATTCGAAGGGTTTGATCGGTAGGCAGCGCTGGCGTTGTCATATCTTGTTCACAATCTTTCACGGCACGGCACGGCACGGCACGGCACGGCGCGGCGCGGCGCGGCGCGCAGGCAGGCTGGTACGCGCAGCCTTATGGAACGGCGCAATCAGTCTGTCACTTGCCAATCGAGCAGTTCATGAAAAAAATCGAAACGGAGAAAGCCGAATGCCCGAGTTTTTTTTGAGGACTGTTCTTTCCAAAATAAAACCTTCACCAAACTGTCTCCGAGTTCTGATTTTTTGTGAGCTATAGAGAAATTCGCGTACCGCGCATCGCGAGGTATTTTCGTTTTTCAATTGGCGCGCATCGGAAATCGCTAAGGGGGCGATCAAATGTTTCCATCTGCTAAAACAATTTTGCTGACGGCTGCTTCGGTCTCGCTGGCTTTGACGCACACCGCCACGGCCGACGATCGGGGCGGAGATAAATCCAGAGCCAACCCGTATGTCGCTGGCGACATGCATAATCACAATACCTGCACCGACGGTTCTGTTTCGGCTGGCTACGCGATCGACCGTTCGGTCGCCACTGGTGTCGCCGCCGGCGGCGGCGCCAATTTTGATCTCGATTGGTTCACCCTTGGCAACCACGGCGGTGCGGGCAACCGCGACTGCCGCTTCAGCGACAACAGCGCCAACCTGCCGGGCGATCCGACGACCACCTGGAGTCAGACGCTTGGCCAGACCATCGACGGCATCACGATCGCCAGCCTGAAGGGCACGCCGAACGGTACCGGCAGCGGCGCCACCATGTGGCGCTGGCAGTCGATCAAGGAAGTTGAATATCCGATCATCGTCAACCGCACGCCGATATACAACAAGGTGCTCGTCGAAGGGTTGGAATGGATCGTTCCAGGCCACGAGCATACCGACGTCGCGGTGATCGCCGGACAGAATCCGCGCGGACACGGCAACGCCGACAAGATGGCCGAGTACGAATTCCGCTTTGACCGCGCCGATACCGACGCGATCGGCTTGCTGGATGGTGAAAATGGTCAGGTTTGGCCGGGCAAGGACAACGTCAACAATAGCGGCACGGCGGGTCATCAAAAAGCGGTGTCGGGCGTAACGTGGCTGCAGACGCATTATCCGCTGCAATCCTATGCTATCCCGACCCACACCGAACGGGCGGGCGTATTCAATCCCACCGGCAGCAACGGTTACAACATCGAGCATTTCCGGGACTTCAACAATGCGGGCCCGACCGTCGCCTTCGGTATCGAATCTCCCGGTCATATGGCGCAGGGCTCTGTCTCCGGCGGCTCGGGTTCCTACGGAACTGGCGCGGTCGGCGGCGGTACCTATGGACTCAGTGGCGTCTATACCGCGAAGGTGGGTGGGCTGTGGGACGGCCTGCTTGGCGAAGGTCGCAATTTCTTCATCTATGTCAGTTCGGACTGGCACAATCGCGGCGCGGGTGGCGCACGCGACGCCTTCACAACCAGCGACTTCATACCGGGCGAGTACACCAAGCTCTACGTTCCGAATTCCGAGCATTTTAGGGCGCAGTCGATCGTCGACGGCATGCGTTCAGGCAACTCATATTCCGTCAACGCCGACATCATCGGGCCGGATCTCGTGTTCCGCGCCAGGGGACGTGATGACGACTGGAAGACCATGGGCGAAACGCTGGTCGTAAGGCCTGGCGAAAAAATCACGGTCGAGATGACCATGACCGTTCCGGCCAAGAACAACAGCCCGTACAGTTTCAACAATCCGCTGTTGCAGCAGGTCGGCATCCACCAGCCGCTGAACAAGCCCTCGCTCGACCATGTCGACCTGATCACCGGCCGTATCGCCGGCGTGATCCCGCCCGGCAGCCCGGGTTACGCAGTCGCGAATGCCGGTGGTGTCGCGGGAGCGTCGATCGTGTACAACCCGACAACCACGATTTCGCAGCAGATCCACGCCAACAACATGAGGAGCAAGCGGTTGCGGGACGGCTCGACGCAGCTGACATTCACGACCACGTTCACCGCAGGTACTACACCGAGCTATATCCGCGCTCGCGGTACCAACATTCCGGTCGCAACGCCGAATGTCACCGACAGCGCCGGCAGCCCGCTCCTCGACGTCAACAATGCTCTGGTAAGTTGTACAGACCCGGCATGCCCGACGCATTTGGCTGCCGTCAACGGCGTCAAGAAGGTGACCTTTGACGTTCAGGCCTATTCGAATGTCTGGTTCTACGCGAACCCGATCTTCATTCGGCTTGAAGGTTCGTCGAAGCTGCTGGTTGAAAAGAATGCGGATCTCGCACGGAGGCTTGCTGAGCGTGCCGATAACGATCACGACGGGCACGGCCATGACCACGATCACGACAGACATGATCACGACGGACCTGATCATGACGGACGCGATCACGACCGCGATTAGGATCGGGGAGTGTGGCGGTGCAGGGCATTCCCAGCACCGCCAGCTCTTTCCTACGCAGGATACGGCTCCCGTCGCGCTTCAGCCGGTTTTCTAGAGACCAATGCAGCGTCGAATGAACACTTTAATGGTTTGTCTTGCCGTCTGCCTCACAGGCGGTGCGGTCACGCCATGTAGCGCCAATCCCATCTCGGTCGAACCAACCAGGGAAAGTTGCGAAGCCGCGGTGAAGGAGACGCGCGTCCTGGCGGCGGCTTTGCCTGCAGACGATCTCTCCCGTTATTTTGCCGAGCGCGATCTGCACCAGGCAACGATCGAGGCCGGTAACGGTGAGTTTGATGATTGCCTGGATATGACAGCGCGCGCAACGGACGAAATAAAAGAACGGCGCCACACGTTGCAACCCGGCGAGAAGTTGAAGGTCCTGCAGTCCAACGAATAGTATGTGCGGCAGAAACGGTCCCTGCGGTGGTGCAGAAGCCATCGACCGGACAGGGCGGAATTCCAGCGCTTCATCGTGATTGTTTTCCGCGGCCGTTGCATGAACACTCCCGCGCGCGCATTGTTCGGCGCATTTTTTGAAGAAGTGTGGACCTTGAGACATGGATCAGATCGAGCCGCTTTTCCCAATCCCTCTGTTACGTTCGCCGCAGCTGCTTAGTCCGGCGCTCAACGAGGCCGCCGTGGCCGCGATCCGCCACGCCCGGATCGAAAGCAATCTGCGCTCGGATCAACTGTTCCACACCGAAGTCGCGGATCCGCGCGATAACAAGCTGTTTCAGGAGATCGCCGAGCTGGTTGGCCCGAAGCTCGTCGACTTCGGCGTTCTGCTGTTCGGTGAAAAGCTGCGCTGGACCGTCAAGGAGATGTGGACCAACATGCTCGAGAAGGGAGGAAACCAGACGCTCCACTCCCATGCCAATAGTTTTGTCTCAGGCATCATTTACCTCACGCCTTCGCATCCGGCGTGCAGGACGGTGTTCATGCGGCCGCTCGGTGGGTCTGATTTTTCCTTCCGCCATCACACACGAAGTGCCGCGATGGGACCTTTCAACGCCGGCAAGTACGTGTTGCCCGAGGCCGAACCGGGAGATCTCGTGCTGTTTCCCAGCTACCTCTATCACGAAGTGCCTAGAAATCAGGGCGAGCAGAGAATCACGGTCTCCTTCAACGCTATTCCCGACAGCCTGGATTGCTGGGGCTACAGGATCAACTTCGCGCCCTGAGCCGAATTGCACTGGGCGGTCTGCATGGTCATTGGCCGAATTCTCGCGACAAGATCTCCCGTGCTTCGCCGCGTGACGGCGCCGCGTCGTTGATCGCGTGCAACAAGCGCGCGGCCGCTGTCCGGTCGGACGCGATCAATGACCGCGCCATGCCGATCAACGGCATATAGGCGGGGTCGAACTCCGGGCTGAGACGGAGCGCATCGAGCAGTCCGGGAGATGCTGCCTCGATCAAGGCGGCGCCACGCGGATCGCCTGGCAGCGCCGTGCCGGCATCGAGGAAGCGATCGCGCGCGCGCCAATAGGCCGCAAGGCGCTCGCTCAGCGCATCGCGCGTTGGCTCTGCCAGGAGCTCCGCCGGATCGGGCCGCAACGCCTGTGTGATGGCGCGCAACAGGGCCCATGGCGGAGCCGTCAGCGCCTGCACATTGCGGCGCGCATCGAAAGTTACAAAAGGATAGTCGTCGGTGTTGCGCGGCCCTTGGCCGGCAAAGGCGGACAGCGTACGCGCGCCTCCAAGATACTGCCCGAGCAAATCCATCGATGTCTCAAAGCCCAACCGCCGCGCGACAGGCCTGACGGCCGGATCGCGAAGCCGCGTGTCCAGCGCGTCCAGATCGAGGGTGCCGCCATCGCGAGGGCCGATCAAGGCGAGCATCGGCGTGCGAACGCTATAATGGTTGAGCCAGGCTGAACCGCTGGGGTAGATCTCCAGAAATCCGCGGACGATCGCGCGCAACGATGGCAGATCAAGCTGATACAGGGGCAGCCACTGGCAAAACACGCCGCCTTGAGCCAATCGTCTTCGCACTGTCTCGAAATGGTCGGTGGTATAGAGAGCGCCGCTGCCGTCTAGTGCCGGATGAAACAAGTCGGCGATGATCACATCGTATTGGGTGGTATCCGCGGCGATAAACCGGCGCGCGTCGGCGACGGTCACCCGTGGTGCCGCGGCGGGCGCCCCCGGATCGGCGAACCAGGGCAACAACTCGACCACCTCGCGCGATAGTTCGACGCCGTGCACGTTCACGCCCGGCATCTGCGATCCACCGACCAGGGTGGCCCCGGTTCCGATGCCCAGAAACAGTGCCCGATGCGGTGCTGGATGTAGCAACAGCGGCAGCATTGCCTGCCGATGGTCCGATCGCACCGAACTTGTACCGCCCATGCGGAAGCGGCCGTTGACCTCCAGATATCGCGCCCCGAAAGCGTCATCGACAACGCTCGCCGTCACCATTGGCCCTTCACGGACCGCTAGCAGCGCGCCACCCGGAGGCACCCTTGTCAGAGAGGGAGCAGGGCGTACCCACAGCGCAACGGCGACGAGCGCCGGTGCCGCGGCCCAGACAAATGCCGCGCGACGGAGCGGGATCAAGAGCAGGTAACCCAGCGCTACCGGAATGATTGCGGTCCATGCGCCAAGGGTGGGAATGACGACCTGCGCCGTCAGCAGCGGCGCCACCGAGGCGCCGACACTGTTGATGCCGACCGCCCATCCCAGTGAGCCCCGCTGATCGCGTGTCCGCTGCGCCAGAAGGCCGAACAGGGCCCCCATGGCGGCCGACGGCACAAGAAACAGCGCCATCGCGACAACCAGTTCTCCAGCGAGACCTCCCTCCACGGCGGTCTCCGCGATGCGAGCGATATAGGGCGTGAGGAACGCTGTCGTCAGACAGGCCAGCGCGGTCCCTGCGAGCAGCCCTCCCAGACTCGCATCCTGAACCCGGCGTCCGGCCCGCTGCCATGCAAGGCCTCCGGCCGCTGTGCCGAGCAGATAGGCCGCCAGCAACCCCGCGAAGGTGTAGATCGTGTCTTGCATCACCTGCGCTGCGAGTCGGACGACAAGGATCTCGAACGCAATTCCGAGCAGGCCGGTTGCGAACAAGGTAATTGTCAGGCGTGGCCCGCCAATCTGGACCACCTCTTCGGTGGCTTCCACCGACTTCCGACCAGCCGCCGATCCGAGCGCAAGCATCCCGAGGGCGCACACGGCGTTCACTCCGGCAAGACAAATAAGCGTGCCGGAAAGCCCCCATGCGGGCAACAGCAGGAAAGTCGAAATCAATGTGCCTGCGACGGCGCCGAGAGTGTTTGCACCGTATATGCCGGCGCTGACGCGGGGATCACCGCGCGCCTCCCGCACAATCCGTTCAAGCGCTGTCAACGTTCCGCCCATTGCCGCGGTTGCGGGTAACAGCACCAACGTCGGCAGTGCAAAGCTGGCCGCCCAAAGCAGGGCCGGCGCAGGCTCGGTGCCGAGCAGGGGCGACAAGGCCCGGCCAGCGACGGGCAGCAGCCAGACGCAGATCAAGCCCCAGAGCCCGATGACAGCTTCCAGTAACACGTACGCCGTTCGCGGTGACCTGGCGCGCCGGATCGGGCGGTCGAGGACAAAGGCTCCAAGCGCCAGCCCGGCGAAGAACCCAGCAACTGCGCCCAGCACCGCCATCATCTCGCTGCCGAGCGCGAGGCTCAACTGGCGGGTCCACACGATCTCGTAGCCAAGGCCCGCGAAGCCGGACGCCGCCACGATCGGCATCAGCGCCCAGCTAGAATCGATCCGCTGGCGAACCGATGCGGCTGGTCCCGCGCCGGCTCGAGCTTCCGGCGCGAACCGATCGCCCGACGCCATCGCGCCGCTGTCCGGATCGGGTTGTATCATTGTCGTCCTTGTTCGCGGATAGGTGCGACTGCGTTTGCCGCGTCAAGCAGTTATCTCCCGGAATTTGTGACACTGGTTTGACTGCCATATCGATCTGCGCGATTCTCCGTCGGCGGGCGACCCAATGCTCGGGATATGTTCGAAAAGCGTCAACGGCTGGCTGGCGTCGCCACAGCGCCGCCCGAGGGATGGTGATCCATGATCCACAGATGGGAGCGGCTTGATACCGCACGGACCTGGGCCGCCATCGTGGCGTTCAGTCTCTTTCTGGCGGATATTGTTCTGCGCTGAGCGCAGCACAAAGTTCGAACCGAGACAGGCCCGTATTTCCTTCGTTCTTACGGGCGCGAGATACGTCCGAATGCGATGCTGGTGGAGACGCCGAGCAAACCCCAGAACAGCAGGCTGGTGAGCGTCACCACCACGATGAACCTGTGCGACAACGCGGCCGGAACCTCGCTGTGGGATTCCGGCGCGAGAGGCGCGCCAATCAGATGCGGCAGCGCGATCAGACCAAGGCCGAGAATCGCGGCCCATGCTGCGGGGCGGAAAGCCAGCAGGCAGAGCCCTGCGGCCGTTGCAGCAGCCGTGGCGATCCACCAAATCTGCCGCGCCGTCAGTTCGGCCACCGGCATGCCGGGCAATTCTGGCGGCAGACCAAGGCCGGGCGCCGCAGTAAACACCACAAAGCCGCCGAGCCCCCACAGCAGGCCTTCCCGCCACATCACCGGCCGGCCCCGGATCGCATAGATCCCGGTGAGCAGCAACGCGAAACCGATCGCAGTCAGGATGTTGGCCGCGACCGTGAAGGCGTTGCGCTGAAACCCATCTTCGGGCTCCCATTCGCTGTCATTGCTGCGGGCATTATCGTGATGATGGGCGGCGCCAGCATGCTCATGTGCAGCCGGTGGAGCCTCGGCCACAGCCTTGCGCTCGTAAACTTCGCTCTTCTGGATCAGCGGCACCGTTCCGAGGAATTGCGCCACTGAAATCACCGCGCCGACGATCAGCCCCGCCAGCGCTGCCGAAAACACAATAGATCTGAAAACCGGCATCTGTCGTCAGTGACAGGGAAACGCATTGGCGTGGCGGACATCGTGAGCGGCGTTGTGAACCGCGCTGATGTGCGAGAAGCCGACGACGCCGACAACGAAAAGGCCAAGGGCCATCGCCAGTACGGCTTGAACAACGACGCTGGAATCGGCGGTGATAGCGGGGAGATGGGCGGTCTGGGACTGTTGCATGTCGATCCTCGTCGAAGGCCATCATTTTAGCCGAGAACGACAGCCCGCGCGACCCTAATTTTTCAATTGCCGGGTGACATCCCGGCTGGTGAGGTGAAAGTTCGCCGTGTCCGCGACGCTCGCACGAAGCACCTTTGCGCGGGCTGCCGCTTGAAATGCCTTCTGGTGTGCCATGAAGAAGTCCACGCATTGTTGCGGCGACGGCGCCGCCCGCAACAGCGTCCGGAACGCGCGACGGTGCACCATGCAGATGCCGCTGTGATCCGCCGGCTGGAATGCCAGCGCATCGATATCGTCACGCCATTTCGGCGTTTTGCTTGATGGCATCAGTCGATCATCTGCATGGACGGCGACAGCTTGTCGGGGCTTGCTGTCTAGCAAGGATGGCGCCCCAAAGTGGACTCAGATTCAACGGTTGACTCTCGTCACGGTCAGATGCCAAGTTCGTGATTGGTAGTGCCCGCAAGGGCTAACCAAGGGAATGCGGTGCGTGCACTCAGGTGCATAAATCCGCGGCTGCCCCCGCAACTGTAGGCGGTTAGCCGAAGACCATAAATGCCACTGGAGATCGAAAAAGTCTCTGGGAAGGTGGTCCGAGGCAATGACCCGCGAGCCAGGAAACCTGCTGCCGGTCATGGTCACGCGCGAGCGCGTCGGGCGGGGTGCTCCGATGCCGCAGGAGTAGCCGGTACGTCTGCCGCTAGGGGCGAAGGCAGAATGTAGCGGCAACCGCGCTGACGGGTAAGTACTTCGCCGTTGAGCGGTAGCGTGTCGAATTTCTGCAGTCATGGCCTTCCTGCGCCACGTGTTTCGTGCGTGCGTCTTCAATCCAATCAGAGCCACTGTGTCAAGATCTTGCACTGGTTGAGTTCGTCCGCCGCGCCGCTCGGCCTTATCGCTCTTTTTGCTTTCGGCGGCTCGGCTCCGGTCATGGCACAGGGCGCTCCGCAAGCGGAGAAAAAGCCTGACAGTCTCGGACCCGTGGTCGTCACGTCGCCGCAACGCAAGCCGTTGCGCAGAACCGAGTCGGGAACGCAGCGCAGTCGTACCGCCGCGCGCGTTGCCGGCCGCTCCCGCGCAGCGACAGCCGTGCCCGTTGTCGCGCCGGTCCCGGGCGGCGGCGAGGTTTCCCATACACCTCTCAACACCAATGTTGTCGCCGAAAGTGCTTCCCGGTTGGGGCTCACCGTGCGGCAGATTCCCGCGGCGGTCGAAGTGATCGACGAGCTGACGATCGAGGATCGCGGTCTCCGGACGACCACGGACGTGGCGCAGGCGGCGGTCGGCGTCACCGCCGGCGACGCGCCGGGAGCGCCGGCCTCGTTTTCCATGCGAGGCTTCACCGGCACCCAGATCAACACACTTTATAATGGCATCAAGATCGGTCCGTCGGAAATGACAAGCCGCATCATGGATACGGCCAACCTTGATCGCGTGGAGATCCTGAAAGGTCCGGCTTCATTGCTCTCGGGCGAGGGCGCGACCGGCGGTGCGATCAACTATGTCAACAAGGTGCCGCACACCGGGCCGATCACAAACGATGCCTTCATGGGTTATGATTCATTCAGGGGTTATCGCGCGGGATATGGCTCCGGCGGAAGCACGTTGATCGACGGACTGGATTATCGTTTCGACATCAGTCATTCGAACGACAGGAGTTTCATCGACGACACCTATTCCAGGCTCAGCAATGTGTCGGGCCAGCTGAACTACAGGGTAACCGATAATTTCAAGGTCTGGGGCGCGGTCGAATACAAGCAGGATAAGGACCGGTTCTATTGGGGAACACCGCTGGTGCCGGCCAATGCACCCGGCATTGTCCCGACCAGCGGAATCGTTTCGGGGACGTGGTCCAATTATTACCTCAACGGGCGCACCGGCGTTCCAAACCCGGTCACGATCGATGCTCGCACCCTGACAACAACCTACAACGTGCTCGACAATCACAGCGGGGCGAACGAGCTTTGGCTGCGCAGCGGTTTCCAGTGGGACATCGCCAGCAACGTCCAGCTCAAAAGCCAGGTTTATGTCTACAATGCTCAACGCCACTGGTTCAACAACGAGATCAATTCGTTCATCGATGATCCCGCAAGCCCGAACTTCGGACGGGTTTATCGTGAGCGGCTTTCGGTCGACCACGACCAGAAACTCTACGGCAATGTCACCGATCTGACAGTGAATACCGTCGTTGCCGGATTCGACAACGGTTTCGTGGCGACCGTTGCGGCCAGCAGTCTGCAATTCAACGTCGTCCAGGACGATTTCTTCAACAACGATATCGTCAATCTGGTCAACCCCGATCGTGGCCTCTATGGCACGCAACAAACCAAGAATTTCTACACCCATGTCGACAATGTTTCGCTGTCGCTCGAGGATCGGATCAAGCTCACATCGAATTTCGCCCTGATCGGCGGTATCCGCGTTGAAGAGATCAAGCTGGCGCGCACCGCGTTCGATGTTAAGGGCGCGCTTCGTGATGGCTACCCGTTCTCAACCACTTTCACGCCGGTGACGGGTCGCGTGGGCTACACGTGGGAAGCGCTGCCGGGGATGACCTTCTACAGCCAGTATGCCACCGCTGCCGATCCCACGGTCGCCAACATTTTCAATCTGCGCCCGACCACGCCGCTGCTTCTGACGACATCGCGTATTTATGAAACCGGCCTGAAATTGCTTTCTTCAGACAAGAAAGCGGAATTCACGGTGTCGGCGTTCGATATCGAACGCAAGAACGTCTATGTCCCGGAAAGCGGCATCCTGTTCAACGTCGCCGGAAAGATCGCATCGAAAGGCTTCGAGGCCGCCGCCGCGGTGAATCCGTTCGGGGGATTGAGGCTTTGGGGCAACGCCGCCATCGTTCGGTCGCGGTTTGTCAATTTTGACTTCATCGACGGCAACGGGGTGTCCCAATCCTATTCGGGAATGACCCCTCCGAACGTCCCGAGCTTTGTCGCCAACGCAGGGGCATCCTATCGCTTCGAAACCGCCTTGCCGCTGGAACTGGGCGCATCGGTCCGCCATGTTGGCGACCGGTTTAATTTCCAGGACAACTTCGTCACCATGAACACCTATACGCTCTACGACGCCTACGCTTTTCTCGACATTCCGAAGTCGGTTTTCAACGGCGTCAATCAAACCCGGATCATGTTCCGGGTGAAGAACTTGACCAACAAGCTCTACGCCCAGTGGGGTGATCCCGGATACACCGACCAGGTCATCCTCGGCGCGCCCCGCAGCTATGAGGTGGCCGCTTCGTTCAAGTGGTGAGCCGTACATGCGCGCACTGACCCTGGTTCACCGCTGGTTGGGTATCCCGCTTTGCCTGTTGTTCGCGATGTGGTTTGCCAGCGGCATCGTCATGCACTTTGTTCCGTTTCCCACTCTGACGGAAGCGGAGCGACTAGACGGGCTGGCGCCGATCGAACTGCCCCGGTTATTGCACAGCCCGAGCGAAGCCGTGCAGGCCAGCGGCATCAAGGACGCCACCCGCGTGCGTCTGCTGCAACGAAGCGATGGGCCGGTTTTTCTGGTGTCCGCCGCATCCGGCGTGGCCGCGTTTGGCGCCGGCAATCTTTCGCCCGCGGCCTTGCCGACGCAAGGTCTGGCGCTGGCTGTGGCACTGGATCACGCCCGCAGGCGCGGAATGGACGTAGCGCGGGCGGAGGTTTCCGCGCTCGCCGCGATTGATCAATGGACCGTGTCCGGCGGTTTCGATCCGCACCGCCCCCTGTTTCGGATCTCGCTCAATGATCAACCCGACACCGAGCTTTATGTTTCATCGACGACCGGTGAGGTGGTGCGCGATACGACGCGCCACGAACGATGGTGGAACTATGTCGGCAGCGTCGCGCACTGGATTTATCCCGCCGCATTGCGCAGCAGGCCGGCTGTGTGGAACGCAACGGTGTGGTCGCTTTCCCTCGCTGCGTTAATTACAGCACTCGCCGGAAGCATGCTTGGCATTCTCAGGGCAAAAATGGCCAGCGGCCGGATCGTTTCCCCGTATCAGGGCTGGCAAAAGTGGCACCATGTTCTCGGGCTCGTGTGCATGATCTTCGTGTTGACCTGGATTTTCAGCGGCTGGCTCTCGATGGATAGCGGCCGGCTGTTCTCGACCGGTGCGCTCACAGCCGAGGAAGCAGGGAAGATCAACAGCGCGCCGGCGTGGGATACTTTGCCGAAAGACGAATGGCGGTCCGCTTCGGTAGCCGTCAAGGAAATCGAATGGTTTGTCTTCAACGGAAAATTCTACCGGCGTGAACGAACGGGCCTTGATGCGCAGCGCCTGTTTTTGGACGACTCCGGTGCTACCGGAGCGCCGGCCGCGCCACGGGAATTTCTGGAATCCCGCGAGGTCGGTGCGTTTGTCGAGCGCCTGGCGCTTGGCTGTAACGCTCCCATCATTGTTGCCGCTGACGATAACTACGGAATCTCCTCATTAATGCCGCATGCACCGATCTATCGATCCGTATGCCGGGACATCTGGTATCAAATCGATGGCGCCAGCGGCGCAATTCTGGAAAGGCTTGATCCATCGCGGCGGGCCTATCGCTGGCTCTACGGCGCGTTACACACGATGGATATTCCTGTGTTAGTCGCTCATCCAGTGGTGCGGAGCGTGCTGATTGTGCTGTCGTGTGGTTTCGGCTTCGTTTTCAGTATCACAGCCATCCTTATCAGCTTGCGCAGACTGGGGTTCCCATTCTCTGCCTCCCGGTCGTCACGGCCAACGCCATGATCCCGGAATCTCCATCATGTCTCATCCTTACATCGGGTTGACCGCAGCGACCCCGGCGGCTAGCGTTCCCAGTGATGGTCCTTCCGCGTGGAAGGTGAAAAGGGAAGCCGGTGCGAGTGTTTTCAACGCCGGCGCTGCCCCCGCAACTGTAAGCGACGAGCCCTCGCCGGTGCCACTGGGGATTCCCCGGGAAGGCGGCGATCAGGCAGCGACCCGCGAGCCAGGAGACCTGCCATCACGAACTGTGCTTTGGAGGCGTCGTCGGGGCGGGGTGCACCGGACGGGAGCGAGCCGGACGGCGCGTTTGCTGTCGGCGCGACCCAACGCGCAAACGCGCCGAGCGGAGTCACCGTCGTGAGCGTTTGCATTACCTGCAAGACCGCCGACGGCGCCATCGTGGTTGGCCCGGACATGTTCGAATCGGTGAAGGTCGCGATTGGCGAATCCGATCGGAACGTGCAGGTTCGGCCGGTGCAATGTCTCAGCGTCTGCAAGCGGCCTGCGACGGTCGCGGTGTCGAGTTCGGACGGTTACACATTCTTGTTCGGCGATCTGCAGACCGAGAGTGGCACCGCGGCCTTGGTGTCCTTTGTGCAGTCCTACCAAAAATCCGACTATGGTCTGGTGCCATGGCGCGAGCGCGCCGAGGTGCTGCGCAAGGGCATGGTGGCGCGGGTGCCGCCGATGTGCTGGTCACCGGACGATGGAAGCGCGCCGAAATGACAGCGCTTGCCACCACGCTGGTGCTGGGGGGCGCGCGCTCCGGCAAATCCGCTTTTGCCGAGAAGATGATCGGCGATAGCGGACTTACGCGGATTTACCTTGCTACGGCGACCGCTGATGATGACGAGATGCGAAATCGTATCGTGCATCACCGTATGCAGCGTGGCGATGGCTGGATCACCGTCGAGGAACCGCTGGCGCTGGTCGATGCGCTGACGCGAGAGGTGACCCATGGGCGTGCCGTGTTGGTGGACTGCCTGACATTGTGGTTGTCAAACCTGATGTTCGCGGAGCGCGATCCCGACGTGGAAGCGCGCCGGCTCACGCGATTTCTTGGCGTGGCGAAATATCCTGTGGTGCTGGTGTCCAACGAGGTCGGCCTTGGCCTTGTGCCGGAAACTCGGCTTGGCCGCAACTTTCGCGACGCCCAGGGGCGCCTGAACCAAATCGTCGCTGCCGCCGTTCCCAATGTCGTGTTCATCGCAGCCGGGCTTCCGCTCTGGCTCAAGCGTTCGTCTTAAGGAGAATTGGAATGTCCCGTGTCCCCGTGACCGTGCTCACCGGATTTCTCGGCGCCGGCAAGACCACGCTGCTGCGCTCCCTGTTGACGCAGGCCGATGGTCGCCGCATCGCAGTGATCGTCAATGAATTCGGCGACGCCGGTTTCGACGGCGGGCTGGTCGAGGAATGCGCGGCGAAAGCCTGCGCACCCGGCGACATCGTCGAACTCACCAACGGCTGTATCTGCTGCACCGTCGCCGACGATTTCATTCCGACCATGGACAAGCTGCTATCGCGCGACCGGCAGCTTGACGCCATCGTCATCGAGACCTCCGGTCTTGCATTGCCGCAGCCGCTGCTGAAAGCCTTCGACTGGCCCGCGGTGCGCACCCGCGCCACTGTCGACGGTGTCGTCACGGTGGTCGACGCGCTGGCTTTGTCTGAAGGGCGCGTCACGATCGATGAGGATGCTGTTGCTGCCCAACGGGCTGCGGACGACTCGCTCGATCACGACGATCCGATCGAGGAAGTATTCGAGGATCAGCTCGCCTGCGCCGATCTGGTGGTGCTGTCGAAGAGCGATCTCGTTTCGCCGGCCGCCCTGGCGCAGATCGAGGCCCGTCTCAAATCCATGCTGCGGCCGGGCGTCAACATCGTGCGCTCCAGGGGCGACTTGGCGCCGCTGGTGTTGATTGGGCTGAACTCCGCCGCTGAAGACGACATGGCTGCGCGGGCCGGCCATCATGGCGAGGAGGAAGAACACGACCACGACGATTTCGACAGTATCGTGGTGATGCCGTCAGCGGCTGTCAGCGTCGATGCGATGCGCGCGCGTGTCAGCGATGTGCTGAGCCTCACCGGCGTGCTGCGCGTCAAGGGCCATGCCCGCGTCGCCGACAAGGCGGCCCCGATCGTGGTGCAGGGGGTCGGAGGCCGCGTCGAACTCGCATTTGCACGGCCGGATGCGAAGCAGGCCGAGCATCTCGTGGTGATCGGGCTGAAGGGATTTGATGGCGACGCCGTACGCCGTGCGTTGGAAGGTTAGCAGGGGCTTCCACGCGCATGCATCTGAAGCTTGACACCAGCGGCAGTATCAACGATGGCGACGTCGCCCGCGATCTCGGGCAGGACCCCGCCGATATCGTCGTGCTGTCCGCGGCGGACAGCGATCTTTCGGTGTTCGGCGCCGGGCATGCGTCCTTACCGAAAGACTTTCCGAGCGTACGGCTGACCAATCTGCTGGCGCTCGGGCATCCGGCTTCGGTCGATCGCTATGTCGAGCGCACGCTGTGCGAAGCCAGGATCGTGGTGCTCAGGATGCTCGGCGGCGAGAGCTACTGGCCGCATGGTGTCGAAAGCCTGCGCAGCGACGCGCTGCGGC
>WNFS01001296.1_pt1 | contig 18582 bp, 12 predicted proteins | sample 5400141 | NCBI WGS metagenome assembly WNFS01 (sample SAMN13153358, study PRJNA577476) | soil metagenome | isolation source: 60 cm saprolite under Madrone tree | place: USA:California | collected 2016-06-14
GTGTTGGGCCTGCGGGAACCTTCTGGATCTATGCCGGCATTTGCTTGGCTGGCTTTCTGTTCATTCGCTGGCGCCTTCCGGAAACAAAGGGCCAGACGCTCGAGGAGATCGAGCAGGCCTTGGCGAGCTGAGTGAGATTCCCGCGAAACGATATGCCAATACCCGCTACCCTGCTGCCAGCTTTTTGCCGAGTCTTGCGGCTGGCGCCCCGCGCCTTTTTCGAAAACGTTCAATCTGACGGGGGCGGAGGGTTCGTCCTTCCCGCCGGAGATAACTCTGTTCGGCGCCTGATTTAGTTTTGTTCACCAGCAACCCGAGGGCGCGGCGCTACTTTTTATCTTTGGGGGTTCCAGCTTCTTCGCTCAACAAGCCGTATTCGTCTTCGACGATGAACGAACAATAACGAAAGGAATCGCAATCAACTCCGGAGAGCCGCGCCAGCCGTTCGGCTGCCAGTTGCGCTGGGATGATGTCGATCAAAAACTGCCAGTCGGGTGGCACGGCCGGAAGCTGGAACACAAGGTCCCCGGCATCCTTTGGCAGGTCTTGGCCGATCAACATGACAGAGGCCCCGAGTTTCCGCAGATCCCGAGCCACGGCCAGGTCCTGCGCACGCACACGCTCCCGGTCGATCCACATGCCGAAACGCACATCCTGGGTAACCATTTCCTGCGGCCCATGCCTGAAGCTGCTTGTTCCCATGGCGGTCGCGGGCGACTTGACGCCTTCCTCCCAAAGAAGTCTGGCCTCATGACAACTCCCCAGACTGGAACCACGCGCCAGAAAGTAATACGCGGACCCAGGCGCAAGCCAAGGTGAATCTGCAATCTGCCCCTGCCAGGCCGGAATAGCCGACGCGGTCTTTTCGACAGTGCGGGAGAGCGAGGTTGCCAGAGTAGAATTCCAGGAGCCGGCAGTGGCAGTTGCTAAAATACCGGCGGTGGCTGCCAGAGTGGAATAGGTATTCACGGAAATTGCGTGATCCAGCTCGATGGGAACCACAATGGAAATCTGTGCCTCTCTTGCAAGCGGCCCGTCTTCAGAATTGGTGATAGCTATGACCGTAGCGCGGGTGTTGCGAAATTTTGCAAGCAAATTGATAATTTCCACACTGCGGCCGCTGCGCGAAATCATAATGATCGCCGAATCCGGGGGAACGACAGAGAAATCCACCAGCTCGGCTGCGTCAATCAAATAAGCGGGGCGAGCACCGATAGAAAACAGCGGCGCAGCAGTGAGAGCCGCATGCCAACTGCTGCCGATTCCGGTCAGGTAGACGCGGCTAGCGCCACGGATTGCGGCCGTCGCCACGTCCAAAGCGGGCCGGCCCGCTCTTAAAAGAATGTCGATGGTCCGTTTTAACTCGTTCGGCTGTCGAAGAATGTCGCGCAAGAAGTGGGTCATGGGGCGTAACCAGGCGTGCCAATCCTTGCTACTCCTCGGCTGGAGTGATGACGATACTGCGATAGGCTACGTGCCCTTTTTCACTTCCTTGGAGATAAATGGGTCCCGGCAGTTCTTCATAGCTGTCCAGTGCGCCGCCCGTGATGCCCGGGATTTCCTTGTTATCGATGATGGTCTGGCCGTTTTGAACGACGGTGATCCATCGCCCGATCAAGGTGATATCGAAGGTCTGCCATTCTCCCGGCTTGCGGGGCAGTTCCGGCGAAGCCGCCAAGAAACCGTATACGCCGCCCATGTGGTGACTCGGTGGTTCCTCGATGGAGTCGGTTTCGATCTGAACTTCGTACCGGCCGCGCAAGTAGACGCCGCTGTTGGAATTCGCGGCGCAGTTGAATTCGACATGCAATTTAAAATCTTTGAATTTGGAATCATTGATTAATTCAGGGCCGTTCCCAGGACTTACCAAGGTACTATCGTCGACCTTCCACACGGTCGCACCGGTTCCTTCCATTTTCCATCCCGCCAGATCTTTTCCGTTGAACAACGGAATCGGCTTCCCCAACTTCGGCGAGCTTTTTGCCTGCAACACCGGCGCTCTATGGCCGGTCCATTGCCAGGTAGTCCCGTTTGGCCCCGTCGTAGTGCCCGACAAGATCTTCCCGACGAGCGTTCCTTCGAAGACCATATCGTCGGACCGGCCTTCTTCCTCTTTGGGAGAAACGAATGTGAGGCGGCCATTCGACAGCGCAACTCTGGGAAGCGGTCTTGCATTTCCCCAGCGGCCCACCATCTGGGCCTTTAACTGTCCACCCTCCTTGCGGAGTTCCAACCACGAGGGATATTCCCGATCTGGCGCCTTCAACGTCAAATCCCACCGGCCCAGGAAAGCTTCGACGGATTCCGTTGAGGGCGAGGAGGGACTTTTCTGTGATTTCCCGGCTCTGGAATGCACCCCAGCGGAAATGAACAACACAGCCAACACCAGTACGAACACGATCCTTTGAAGCTTCATAGATCTATGGATCCCTTCTCCTTGGAGCGAACAGCGGCTTGCCGATTCATCGCCCTTTGATTCCCTTCGCCTCAGGCTTTGCTTGTCGGCGCCTTAGGACTTGATCGTTTGCGAAACGGAATCCCAATACACGGGGCTCTTCCGGTAGTAAGACTCGTTGGCCATGTGACAGCCGAGCGCTGCGTTGTGGCCGAAGACAACGTCCTGCACGACCGGCTTCCGCGACCTGACGGCCTGGAAGAAATTCCAGAGATGCGGCCGTAGATCGTCATAGTCGTTCCCGCGATAGGTTTGGGTTTCCGGGGCCGGCTCTTCCCCCGGTTTAGGATCATGCTCCTCGTGCCAATGTTTAAAATAGGGATTCCTCAAACGGCTCGGGAGCCCGTAGCAGTAATAGCTGGGAGCGAGATCAATGCCGGGTTGAGGGGTATAACTAAGGGCGAACTCGGTGAGTTCGACGATGCCCTTGGAACCCATAAACCGGGTGACTTCTGCAGTTTCCGTGCCCAGCGTCAAGCGCATGTACACCGGGACGTTTGCGTATTCAAACAAAACCGCATGCACATCGGGCGTATTGCGCCCGTCTTTCCAGCGATAAATGCCGCCAAAAGCTGACGCTCGTTTGGGAGCTTCATTGATTCCAAGAACAAACTGCATCCCGCTGAGCAAGTGAACAAGCAAATCGCCAGCCAAGCCGGTTCCATATTCCTTCCAGCAACGCCAGCGCGCGAATAGATAGGGGTCAAACGGCTTCTTCGGCGCGGTCCCCAGCCACGTATCCCAATCCAAGTTTTCTGGAGACAAGTCCGCGGGGGGTGGATATTCCCAAGCCCCGGTCGGATCGTTCCGGCCCAAGCTCCCTTCGACAAGGCTTAGTTCTCCAATGGCTCCGCTTGCAAAAAGCTCTTTCGCTTTCGCGCACAAGACGGAACTCGTCCGCTGTGCGCCAATCTGCACGATGCGATCCGTCTTCTTTGCGGCTGCGACCATCGCCACGCCGTCCGCGGCACTGTGCGACATAGGTTTTTCGCAGTACACATCTTTGCCTGCGCCCACGGCGTCCACAACGAGCTGTTTGTGCCAGTGGTCGGGAACGGCAATGATGATGGCGTCGATTTCCTTGTCGTCGAGCAGTTCTTTATAGCGTCGCGTCGTCTTAATAGGTTTTCCAACAATCTCTCGCGCCAGTTCGTGGCGGCCATCGTAGAGATCCGAAGCAGCCGCGCACTCTATCCCAGGAAGCTGAATCGCAGTTGTCAGCAGTCCGGTGCCCTCCATGCCGACTCCGACAATCCCGAAGCGAACTCTGTCACTGGCGCTAGTCAACCGCGGCAAAGCAACAAATGGATCAGGCTCAAGGGGAATGGAGCCGCCGACAAGCGAAGCGCCAGCTATTCCTGCACTCCTGTGCAAGAACTCACGGCGCGAGTAATTAGGCTTAGTCATACCGCAAACTCCTTTGGCGCTATTTAGACCTTCACGGCTCATTGTGCGCATCGGCGAGACTGGCCTAATGTTTGAATTGCGAAGAGACGAGAGGTTGGCTGCCGAAATATGTCATCCAGGAAATGGGCCATGAGGTCGATGCAACTCGCTCGCAGCAAATCCGAATGGAATCGCCTGCTGAAACCGGTTTCACACTACCCCTTTTGTATGCTCTCCCTCTCCTCGCCGTCAAGTTCTTTTTCTCTTAGCTCTCAGAAACCTGATGCAGGCCGGACTAGTTTTCTACATTTTTCCTTTGTGGCGGACCAATTTGTGGACCGATCTTTTGCCGGACCCCGTCTGGCCCGGCGCTCCTCATGGCGGCCTTCGTGTAAGTCCGTTTAACGCGGCTCTACCGAACAGTTGCAGTCGACCTGCGAACGACGAGTTCTGTTTCCAAATAGTAGTCCGCACCTTTTCGCCGTTTCAGCTTCAGCATCCTATCCAGCGCCTCGAAGGCGGTTGTCCCCACCCGCTCGCGGGGAACTCGGATGGTGGTCAGCGGGGGGCGTGCCAGGAAAGCAAAGGAGATGTCGTCGATGCCGATAACGGAGATGTCTTCCGGAATTCCCGCACCCGCCTCTTCAAGAGCGCTCATGGCCCCCAGGGCGATAAGGTCGCTGCCGCAGAAGATCGCCGTGGGCTTATCCGGCGTTGAAAGAATGGCACGTACCGCTGAGGCTCCTGCATCGATGCGGTAGTTACTGCTGATCACTGATAATGGGTTGACGCCTCTTTTTTCCAATCCGGCAACCAGCGTTTCCTTGATTGTGATGGCCGTGCGGTTGTCGTCCGGTCCAGCAATGACCGCGGCGCGGCGGTGACCGAGTTTTACGATATGTTCGATGGCCTGCTCGATACCCCGCTGATAGTCTATCGAAATGGTGCTCACCAGCTTCTCGGCCGGGCTCACATTGCAGAACACCACGCCAATTCCCGCGTCGATGAGTTCCGCAGCCATGCTCTTGTCGATCGAAGAGGTCATCACCGCGACTCCGCGTACGTCACTTTCGATCAGCTTGCGCAGGATGGATTTCGTCCGGGTTCGGTCGTACTGGGTGTTGCAAAGAAGGACGTCGAACCCGCGATCCCAAGCGGCAGCCTGGAAGCCGCGAATGATTTCGGGGAAATATGGGTTGGCGATCTCCGAAATCACCAACCCGAACAAATCGCTCCGGCCCGTGGCCAACCGCCGGGCATGCACATTCTTGAAGTATTTCATTTGCCCGACGACTTCTAAAACGCGCCTCTCGGTCTCGACGGAGATGTATTGGGTCTTGTTGAGGACGCGGGAGACCGTAGCGGGAGAGACTCCGGCGCGTTTGGCCACTTCTCTCATCGTGTGGCCCATGCGTTTTCCTCCGCGAGAATAGTCTCTGCTGCCAAGGTGACGCCGAGGGAGCGATCCTATCCAGGCGATGGGCAGCGCTGGAAAAGACCTTCCTTCAGCGATAATCACTGCGCGCCAAACTATCATGATTCGGGGGCGTAGCCTACGAGCATCGAAAAAGGAGATACCGAAGAGAAAAAGAACTTGACAAAGGTCAGCCAGCATTGATAAACGGAGTAGCCAGCAACCGGTTTCTGAAACCGATTGCATAAACCCGCATCGGCGTTTTTCCGGTGACGCGACGGACAGCAGGAATTTCCATGGTTCGCTTGGAAGGCGAACAGCCTGTTTGAGATTCAGTCGCCGGCGCAGTAGCGGGTCTGTTCGGAGATCGGTGCCTTTGGGGGGGGAATGCGATTCCATCTGTCCTTGCTGAGGTTTCTTTCCATTAGTTTTTTCCTTACATTCTCCGGAATAACGGCTCGAGCTCAGTCGGACCGTGGGACCATCGCTGGCACGGTTCTCGATAGCTCGGGCGCTACAATTGCCAACGTCGTGGTCACCGTCAACAGCACGGAAACCGGTGCAAATTACAACGCCACCACCGGCCCAACCGGGGGATATCGGATTCCCGATGTGCGAGTCGGCGTTTACAACGTTTCTGCCGCCGCAGCGGGATTCAAAACCGAGACGATGACAGGCGTCGTCGTGCAAATCAACACGACGGCGTCTCTCGACTTCTCCTTGCAGCCCGGCGATGTGAAAGAAACTTTGACCGTGCTTGGTGATGCCCCAGCAATTCAAACGGAAACGTCGGAGATCGGAACTGTCGTCGGCTCAAAACAGATCGAGGATTTGCCTTTCTCGATCAATGCCACGGGGCAAAGCTTTTTGCGTTCGCCGGAGACCTTCGTCTTCCTGACACCGGGAACTGCAGGCCCCGGCACCAACAGCGATCATTCTTCTTCCGGTATTTTCGAATCGAAACTATCGGGCGGGCAGAATTTCAGTACAGAAGTCATTCTTGACGGCGCCAGCACGACACGCGCCGACAGCGGCTCAGCGTTTGATCAAACTGCGCCCTCCGTCGAAGCTCTTAGCGAATTCAAAGTCTCCACCTCAACAATTCCGGCGGAATTCGGCCGCACCTCGGGGGGCGTCGAGAGTTTCACTACAAAATCCGGTACAAACTCCTACCACGGTACTGCCTTTGAGTTGTATCGCAACGACAAGCTGGACGCCAATTCTTGGAATAACAATCTTGGTCATCAGCCGAAGCCCAGAGACCATCAGCACGATTTTGGCGGCAGCCTCGGTGGGCCGGTGCGCGTTCCAAAACTTTACAACGGTCACGACAAGACCTTCTTTTTCTTTTCCTGGGAACAGTATCGGAACAACCAGGGCACTTCCCAGCTGTCGACTGTCCCAACCGACAAAGAACGCACTGGCGACTTTTCCGAGTTGCTGGGCGCGGACACAAAGCTGATCAATCCCTGCGACAATTCGCATATCCTCTTGGGGCAGATTTTTGATCCATCTACCACGAAAACCGTCATCGTAGGTGGCCAGCCTGTACAATGCCGCACTGCTTTTCCCGGCAACAAGATCGCTAACCTTAGTACCGTGGCTCAAAATATCCTGAAATTCGTCCCCCCCGCCAACAATCCATCAGGTTCAGGAGGTTGCCAGCAGATTATCTGCAACAATTTCTTGTTCAATTCCAATAAGCCCATTCGCGACACTACTATGTCTTTTCGCATCGATCAGAACTGGGGCGTGAAGAACAAGTTCTTCTTTTCCTATAGCAGCCGCGACCAGGGAGTTCTGAATGGCAACCCCATACTTACTGTCCCTTTGGATCCGAACTTCCATAATTCGAATTTTACGCACTATCTCCGCTTCGGCTGGGACTACACCCTGAGCAGCAATTTGCTGAACCATCTTTCTGTTGGCTTCAACCGCTTGAGCAACTTCAGCAAAGGCGAAAGCGTCATTGGCGTGGATTGGGACAAAGTCCTGGGCATAGGCAATGCAAGCGGCCCTGTGTTTCCACCCATCGATTTCAACGGCAACGCGGTGGGCGTCGGCTACCAGAACTGGAGCGCCGCCAACGATGACGGTAATATCCCCAACAGCCTTGTCGTGGCCGAAAGCGTCTCTTGGATCAAGGGCCGTCATTCTCTTCGCTTTGGCTTTGATTGGCGTTCGTACCAGTTCTCAAGAAAGACCCAGGCCAACCAATCTCCGACCTACAATTTCTTCGGTTTTCAGAGCGCTTACACTCCCAATAACAGTCAGACCGGCGATCCCTTCGCCAGTTTCCTGCTGGGTGCTCCCAATGAGGAATCCCTCCAGGTGGCGTCGGTTTTTCCGCGTTGGGCTTCAAACTACTACGCGGGATATGTCGAGGACGATTACAAAATTCGCAAAGACCTGACGCTCAATCTGGGTCTGCGCTACGACGTGGACACCCCGCGCCATGAAGCTCACAATGCGGAATCTGTCTTGGACCTTAACGCTCCCAATAGTGGGAACGCGGCCGTTCCAATTTCCCCAGCAATACCAGGAGCCCTGATCTACGGAGCCGGCGCCTCCGGCGCTAAGACCTTTTACAAAGACTTCGGGCCGCGTGTTGGCTTCGCCTATGCCCCGGGGAAATTGTTTGGCTTGCTAAATCAAACGGTGCTTCGTGGCGGCTACAGTATTTATTATGCGGCTCTCACCTATTCTGACTTCGGAAATTCCCTGACGAGCGGGGCCACGGCCACGCCGGACTTCCTGTCCACGGATAAGTTTACGGCCCAGCAGTCCCCGGATAAGGGCTTTCCCAGCTACGCGCTGCCCTCAAACAATCGGGATCCCGCGCTGCTGAATGGTCAAGGCAGCATTGCGTTCGTTGATTCTACCTATGGTCGACCAGGCATGGTGCAGAACTGGAGCCTTGAGGTGCAGCATCAGTTGGCTCCCGACCTCATCCTCAGCGTCGGCTACATTGGAATGCATTCCACGCACTTGCATTCCAACCTTGCTCAGGTTGACAGCATTGATCCGAAATTCTTATCTCTCGGAACCCAGCTGAATAATCCAGTCACGAGTGCCGCCGGGCAGGCCACGTTGGCGGGCCTTGGCGTGACCGTCCCAAGCTGGTTCACGAAGTTGTACGGGAACAGTGCTCCGGTCGGCCAGTTGCTCTTGCCCTTTCCTCAATACCAAAGCATCAGCAGTAGTTGCTGCCTCGAGAATCTCGGCCAGGCCACTTACAACGCTTTGCAGGCCAAAGTCGAGCGGCGCTTCCGTAACGGGTTGAACCTTCTTGCTTCCTACACATTTTCCAAGACGCTGACCGATGCCGACAGCACTTTTCCGGTGTTCACCGGATTTAACTCCAATGTTTTCGGGGCCCAGAACCCTCAGAACTTGAAAGCGGAGAAGAGCGTTAGCTACCAGGACGTCCCGCATGCATTCGTTCTCAGCTATCTGTACGAATTGCCTGCTGGCCCGGGCAAGAAATACCTGAACCACGGTCCTGCCAGCAAGATCCTCGGAGGATGGGAAGTTGGGGGAGTTCACCGCTACCAAAAGGGGTCGCCGTTCCTACTACAAACGATTCAAGACTCGCCTCCTTTCACGGGCGGTAACTTCCGCTATACTTTGCTACCTGGCGTCCCGCTGTTGAGCGCGAACCATTCTTCCTACAACGCCTTCGGAGCAGACAGTAGCTGCGTAGAGAACCCTGATGGAACCTTCCATGCCAAGAGCACGAATAACTTCTTCAATTGCGCCGCGTTTCTTGATCCCGAGGCGGCGCCGCTGGTTGCCCAGCGTGGCTATGCTTTTGGAAACGCCCCGGTGAACTTTAGCAATATCCGAGGCCCGGGCTACATCAACGAAGACTTTTCGGTCATCAAGAAGACGACTCTCTCGGAGGGCCATGCCCTGATTTTCAAGGTAGATATCCCAAACGGATTCAATCGTCACAGCTTCGGCACTCTGGACGGAAATATCTTCAGCGGCACGTTCGGGGCGCCCGGAGGTAGTGGGCACAGTGTTCTAAATCCGCCACGCCAGATTCAGTTGACGCTGCGCTACCAATTCTGACGGACCGTAACTCTAGAGGCCTCCTGACTCGTGCCGAGTCAGGAGGCCTTTCATTCACAGCAAGTTTTTCTCCGTTTCGCACCAAGGTATAGAATCAAGCTATGCAATGTCGGCTGCAAATCTCCTGCCCTCGCGAGCTCAAAGCGCTCCTGTTCGGTTGCTCTCCTTTTCGCGCACTATTCTTGATCTCTCCGATTCTCTTTTTCTCATTCTTGTTTTCTTGTGCGGCAACTATGGCGTCCGCACAAGCCGCCTCCGACGTCAACGAAACTTTCCGCCAAGCCTCCGCCGCCATGCGCCAAGGAAACCTCGGCGAAGCGGCCGCCGGATTTGCTTCGGTCGCCCAGGCATCGCCCGCTTTCGCCGAAGCCCATTTCAATCTCGCCCTGGTCCGCGAAGAGCAGGGCCGCTTCGACGAGGCTATTGCGAGCTTTCAAAAAGCCCTCGCGTTAAAGCCACGACTCCATGGCGCAAACCTATTCCTCGGTGTCGCCTACTTCCGCATCAACCAGCTGGATAAAGCCATCGCCGCGATCGAGAAAGAGACAGCCGCCTACGCAAAGGATGCGCCCGCCTGGATGTGGCTCGGCGTGGTGCGGCTCGCGCAGGATGAGCCCGAAGAAGCCGCCCAGGCCCTCGACAAAGCCGCAAAGCTCGCGCCGGATGATATGGATATTCTCTACCACCGCGGCCGCGCGCACTTGCTGGTTTCCAAGAACAGCTACGGACGGATGTTCAGAGTCGATCCGCGTTCCTGGCGCGTACATCAGGTCATGGCCCAGGCCAATGCAGAAGCCGACCGCCACGTGGATGCCGTTACCGAATACCAAACCGCCATCAAACTTGCTCCTACACAACCCGGCCTGCACGAAGAGTTAGGCTCGGAATACCGCAGCCTGGGAAAGATTCAGGAAGCCGAGGATGCCTATCTCCGCGAGCTGGAAATCGACCCCAACAATGTTCTCGCCAAGTACAAATTAGGCGTGCTCACCGTCGAAAAGGGCGATGCCGCAAGGGGCAAGGAGCTCATCGAAGCCGCTTTGAAGGAAAAGCCCGGCCTTCTCCATTCCGACTATAATCTTGGCCGTGCGGAAATGCTCCTCGGCAATGACACCGCCGCAGCGCGGCTTCTGGAGCGCGCCACTTCAGCCCCGGGCTCCGATCCGGAAGTTATTCAGCAAGCTTGGTATCAGCTCGGAATCGTCTACCGCCACCTTCGCCGCATGGACGACGCGCAAAAAGCTATGGCCACTTTCCAGAAGCTCAAGGATGAAGAGGCGGAGAATTCGCAAAAGGCGTTGAAACGATACGAATCCCAGCAGAATCCTAATTCGACCGAACCACCTGCCCCGCCACAGAATCCTCGGTGACCGATGAATAGGGGCGCAATGTGCTTAGCGGCAGAGTTTCCAAACTTGGTCTTCCGGCGTGCATGGTTGCTTTTCATGCTAGGTGCATTCGCCACTTCCGCGCTGTCGCCACAAACCAAAAAGAGCACATCAGCACCGCGAGTTCAGCTCCCGGAACGCATTGATGTCGTCGAGTCCTCTGAAGACTTGCGCGAATCGTTGCAAGACAAGTCTCCTCTCCATTTCGGCTCGTCTCGCGACGCGGGGCTAACCATCGAAGTCAACGACTCCGTCAAATACCAGCAAATCGATGGCTTTGGCGCCTCTCTCACCGATTCCTCCGCATGGCTCATTTCAGAAAAGCTCACGGCTCCGCAGCGCCACGAACTCTTGCAGATGCTCTTCGACCCCAAGAAAGGAATCGGGCTGAAGATTCTGCGCCAGCCCATGGGCGCAAGCGACTTTGCTCTCGAACCCTACTCGTACGATGACATGCCGCAAGGACAAGAGGATCCGCAGCTAGAACACTTTTCCATTGATCACGACAAGGCGTACATCATTCCGATTCTGCGCGAGACGCTGGCGATCAATCCTGATCTAAAAATTATGGGGAGCCCCTGGAGCCCGCCAGGATGGATGAAGACATCGGGCTCAATGATTCAGGGGACTCTCCTGCCGTCGGCATACGCTTCGCTTGCCAAATACTTTGTGCGCTACATCCAGGCCTATGAGGCTTCCGGCGTTCCCATCTTTGCTGTAACCTCGCAGAACGAGCCGCTCAACATTCCCGACGACTATCCCGGGATGGGTATGTCCGCGGATGAGCAAACAAAGTTTATTCGCGATAATTTGGGACCGGCCTTCCGTGCCGCGAGGATCAAAGCCAAGATCCTGGCGTTCGACCACAACTGGGATTTGATCGATTTTCCTATCAAAGTGTTGAGCGACACACAAGCAGCGGCTTTCATTCGAGGCATCGCCATTCATTGCTACGGGGGAAGTCCCAGGGCGCAGACCGAACTTCACAATCGTTTTCCCGACAAGGACATATGGCTCACGGAATGTTCCGGCGGCGAGTGGCAAAAAGGCAGGCTGCTCGAGGAGCAGGTTCGCCTGATCATTTCGACGACCCGGAATTGGGCGAAGAGCGTGATCCTGTGGAACCTGGCTCTGAACCAAAATCACGAACCTTTTCTCGGTGGCTGCAAGACCTGCCGAGGTGTCGTTACGATTGATGATTCCGTCTCGCCTTCACGAATCATACCCACCGTAGATTTCACGGCCCTCGGACACGCGAGTAAGTTTGTCACCCCGGGAGCGTTCCGAATCGACTCAAGCACATTTGAGCAGGATCGCCTGGAGTCGGTGGCATTTCGCAATCCGGATGGATCCATCGTTCTGATAGTGTTAAACGGCGGCAGCACGGCCGTCACTTTTAGTTTGAGTTGGAAGGATCAGTATGCGTCCTACCGTCTCGATCCTGCCGCGGTCGCAACCTTTCGCTGGTCCTCACAAGCAAAGGCTCACTAATCAGAAGCTTTGACCACGAGGTCGTCGCGTCAGGGTCGCGGAGTGCCCGACGGCTGCGTTCGCGCTGCCCGGTCATGTAGTTCCTCGGTGCGCTGAAACTCGACTTTGGCCTTCTCCGTCTGATGCGTTTGCTTGTAAAACCTTGCCAATTGGTAGTGAATCGCCGCGTTCTCTGGCTCCAGCCGCTCAGCTTCTTCCAATTCGCGCTGCGTCTCCGGCAGCCGGTTCGTCCGCAGGTAAGCCGTCCCAAGTTTCAGGTGGCAGGTCGCGTTGGTTGCTCCCAGTTCCGCTGCTTTCTCCAGTGGCCTGATGGCTTCGGCACTGCGGTCCAGTTCCAGCAGGAGGCTTCCGAGATTTAAGTACGCCTGTTCGCTTTGGTGTGGACTCGCTTCCTGCCATTCGATCGCTTTTCGATAGGCATCCAGCGCCTCATTTGGTTTGGCTTCCGACTCCAGAATCAACCCGAGATTGTTCTCTGCTCGCGCATCGCGCGGGTCCAAATCCAATACAGTCTGAAACGCTCTTCGGGACTCCGGCAGCAGACTTTTCGAGTAATACGCGCGGCCCAGGTAATACCAAGCATCCTTGTTTTTCGGATCGAGTTCCACCGCTTTCTCGAACCATTTGATCGCGTTCGCGTAATCGTTCAGGAGAACGTAGTCCAGCCCAACGATTTTCAAATCGTCTCCCGTCGGAGGTTTCAGCGCCGCGGCCTTCGTATAGATTTCCAGCGATTCGCTGGCTTTGTTCTCGCGGTGTAACACAAAACCGAGCAAATAGAGCGCTTCATCGGAATCTGTATGCAGTCCAATATAGCGGCGAAGTGCGGTTTCCGCTCCGCTGAACTCTTGCAGATGCACGAGCGACTTCGCTTCGTAAATAAGCGCGTCGGTTGTTCCCGGAGCAGCCGTCTCAGCTTTTGCGAAAAGACTGGCGGCGTCGGGATACTCTCTCGCTCGAAAGGCGGCCATGCCTCGCGCATATTCGCCCTCCGTTTGTGCGGTGCATCGAACCCCCATCAATGAGAGCAGGAGCAATGCCCAGGGGATCTTTCGCGGCTGGTAACGGGAGACCTTGCGCATTATTTCACCGCGGGTTTGGCGTTTCGAGGTGCGACCGGTTCGTCAATTTGCAGGATCTGATCAGCGGGAATGTTGTTGAGCGTTTGCACCATCCCGCTCGGCCACCGAATCTCGATAGACTCGACATTCTTTTCTTTTCCCAGCCCGAAATGAATGCGCTTATCGCTGGAAGAAAGATAACTGCTCGCCGTTGTAACCGTAGCGAACTGTTGCCCGCTTGCGGCAACCACCTTTACGTTGGCGCCAACCGCATCGCGATTGCTCTTGTGTCCCACTAGTCTGAGCAGCAACCAATGATTCGCTGTGGACGTCTCGTTGTACAAGACGTATGCCGGCCCGTCATTCGTCGTCACGACGGCATCCAGCCGCCCATCGTTGTCCAGATCTCCGATGGCCATTCCGCGCGCGACCCAGGACTGCTTAAAAACTTCGCCGGATCCCCGTGTCACGTCCACGAAACCCTTGCCGGTGTTGCGCGCCAGCAACATTGGCTCGCGATAGCGCAGATTAGGATTCGTGAGTTCGATGGTGTCGAGGTCGTGGCCCTGCGCGACCAGCAAGTCTTTCCAGCCGTCATTGTCGAAATCAAAAAGCCGCACGCCCCATCCCGAGTGTGCCAGCGTCATCCCCGCAAGCCCGGATCGCGTACTCACGTAGGTAAATGTGCCGTCGCCGTTGTTCTGATAAAGCGCATACCGCTGATTGGCCAGGTTCGTGACAACGATGTCTGGCCATCCATCATTATTGTAGTCGGCGAAGTCAACTCCCATGCCGGCAAAGGTGCGGCCGTCAATATCCACGGCCACTTCGGACACCAATCCGACTTCTTCAAAAGTTCCGTCGCCTTTATTGTGATACAAAAATTCCGGCATCGAGTCATTCGCAAAAAACAAATCGATATGACCGTCGCGGTCGTAGTCCGCCAGAGCCACTCCAAGACCTTTGCCGGGTTTGGAAAGACCGAGCTTTTCCGCCACTTCCGTGAACGTTCCATCTCGGTTGTTGTGATAGACCAGCGGCCGCGCCGGTTTGAAATAGTCCGGATGGCAATAGGCGCGGTAGCCTTCTTTGTGCTCGCCGCACCAGATGTCGTCGAAGTCCCACTCGACGTACCGCAATACCACGAGGTCAAGAAAGCCATCTCCATCCAAATCCACCCACGCTACACTGGTGGACCATCCGCTGCCGCCAACCCCAGCTCTTGCAGTTACGTCGGAAAATGTCCCGTCGCCGTTGTTGTGGTACAGCTTGTTGCCTCCATAGGCGGTTACGTAAAGATCTTCGTACCCGTCGTTATCGTAGTCGCCCACGGCCACGCCCATGCCGTAGCCGGTTCCTTCTAAGCCCGCCTTCTCGGTCACATCTTCGAACGTGCCGTCGGCTTTTTGGTGATACAGGCGGTTCCAGTATTTTGGTCCCGTTTTCTGCGGAATGGTTCCTTTTGGTGTGGGATCGCTCAGAGGCGCGCCGTTGACGAAAAAAATATCCAGCCGTCCATCATTATCGTAGTCAAAAAGCGCGACACCCGACCCCATCGTCTCTGGCAAATATTTCTTGGACGTGTGGGAGGCCTGATGTTGAAAATTGACGCCGAGACTCTGGCTTAGGTCCACGAACCTACCAAGAGCTCCGGAATCCAGAGTGTTTGTCCTTTGTGAATTTTCCGCTCCACCGATCAAGGAAGCAGAAGCAAAAAAAACAATCGCACAAAGAACGATGAATACGTGGAGCGCAGCGCTCCCAAGTTGGGACCAGTTTCCGAAAGAGTGTTTCACCGTTAGACGATCCCTTTTCCTTCTACAACAGTGTAGATGCGGTCCACCGCAGGCAGGGTGACCTGTTCCTTCGCTCCGCTGGGCCAGTGGATTTCCACTTTGTCCACTCTCGTCGCGGCTCCCAAACCAAAATGCAATCGTTGATCGGAACTAGAGGCGTAACTTCCGCCGCTGAACACGTCAGCGCGCTGGCGAACTCCACCTGCGGTAACAAACGCTTTTGCTCCGATCGCATCGCGCGGGCTTTTCGGGCCGCCAACCAATCTCAGCGTTACCCAGTGGTTCGAATTCTTGACCACGTTTCGCAAGAGGGCGGGCGTCGAATCCACATTGTTGATCACTACATCGATGCGGCCATCGTTGAACAGGTCTCCGAATGCGGCTCCGCGCGCCGTCATTACGGTGGCCAGCCCGCTGCCGGTTGCCGGCGGAACTTCTTGAAATTTCGCTCCATCAAGATTCCGAAAAAGCAGCGGACGCTGCGCCCAGGTCGTTCCCCAATCCTGCTTGTCTACGCCGGGATAGACGTGGCCATTGGCGGCGAAAATATCGAGCAGGCCGTCGTTGTCGAAGTCGAGGAATCCAGTTCCCCACCCCAGAAATGGAAGAGTGACGGTGGCGATTCCCGCGCGAGCGGTCACATCGGAAAAATTGCCATCGCCGTCATTACGATACAAAGTGTTGTAGTCGTCGGAGAAATTGGTGATATAGAAATCGACTTTCCCGTCGCGGTTGTAGTCGCCCACCGCGATGCCCATGGAAGCCTGCTCGCGTCCTTCGTCATTCAGCGCGAACCCCGAGATATAGCTCACGTCCTCGAACGCGCCATCGTGTTTGTTTCTGTAGAGGTACTTGGGGACGGAGTCGTTGGCAACAGCTAAGTCGAGCCAGCCATCATCGTCCACGTCAACGAATACCGAAGCGAAACCATAGTAACCCTTAGGGTCTGAGACTCCAGCCTTTACGCTCACGTCAGTGAACGTGCCGTCTCCGTTGTTATGGAATAGGTGATCGCCTTCGCCCGGTAGGCCGCGCGGCCCACACATCACTTCAATTCCGCGAAAATTACAGAAGCCCGGCGGGAGCCCGCCCTTCCCGGAGATCGGCGGATGATCAGGATCAAACTTTGCATAGCCCGGAACGAAGAGATCGAGAAAGCCGTCGCGATCGTAGTCTCCCCACGTCGCTCCGGTCGACCACCCCCCGAGCGTGACGCCGGCTTTCTCCGCGACATCGGTGAATGTGCCATCGTGATTGTTGTGGTAGAGCCGGTTTTTGCCGAAGTTCGATATAAAAATGTCTGGCCAACCGTCATTGTCGTAGTCCCCCACGGCTACGCCGAAGCCCCAACGTTCGTTCGCGACGCCGGCCTTTTCCGTAACGTCAGTGAATGTGCCGTCATGGTTGTTGTGCAGAAGCATGGCGCGCGGAGGCGCTTCCTTACCCTTTAGCGCCGGGAAGGTCGAGCCATTCAGCAGGTAAATGTCCAGCCAGCCATCGTTGTCGTAATCGAGCAGCGCCACGCCGGATCCCGGTGTCTCTAAAATCGTCCTCTTCTCGGGCGTTCCTGAGCGATGACGGAATATGTCAATGCCAGCCGCATGCGTCACATCCACAAAAATGACCGGGGCGTCGTCAACGAAGCCCCCGGCTGTGATCGGCCGCGAAAGTGCGTCCTTCACTGGAGCGTGCGCCCCGCCCGTGCTCATACCGCTCTGTTGGCTCTGGACGGGCTTCTTTTCCCCGGGGTCTTGCTGGGCAAGACTGGGGCTCAGAAGCAGCGTCGCACAAATGGCTTGTACTGCGGTTGCGCGGAGAAGGCACCCAGGTTGGCTGGATCGAGAGAATGACATCAGGCCCCAAATGGATCGTTTAACCCAAAAGGCATCTTCGCACAAAGTCGAAGAGTGGGGAACTGGCCAGGACTCACGAAGGGTCTATCACCTGCGGGTTCTTGAGCTTGAATAGAGGCCGGTCTCCTGGCGTTCGCAACGCTATGATTGTCGAGATAGAAGGACTCTTCGGGTCTGTCTGTGTTCCAAGGCCAAGTGACTTTCTACTTGTGTTTAAGAGACTGCTTGGAGCAGGGATGCGGCCTCGTTTTTCGAGTGGCTATACTTCTTGTGCTTCTTGCCCCATTTTGCCATTAGTGTCAGAACCGGTACGAGAGTCCGCCCGTACGCGGTAAGGGCGTATTCCACTCGCTCCCATCTTTGCCCTAGGACTTTCCTGATAATGATTTGATCTCTCTCCAGCTCGCGCAATTGCTCAGTAAGCACTTTTCTCGTGGCCTCCGGAACATGGCGTCGTAATTGACCAAATCGCAATGTCCCTGGCTTCAAGGCATTTACGACGATCGGTTTCCATTTGCCCTCGACTACGTCGATGGTCGCCCTGACGGGGCACTCTGAAAGGCGCATATCAAACTCCCGTTACAAAATTGTGCCTACTGGACTCGCCAACCCGCTCGTGTAAAAAAGAGTTTGCTTGAAGATGAGGATAGCGCATCTCGGTTGAGACTGTTCGAACGAGATTTCCACTCAAGAACCGATCGCCGCAATCCTTCGGGGCACTCGATTTCCGAAACGCCTGGAGCTAGAAACGATGATTGTTGAATATACGCGGTACAAGATTGATTCGACGCGACGCGAAGCGTTCGAAATGGCCTACAAGAAGGCCGTGAGTTCGCTCGAAGCGTCCAGCCATTGTTTGGATTACGAACTCGCTCGCTGCACGGAAGATCCAGATCACTACACTCTTCGAATTGCGTGGGATTCCGAAGAAGGACACCTGCAGGGGTTTCGATCCAGTTCGGAATTCAGGGCCTTCTTCGCAGTTGTACAGCCTTTCGTAAAAAACATCGAAGAGATGCGTAACTACGAAGTACTGTTGGCAAGCAGAGAGCCTAAGCCGCAGGTGTAAGTAGCAGTCCGGAAGAATGGCTCCGAGTTTGAGACCAAGTAGGAGATGCCACGATGCGATTCATGATGTTGATGATTCCGAAGGAATACGAGCATGCCAACCAGGTGCCATGCCGGACGCGAAGATCGTCGAAGCCATGATGAAGTTTAACGAAGACCTGCAAAAGGCCGGTGTGCTTCTCGCCCTCGAAGGCCTGCGCCGTCAATGGGGGTGCGCGTCTCTTTCCCTGGAGGCCAATTCAAGGTCACGGACGGCCCATTCCCTGAGGCCAAGGAGGTAATCGGTGGCTACTGGATGATCGAGGTGACGTCGAAGGCCGAGGCGATCGAATGGGCTTCGCGATGCCCGGGTTCTGAAAACGAAGTGATTGAGGTTCGTCAAGGAAATGTCCGACTGTCCTGCCGACGTGCAGAAAGCTGCATCCGGTTTTTCGGGCCTGGCGTCGCAGCCCTTCGAGCGCAAGAGAAGGTGACGATGGCGGACGCGAGAGCTTCTGGGTAACGGCCAACACTGGATAAGTCGATATCGCTACCCCACGTTTGTCGTCTAACTGGAATTCAGGCGTCTAGGGCTGCTCCGTCACAAAGACGGCTGT
>WNFS01001298.1_pt1 | contig 18577 bp, 15 predicted proteins | sample 5400141 | NCBI WGS metagenome assembly WNFS01 (sample SAMN13153358, study PRJNA577476) | soil metagenome | isolation source: 60 cm saprolite under Madrone tree | place: USA:California | collected 2016-06-14
CACGGCTCGCTTCGTCGCCGAAGCGCGCTTCGTCGTGGCCGGCCTGCCGATCGCGCAGCTCGTGTTCCGCGAGCTCGATCCCGGCGCGTGCCTCGAATCCGTCGACGGCGAAGGCGACTGGACCGCGCCGGAGAAGACGTTCGCCACAGTGCGGGCGACCGGCCGAGCCGCGCTCGGCGGCGAGCGGGTGGCGCTCAACTTCTTGCAGCGGCTCTCGGGAGTGGCGACCCTCACCCGGCGGGCCGTGGACGCGGTGGCGGGAACGCCTGCGAGCATCACGCATACGCGGAAGACCACACCGGGACTGCGGGCGCTCGAGCGGTACGCGGTACGGGTCGGCGGCGGAATGGACAACCGCGCGTCCCTCGCGGAAGCCGTGCTCTGGAAGGACAATCACTGGACGCTGCTGGGCACGGGACCACGCGCGCTCACCGAGGCGCTCCGAGGAGTCCCCCCGGGCCTTCCGATTGTCGTCGAAGTCGAGAGCGACGAGCAGCTGGATGCCGCACTCGCCGCGGGCGTGACCCACATTCTTGCCGACAACCAGACGCCGGAGCGCATCCGGAGGTGGGCCGGTAAGGCCGGTCCGGGCGTCACGATCCAGGCCTCGGGCGGGATCACGCCGGAGACCGCGCGCGCATACGCCGAGGCTGGTGCGACGCTCATCTCCATCGGCGCGCTCACGCACTCCGCTCCGGCGGTGGCGATGACGTGCCACGTTGCCGTTGACACGCCACGACCCGCTCTCTAGGTTGCCCTTTCCCATGCGCACCGCGCCGCCGTGTTGTCCGATGTGTTGTCGCAACCGCCACCCCAGGGTTGGACGGACATCTCGGCGCACCCAGTGACGACTTGAGGACTCGCTAAGCCTCCTCGCCTTCTGAGCCGCTCCCAGGCCCGGCCACCCAGCGTGGTCGGGTCTTTTTGTTTGCGGGATCACCTCAACGACACGGCGAATAACGATGGATGTGACTTCGAGCGCAATCGCCCTGATTCTCATCACGCTCGTCGCCGGTACGGTCAACGGCGCACTCGGCTACGGATTCTCCTCGATCACCGTACCTGTGGCGCTGCTGTTCTACACGAATCGAGTGCTCAATCCGGCCCTCGTGTGGGTCGAGGTGGTCCTGAACGCCTACGTCCTCTGGGTCAACCGGGCGAGCGTTCCACATGTTTGGCGTCGGGTGGTCCCGATGATCGTCGGCCTGGCGCCCGGCGTGGCCCTCGGGACCTCGCTGGTGCACCGCGTGCAACCGGCCTGGCTCAAGCTGGCGACGTTCATCGTCCTGCTGCCGCTGATTCTGCTGCAGGCAGCCGGATTTCGCAGACCGATCAGGGATGAGCGTCGCGCCGGGCTGTTTTTCGGAGGCGGCCTGGGCGTGCTGTACTCCGTCACGACCATCTCCGGCCCGCCCCTGGCCGTGATGTTGAGCAACCAGGGCTTCACGAAACAGGACTTCCGAGCCGGTCTCGGACTGGTGCGGCTCGCGGAATCGACGTTCACGGCCGTGGCCTACTACTTCGCCGGCATGTTTTCAATCGAGAGCGCCGGCCTGCTTCCCTACATCCTCCCGAGTCTCGTCGTCGGGATCCCGCTGGGCGTCCGGGTCATACGCCACGTGCGCCCCGAGACCTTCAGGCGGGTCTGCATGAGCTTCGACGCCTGGGTCGTGGGCTTCGGCATCTCGACACTCCTGCGACAGCTCCACATCATCGAAACCGACGCCGCGTTTTCGGTCCTGGCCGCGGTGGGCGTGCTCGACATCTGGCTGCTGTACCGGTTCTTCCGCAACCAGACGCTCGAGACCGTCGGGGCTGGACCCCAGCCAGCCCCCCTGGCTCAGTAGAGGTAGGCGAGGGCCATGGCGACGGTGATCTGGTCCTTTTTCCCGTTGAATGCCGGCAGGCTGGACCGGTCGTACCGGACCTCGGGCCGGAGCACCGCGCTGGGCCACGTCTTGATGTTCAACGTCGCCGTGCCGCTGCCAAACTTGTGCCCCGTGCTCGCCGGGAAGCCCATCGCACCGCTGGTGCGCGCGCCGTTTTGGTCGTTCACGTAGTCGCCCCGCAAGGCCAGACCGAGGGTCGGGCTGAAGTCATTTGTGATCCAGGCGCCAACCGCCCACCACTTTGCATCCTGCGTCGGAACGGGCAGTGCTGCGTTCGCCTGCTCCTGGCCGTAGTCACCCTGCACCCACAGCTGCGCGTTGCCCAACTTGCGCCAGAACAGGCCCTCGACGCCGTAGCGGTTGGCGGTATTGTTGTTCGCCTCTTCCGGACCCCAGAACCCCACGATGCCAAGCGACGTCAACGCGTCGGGATAGAGGCCGATACGCCCCATGAACGACTTGTGGCTGTTGTTGTCCGCGACCTGGTCCCATCCGTTGATCACGCGGAGCTGCAGGTCCACGTAATTGTTGAACTTGGTCTCGACGCTGAGCCCGGTCGCGGTGAAGTTCTCCACGTAGATGAACTGGTTCCCCTCCGACCAGTTAGGGTTGGCCACGGTCTCGATCACCTCGAGCCCCAAGAGAGTGGGAATGCGCCCCACCTTGAACTGCAGCCCGTTGCCACTGGACGTCGGGACGTTCAACGTGACGTAGAGGTGCGGGATGTCCCCCTGTGGGCCAAGGTTGAAGAACCCCCCGTCCGACTGGATGACTGTCGCGTCCTGTCCCACCAGCACTTCGGTGTGGAACCCCGCGCTGAACTTCGTCGGGTCGTAGGGCTTGTCGAGCACGACCGCGAGCGCGTTCAACATGAAGCGGTTCTGGAGGCGGTCGTACAGCCGCCCGACGATGGCGGTCCCGCCGGCGCTATGGCCCGAATACGAGTACGACCCCACAGCGAAGCCGGTGAGTTTGAACCCGGCGAGCGTGGTCTCCAGATGGTTGACCGGAGGCGGCGGTGGATCGGGCTTCTTGGCCGCCGTGTCGGCCGGGGGCGCGGCTCCGCTCTGGGCGCGAAGCATCCCAGGGGCGACGAGCCAGACGCCCACAAGCGTGGCTCGCGCTAGACGGCTTCCTTGCAGTCTCATAGCTTGGCCTCCTTCAGGGCCTGCTTCTGTACCGCGTCCGCTGTCACGGCGGTGACCGCAGCCGTATCCACCTCGCCTGTCCTGATCCGGATCACGCGCTCCAAGGCCTGCACGAAGATCTTCCCGTCACCGACATTGCCGGTACGGGCGGATGTGAGAATCGCCTTGATCGTCGGCTCCACGAACGGCTCTGACACGGCCATCTCGAGCCGCACTTTTTCGCGGAATTCGAGCACCACGGTTCTGCCGCGATAATGCTCCAGCATCTCGTGCTCGCCGCCGTGGCCGCTCACCCGATTGATCGTGATGCCGGTGACGCCGGCGCGGAACAGTGCGGCTTTCACTTGCGGCAGCCGCTCGGGGCGGACCACCGCGGTGATGAGTTTCATGGGTACTCCTTACGAGAAGTGACGACTGCATGCCGGGGTCGGTCGCCGCTCACAGTTGGTGCAGGACTCCTGCTCCTGGAGCGGCGATCCGATTCAACCGGCCGCGGGCCGATGGCGCGATGTCAGACTGCGTCCGGCTCCGGCTCGAGCCGGCCCGCCACGAAGGAGACGGCGGCCGACTCGCTGAGAATCACCGCCGAGGAGACTTCCGGCGTGTCGGGGTACGCCAACGCGCCCATCTCCGGCAGGTCGAGGCCGAGCTCTTCCACCTCGGCCGATACACGGTGGCCGCCCACGACCAGCGCCGTCACCTTGTACGCGCCGTACGCCATGGCACCGACCGCGACGAAGTTGGTCAGACCACCGACGAGCTGCGCGACGAGCTGGCTCGCGTCGCCGTAGAACAGGCCCCGCACGGCGCCCGGGACGCCATTCCACCCGTCGCCGTACGTGCCGTCGGCCAGCAAGCCGACCGAGAGAATGCCCCACAACCCGTTGACTCCGTGCACCGAGATCGCGCCCACCGGATCGTCGATCCGGAGCTTCCCGTCGATGAAGAACACGGCGATACACACCAGAACACCGGCCACGCCGCCGATCAGGACCGCGGAAGGAGCCGTGACGAAGGCGCAGGGCGCGGTGATCGCGACCAGGCCCGCGAGCGTGCCGTTCGCCATCATGGAGGGGTCCGGCTTGCCAAACTTGCTCCACATGTAGAGCATCGCGACGACACCTCCAGCTGCCCCAGCCAGCATGGTGTTTGTGGCGATCACACCGATGCGAAGATCCGACCCCGCGAGCGTCGAGCCGGGGTTGAAGCCGAACCATCCGAAGCACAGGATGAACGTGCCGACGAGCGCCATGGGGATGTTGTGACCCGGAATCGCGTTGGGTGTCCCGTCGGCGTTGTACTTGCCGCGCCGCGGCCCGAGCAGCCAGGCGCCCACCAGCGCGATCACGCCGCCCGTCATGTGCACCACCGACGAGCCCGCGAAGTCCACGTGCCCGTGTCCGAGCCCGAGGTTCACGCCGAGCTGCGACAACCAGCCGCCGCCCCATGTCCAGTTCGCGAAAACGGGATAGATGACCGCTCCGATGAAGATGCTGAACACCGCGAACGCCGAGAACTTCCAGCGCTCCGCCATCGCTCCGGTGGGAATCGTCGCCGCCGTGTCCATGAACACCATCTGGAACAGGAAGTAGGTGAACACCGGCGCCGCGTACGCCACGCCCGTCAGGAAGAACCCGGTGTGCCCGAACAACCCCCAGGGCTTGCCGCCGATCGTGAGGGCGAACTCATTGTTCAGTTTGTCGAAGCCGCCCAGCGTCGACATCGGCCCGATGCCGCCGGCTTGGAGCGCGAACCCGATTGCCCAGTACGCCAGCATCGCGATGCCGTACACCATGAAGTTCATGGCGAACGTGTGGGCCGCGTTCTTGGCTCGCGTGAAGCCGGTCTCGACCATGGCGAACCCGGCCTGCATGAACATCACGAGGAACCCCGCCACGAGAGTCCACACGAAATTGATGGCGACCGTGTTCGCCGCCGCCGCCGCGTTCGCGGCCTTCAGCAGCGAGTCGACCGGCAGCGCGGCCGGCGCCGTCGGGACGCCCTGCGCCGCCAGGACCAGCGGGCAGACCACAGCCATCAACAGCGCAAGGCCGACCGAGCGTTTCATGCCATCTCCCGTCATACGGTCTCCCAGTCAGGGGGTGGAACGGTGAATTTGGTGTACGACGTTTCGCGCAAAATATGCACGAATCATGCTACGGTGCGCTACTACCCATTCGTACTAGTTAACTGTGCTGTATGAAAAAATGTGCACAATATGCACATTTTTGCCAACACACGTGTTGCGATAACACCCCATGAGGAGGCCCCCGTGGTTGACCCTGTTGCCCCCGTGCTGCTAGCCCTCGCCGCCATCCTGGCGGGCGCCAAGCTCGGCGGTGACCTGGCCGAGCGCATCGGTCAACCTGCCGTGCTCGGCGAGCTGGTAGTCGGGATCCTGCTCGGCAACCTGGACCTGGTCGGGGTGTCCTGGTTCCGGGGGGTGGCCGCCGACCACACCGTCGACGGGCTGGCCCGGCTCGGCGTCGTGCTGCTGCTGTTCGAGGTCGGCCTCGAATCCACCGTGGGCGACATGTTGAAGGTCGGCGGCCGATCGTTGCTGGTCGCCGTGCTGGGGGTGGTGACCCCCTGGGTACTCGGCTGGGGTGTGGGGGCCCTTCTTCTCCCCGGCTCGAGCCCCTACGTGCACGCGTTTCTGGGTGCCACACTCACGGCCACCAGCGTCGGGATAACGGCGCGCGTCCTCAAGGACTTGGGGCACGCGCAGTCGCCCGAGGCACGCATCATCCTTGGTGCTGCGGTGATCGACGACGTACTCGGGCTCGTGATCCTCGCCGTCGTGGCGGGCGTCATCACCGCGGCCGACCGCGGGAGCGGCCTCTCGTATGCGGCGGTCGGGGTGATCCTGGCGAAGGCGCTGCTGTTTCTCGGCGGCGCCCTCGTGCTCGGCGTTGCCGTGTCGCCCCGCCTGTTCGCCCTCGCGGGGCGGCTGCGCGGATCGGGGTTGCTCCTCACCACCGCGCTGGTGTTCTGCTTCGTGCTCGCCTATCTCGCGTCTGCCGTGGGACTGGCCTCCATCGTGGGCGCCTACGCCGCCGGTCTCGTTCTCGAGGAGGCCCATTACGTCGATCTCGCCCGGCACGACGAGCGCCGGCTCGAGGAGCTGGTCCGCCCCATCGGCACGCTGCTCGTGCCGGTCTTTTTCGTGCTGATGGGCATGCGCGTGGAGCTCCGGTCGTTCGAGCACCCGGAGGTGCTCGGTCTTGCCCTCCTGTTGACGGTCGCGGCGATCGCCGGCAAACAGGCGTGCGCGCTGGGTGGATGGGGCGCGCCCCTGGACCGGCTTTCGATCGGTATCGGCATGATTCCGCGGGGAGAAGTCGGCCTGATCTTTGCCAACCTCGGTCTGAGCCTAACGCTGCACGGCGAGCGGATCGTCAGCCCGGCGGTTTTCTCGGGGCTCGTGATCATGGTCGTCCTGACCACGTTGATCACGCCGCCTGCGCTCAAGTGGAGCCTTGCACGGGGAGCCCGTTAAGTGGTGGCGCCGACTTGCGCCGACCGGCCCGGAGTTTAAGTTTCGGCGTCCATCATGCCCACACCCGCTTTGCTCAAGCGGCTCCCGTACCGCGCTCCTTCTGCCGCGAAGCAGAAGAAGCCGACGCCGGCAAGCGCGCGCGGGAGACGATCACTGTAGGGGGCTCGAGCCCTCAGGCGTAAGTAGAGAGACAGATCGGCCGCGACGCGCAGCTCACACGTCGCGGCCGATTGTGCGTTTCGGAGAGTCTCGTGCATCCTCGGATCCTGAAGTTCGGAGGCACCTCGGTGGCCGACGCGGCCGCCGTAGAGCGCGTGACGAGGGTCGTCCGCGCCCATGGCGGGCCCCGGCCGGTGGTGGTCGTATCGGCCCTCGCTGGAGTGACCGATACGCTGCTCGCGGCCGCCGACGCGGCCGCGAGCGGCGACGTGGAGCGGATCCAGCCGCAGCTCGATGCCCTGCTCGAGCGCCACGCGGAGATCGCGGGGCGGCTGGCCCGTCCGGACGGCAACCGGGGGATCCAGACCGTGCTGGGCCGCGCACGCGCGGAGCTCGCAGACCTGCTGGGGCGGGTCGCCAGGGAGCCGGACCGCCGGCCGGCGCTACGCGACGAGATCGCCTCCTACGGCGAGCGCCTCTCGGCGGCGCTCCTGACCGCCGTGCTCCTCGCCGCCGACGTGCCGGCGCGCTACGTGGATGCGCGCCACTGTCTCATCACCGACGACACACACGGTCGGGCTACCCCTCTCGTACCGGACACGGAACAGCGCACGCGGGCGGAGCTCGCGCCTTTGCTGGACCGTCGCCTGATCCCGGTGTTGGGCGGCTACATCGGGGCGACGCTCGAGGGCGTGACGACTACGCTGGGCCGGGGCGGCTCCGACTACAGCGCGGCCCTGGTGGGCGCCGCCCTCTCGGCCGCGGAAATCCAGATCTGGACCGACGTGAGTGGGGTGCTCACCGCCGACCCACGAGTCGTACCGGGGGCGCGGACGATCCCGAGCCTTTCTTACGCCGAAGCCGCCGAGCTTGCCTATTTTGGGGCCAAGGTCCTGCACCCCAAGACGATCCAACCAGCCATGGAGCGCGATATCCCCGTGCGCATTTGCAACTCGCACGCACCCGATGATCCCGGGACCCTGGTGACCGCCCGAGGGGAAGTGCGTGCCGGGGCCGTGAAAGCCATCGCTCACAAGGCCGGCGTTACGGTCCTACAGGTCAGCTCGACCCGAATGCTGGGCGCCTACGGCTTCTTGCGGGCGCTGTTCGAGGTGTTCGAGCGGCACCGCACGGTCGTGGACGTGGTGACGACTTCCGAAGTGAGCGTGTCGCTCACCGTAGACGATGCGCAATCGGTCCCCGACATCGTTGCCGAGCTGCGCCGGTTGGGTACCGTGTCGGTCGAATCGGGCCGGGCCATCGTGTGCGTGGTGGGCGAAGGCCTCCGAACCACGCCGGGGATCGCGGCGCGGGTGTTCGCGACCGTCACCGACATCAATGTCTCGCTCATTTCGCAGGGCGCATCCCGCGTCAACCTCACCTTCGTCGTGGACGAAGCGCGCGTGCGCGAAGCCGTACTACGGCTGCACCAGGCGCTGTTCGAGCGCGATGGCGTGGACCTGGACCCGGCGGCCGCGGCCGGTGAGCTGGCTCCGTGACCGACCTCGTCTCGCTAGCGTGTGACCTGGTGGATGTCCCATCCGTGTCCGGCGAAGAGGCGCAGGTCGCGCGGTTCGTGGCATCGTACCTCACGGACCTCGGTTACAGCGTGGAGCTGTTCGACGCCGCGCCGGGGCGACCCAACGTGCTTGCGACCACCGATCAGCCGCCGCGGATCGTACTGTCGACCCACCTCGACACGGTGCCGCCGCACGTGCCCGCCCGCGTCGTGAACGGCGTCCTGTACGGGCGCGGTGCCTGCGACGCGAAGGGGATCATGGCGGCGCAGATCGTCGCGGCCGAGCGGCTGCGCGCCGAGGGGGTGGAGGGAATTGGACTGCTGTTCGTCGTGGACGAAGAAATGGGAAGCGTGGGGGCGCGGGCGGCCAATGCGCACCCCCTGGCGGAGCAATGCCGCTGGCTCGTCGACGGCGAGCCGACCGACAATCGGCTCGCCACGGGCTCCAAAGGATCCCTGCGCCTCACTTTGTGCACCGCCGGGGTTCCCGCCCACTCGGCCTATCCCGAGCAAGGCCGCTCGGCGATCGATGCGCTACTCGACGTGCTGGGGGACGTGCGTCGCGCCGCCTGGCCGACCGACCCGATCTTCGGCGAGACCACGGTCAACATCGGCGTCGTCGCCGGGGGAACACGGCCCAATGTCGTCGCCGCCGACGCCCACGCGGACCTGCAAATCCGCCTCGTGACCGAAGATCAACCGGTGAAAGCCCTGCTCGAGCGGGCGGTCCGGGACCGGGCCCGCATCGACTACCTGACGGCAGTGCCTCCGCAACGCCTCGCGACGGTGCCGGGCTTTGAGACCTGCGTCGTCCGCTTCACCACCGACATCCCACACCTCACGAACTGGGGAACGCCCCTGCTGCTCGGTCCCGGCTCGATTTTGGACGCACACACCGCCCACGAGCGCATTTCGGAGGCCGAGCTGGCCGCGGGCGCGGACGCATACGTGCGACTGGTACACGCGCTCGCGGTGCGAAAGGCGGAGGCGTGAAGATCGCCCTGTTCGGCCACGGCGGGATGGGACGGGTGCTGGAAGAGAGCGCCCGCGCCGCGGGCCACGACGTCGGCGCCATCTTCACGTCTGCCAACGTCGGCGAAGTCGCGCGGCTGCTCCCCGGGCATGCCGTGGCAATCGATTTTTCCGCGCCCAGTGCCGTGCCGGCCCACGTGGCAGCCGCCGCGGCTGCCGGCGTCCCCCTGGTGCAAGGCACCACGGGTTGGCAGCGCGAGGAGGCCGCGGTCCGGAACGCCGTGGAAGCGCGCGGCGCCGCGCTGGTGTACGGCGCCAATTTCTCGATCGGCGTGAACTTGTTTTACCGCATCGTCGCGGACGCCGCGCGGCTGTTTTGCGGCACGGGGTACGATGCGTTCATCGAGGAGGCGCACCACGCCCGCAAGCGCGACGCGCCGTCGGGGACCGCGCTGGCCCTGCAGACCATCCTGTCACGCGGTCTTGGGCAGGAGCCAGGGACGAGCATTCCAATCGCGAGCACCCGCGCCGGTCATATCCCGGGGATCCACCGCGTCGGGTTCGACTCCGCCGCCGACCAGGTCCTTTTGGTTCACACGGCCCGCTCCCGCGCAGGTTTCGCCGCCGGCGCGCTGCTCGCCGCCCGCTGGATCGTGGGGCGGCGGGGTATGTATGCCTTTGCCGACGTGCTGGACGACATCCTTGCGCTGCAGACGGAGCAGGAAAGGAAGGCCCGATGACCCAACATCTGGAGTGGCTGCATGGGTGCGGCACGGCCCTCGTCACCCCGTTCAACGCGGCCGGCGAAGTGCACGAGGCCAGGTTTCGGGCGCTGGTCGAGCGGCAGATAGCGGGAGGCATCCGACTGCTCGTCCCCTGCGGCACCACGGGCGAAGCCGCGACCCTCACGCCCGCCGAGCAGGAGCGCGTCGTCGCGCTCGCGGTCGAGTCGGCGCGTGGGCGGGCCAAAGTACTCGCGGGTGTTGGGAGCAACGCCACCGCCGCCACCATCGAGCGGGCCCGCGCCGCTCGAGCCGCCGGCGCCGACGCGGTCCTCGTCGTGGCGCCCTACTACAACAAGCCCACGCAGGCGGGGCTGCAAGCGCACTTCCGAGCTGTCGCCGAGGCGATGGAGGACGTTCCCGTGGTCCTGTACAACGTTCCCGGTCGCACGGCGTCGAACATCGCCGCCGCCACCGCCCTCACGCTGGCGCGCGAGACGAACAATATCGTTGCAGTAAAAGAGGCCTCGGGGGACCTGGCCCAGATCATGGCCATCCTGCGCGAGCGGCCGCCGGGGTTCCGCGTGCTCTCGGGGGACGATGCCGTGACCCTGCCCCTGATCGCGCTGGGCGCCGACGGCATCATCTCCGTCGCGTCGAACGAGGCACCCGATCTGATGACCAAGCTCACCGATAGCGCGCTCTCCGGCCGGTGGGACTCGGCCCGCGAGCTTCACTACCGGCTGCTCCCGCTGATGGAAGCGAACTTCATCGAGTCGAACCCGGGGCCCGTCAAGGCGGCGCTCGCGCTCATGGGACTCCTGGAAGAGCAGTTCCGGCTGCCGCTGGTCCCCGTGCAGGAGCAGACCCGGGCCCGGCTGCGCGTCGTTTTGGGAGCGCTCGGGTTGTTGCCCGGCGCCGCGCATGTCGCTGCGTGAACGGGTCGAGGCGCTCACCGCCCAGAAGCGGGAGCGCTACGGCGAGCCCGAGCGCGCGCTGTTCGCGGAATTCCGGACCGCGCTCACCCGCGGCGAGATCCGCGCCGCCGAGCGTGGGGGGGACGGCGCGTGGTGCGTCAACGCGTGGGTCAAACAGGGAATCCTCCTCGGGTTCCGCATGGGCGTCCTCGCCGACATGTCGGCGCATCCGACCCTCAGGTTCTTCGACAAGGACACCTACCCGGTGCGGCCCACCACGCTCGCCGACGGGGTGCGGATCGTCCCGGGCGGCTCGAGCATCCGCGACGGCGCCTACGTGGCCCCGGGCGTGGTCTGCATGCCGCCGATGTACGTGAACGTGGGCGCGTACGTGGACCAAGGCAGCATGATCGACAGCCACGCGCTGGTCGGCTCGTGCGCGCAGGTCGGCAAGCGGGTGCACCTCTCGGCGGCGGCCCAGATCGGCGGCGTGCTCGAGCCCGTGGGAGCCCTGCCGGTGATCATCGAGGACGAGGCAATGGTGGGCGGCGGCTGCGGAGTGTACGAGGGCACGCTGGTGCGGGAGCGCGCGGTGCTGGCGCCGGGGACGATCCTCACCGGGTCGACGCCCGTGTACGACCTGGTGCGCGATCAGGTGTACCGCCGGGACGGGGACCGGCCACTCGAGATTCCGGCTGGCGCGGTGGTCGTACCGGGCGCGCGCGGCGCGCCGGGTGCCGCGGCGGCGCGATGGGGGATCTCCGTCTACGCGCCGGTGATCGTAAAGTATCGGGACGAGAAGACCGACGCCGCGACTTTGCTCGAGGAGTACCTGCGATGAAGCAGCAGCGAGCGGCCTACTTGTAGTCTTGGAACGGCTCTGTGAGCAGCCGGATGCCGAGCGGCTTGTACTTGAGGAGGTGGGTGAGGCGAACCTCGTCCCCCAGCCGTTCCACCCGCGTCTCCAGCAGCTCGAACTCCTTCGCATCGCCCAGCCCCAGCTGATTCAACCGCTCGGCTTCTCCCTTACACACGTCGCCGGGCGTGGGCTTGGGGTTCGGGTAGGCATCCTCGTGGTGGCGACGGAGCGCATCCCAATGCTCATCGCCGGCGCGCTCCACCGACTCGCGGATGTCGTCGCGGGTGAACGCCATGGGCAGAAGCTATCTCACCGGGAGCTCGACGTGCAGATGGTCGCCGGTTCCCACATGGCGCAGCGTCCCGAAACCCATGCTCCAGAAGTACAGCTGAATCAACCGATTCTTCACCATGCCGCGACCTGCCGTGCGGAGGTCGGCCGCGTGCGCGTAGCCGTCGCGCTGTAGGTAATGGAGCGACCCGTCGTTGGGGGGAAGGCCCATTGCCTGATAGTCTTCCGGTCGGCGCGCGAGGTCGGTGATCACGGCGTCCCGATCGACCAGAATGAGCGTGGAGAGCGCGACGCGGAGTAGCGGGTGGAGTGACGCATAGTAGGCCCGCACTTGCTCGGACTTTGCGTTGGCGCTCGACAGATAGATCAGGGCGTAACCGCAGTATGCGACCACGAGCGGGAGCGCGAAGCGGCGGGCGATGAGCGCGAGGCGGACGCGACCCGTGAAGCGGTGCCACGCCCACGTTCCGTACGCCGTGACGACGGCGGTTGTGCAGGCGACGCCACCCGCAAGCGCAAACGCGGTCGGCCACCCTTGCCGCTGATAGAGGAACACCGCCACCTTGACGAGCGCGATAAACGGCGGCAGCGCCACGAGGACGATCTTCGCGGCGAGCCGGACGACCTCGACCGTCCATGGCCCAAGACGCCGCGGCTCGGGACGGGCCGTCGTCGCCGCGCCGGCCAGACGATCCCACTCGCGGAGCGCGCTCGATTCGAGTAGTGGAATAGTCATGGCGCACCTTACGGGCAGCCGCCGCCGGAGGTTGCGGCCCATGCTCGAACCCCTGTAACCCAAGCCTGATGCTGTAGGAGGTGTCTTCTCACAGTCCGATGTGCATGGCGTAAGGTCGACGGCGTCTCTTACAGGCGATCTCTCATCAGGAGCCCAAATGCGACCCATCGTCGATCTATTGCTCATCGCCGGCCTCACTCTCATGGGGTGTAGGGCCACACCGCAGGGCGCGACGGACGCCGAGGTGGAGGAGCGTTTCGAACCGAAGGACTACTCAGGAACGGGTGTCCACGGAGGAGTGGCCTTGCTGGCGCGTGCCGACGTCGCGGCCCCGAGGCCCGCGCCGATGGCCTTCGATCAGAAGACAGTCGCGGCGGGAAACGCTCCGCTGTTTGCCCGCTCGAGCGTGGCGGCGGGGATGGTCATCCGCACCGGCCAAACGAGCATCGAGGTGGATTCGCTCGAGCGCGCCGTCTCGCAGGTACGGCTGCTGGCTGGTCGGGTTGGCGGATACCTCGCCAACACGACCATGCAAACGGGCCGCGGACAGCTCCGTTCAGCGAACCTCGAGGTGAAAATCCCAGCCGAGCGGTTCGACGACGGGCTCAGCGGGCTCGCCGGCCTCGGCAAGCTCGAGTCCGTGAACGTCAACGCGGAAGACGTGGGCGAGGAGTTCACCGACGTCACCGCGCGCATGGGGAACGCCCGGCGACTCGAAACGCGGCTGATCGAGCTGCTGGCGACCCGCACCGGGAAGCTCAAGGACGTCCTCGACGTCGAGAAAGAGCTGGCGCGCATCCGCGAAGAAATCGATCGGTACGAAGGCCGGTTGCGCTATCTGCGCGCGCATGCCGCCCTGAGCACGCTCTCGATCTACGTTCACGAGCCGCTGCCCGTGGTGGGGCACGCGGGCTCGAGCGTGATCGGAGAGGCCTTCAAGCAATCGTGGCGGAACTTCGTCGGTCTCGTGGCGGCGATGATCCGCTCGCTCGGGATCGTGATTCCGGTGGCCGTGCTCGTCGTGGCCCTCTGGGTCAGCGCGAAACGACTTTCACCTCTCGTAACTCGATCGGCTGGCCGCTGACCAGGATCGGCACCTGGCGCTCCTGCGCCACCTTGTTGAACCCGGCGACGTCGGTCCGGATCAGCTCGTTGAACTTCGCGAGGTACTCTGTGAGCCCGGCACGCAGCTCCTTCAGCCGCGCCGCGACGACCTCGTTGGGCGGCTGGGCGTAGGCAAAGGCGAGGCCGAAACCCAGCCCCTGCAGCCGGTCCTGGAAGCGGTTGAGGTAGTGGATATCGTCCTGGCCGGCGTCGCGCTGCACCTCGGAATTGTACAAGCTGTCCTTGAGCTCCTTGAGCTTCCGACCCAGCTCGCGCGCCTGGCGGAGCACGGGTGCGGCCGTCGTCGTGTCACCGGTGGTGTTGTCCCGCAGCGCCTGCTGCGTGTTCTTGAGCTGCGTCTCGAGGCTTGTAATCCGATTCAGCATTTCGTTCAGCGCGGACGTGGCGTTGCGCCACTCGAGACCGGCGCGGAGCTGAGCCGCGAACCGGGCGGGTTCACCGCCCAGGATCGGATCGGGTTCCACGACGACCGTCTTGGTCCCCGTGACGCCGCCGGCGCTCACCATGACGGTATAGGTCCCGGGGACCGCGCGCGGACCGCCGACATTGCGAAACGGATTTTCCTCATCCTCGGCCCCCGTGGGTTTCTCGAAGTTGAGTCGGGTCGGCCCGGCGTACCGGAGGTTCCAGACGTAGCGGTTCACGCCCTGCTTCCCCGGGCCCCCTGAATCGACGACGACGGTGTCGCCGCGGCTGTCCGTGACCGCGACGATCACGCGCCCGCGACGGGAGCGCCCTCGCTCTCCCTCGCCCGACGAACCGGATGAGCCGGTGTCCACGGCAGCCTTGAGGTAGTAGTCGATCACTGCGCCGGCGGGGGCATTCGGCGTCGTGAAGCGCGTGGGAGCGACGCTGGGCCGCCGCGGGCGCACGCGGATCTGGGCCGGCAGGGTGGAGAACACGTGGAGATCGGAGGCGACCACCTCGGGCGTCAGCTCTTCCAGCGTCGTGATGTTGTCCATGACGAACAAACCGCGGCCGTGCGTCGCAATCAGCAGATCGTGTGAGCGCTTGACGAACTGCACGTCGTAGACCGGCGCGGTGGGGAACTCCGCCCTGAGCGGCTTCCAGCTCGTGCCGCCGTCGCGCGAGTACCACAGCGCCGCGTCGGTTCCGAGAACGAGGAAGCCTCGGAGGTTCGGATTCTCGCGCACTACACGCGCGGGGACGTCCGCCGAGAGACCGCGGCCGATATCGGTCCAGGTCTTGCCGTAATCGCTGGTCTTGAAGACGTACGGCCGCCGGTCGTCGAGCTGGTGGCGGTCGATCGCGATGTATGCCGCGCCGGCATCGAACGGCGACACCCCGATCTGGTACACCCGTCCTTCGATGTCTTTGGTCGGTCCGGGGAAGTGACCGGACACGTTGCTCCACGTCTTCCCGCCGTCCCGGGTGACCTGCACGAGCCCGTCGTCCGTACCCACCCAGATCACGTTGGAGTCGGTGGGCGCGAGGTTGACCGTGAGAATCGTATTGTAGCTCTCGGCGCCGGATATGTCGTAGTTGATTGGTCCGCCGCTGGTCACCTGCTTCGTCTTGTCGTTGCGGGTGAGGTCCGGACTGATCGCGGCCCAGCGGTCGCCGCCATCCGTGGTCTTGAACACGACGTTCGCGCCCAGGTAAACCGTATTCGCGTCTCGCGGCGATACGGCGATGGGCGATGTCCAGTTGAAGCGGTACTGCAAGTTGGCGGGCTTCGCGTCCTTCACGCCCGACAGATAGGGCCGGATCGAGCGGTTGAGTCCCGTTTTTAAGTCGACGCGCGTGATGTTGCCGTTCTGCGAGTCCACGTAGAGGATCGACGAGTCGCTGGGCGCCGGCACCGCGTATTCGCCGTCGCCTCCGGTCACCGTGAACCACTCGGAGCCGTTGATGCCGCCGCCCGCCCCGCCACCGCCCCCACCGCCACTCCCTCCCACATTGCTCGACGGCCCGCACCACGCGTTGTTGTCCTGGAGGCCCCCACACAGCATGTACGGCGTGTTATTGTCGGCCGCCACCATGTAGAACTGCCCGATCGGCAGGTTGTTCAAGAACCGCCAGCTCTTCGCGCCGTTCTCCGTGAGGTACACGCCGCCGTCGTTGCCCTGGATCATGCGGTCCGGGTTCTGTGGGTCGATCCACAGCGCGTGATGGTCCACGTGCACGCCGCGGTCGATCGGCGTGGTCGTCTTACCGCCGTCGTCGGAGCGAAGCAGCAGGTACGACGAGAAAAACAGCTTGCGGTCGTCTACCGGCGACACGTGCATCAGTGAGAAGTAGAACGGCCGCGCGGAGAGCCCGTGGAAGTCGGAGACCTTGGCCCAGTGATCGCCCTGGTCTTTCGAGTCCCACAGCATACCGTCGGTCGTTTCGATGAGGGCGTAGATGTGGCTCGGATTCGTCGCGCCCACGGCCACGGCGATGTTGCCCGTCAGGCCCGACGGCAGGCCCTGCTTGAGCCGCTCCCACGTCAGGCCACCGTCCTTAGAGCGGTAGATGCCGCTTCCCACCCCTCCGGACACGAGCTCCCAGGGGCGGCGTACGAACTGCCACATCCCGGCGAACAGCATGCGGGGGTTGCCCGGTACCATCACCAGATGCGCAGCGCCGGTCGAGTCGTTCACGAACAGGACCTTTTGCCAAGTCTTCCCGCCGTCAGCGGAGCGGTACACGCCGCGCTCGGGATTGGGCGCCCACACGTGGCCCGGGGCGGCCACGAAGACAATGTCCGGATTGGCGGGATCGATCACGATCTGGGAAACCTGGCCCACGTCGCTCAGTCCCATGAACTGCCAGCTCTTGCCCGCATCGGGCGACATGAAGACCCCGCGGCCATCCACCACGTCGTTCCGCGGGTTCGATTCGCCGGTGCCCACCCACACGACGTTGGGGTTCGAGGGCGCGAGCGCCAGGGCGCCGATCGACGACGTCGGCTGGTCCTTGAACACCGCCTCCCACGAATCGCCGCCGTCCGTGGTCTTCCACACACCGCCCGCCGCCGCGCCGACGTAGTACACGTTGCGGTCTCCGGGCACGCCCACGACGGCGGCCACACGGCCGCCGGCCACTGAGGGGCCGAGGTTTCGGAACTTGAGATTATTGAGCGAATCGGCGCCGCCGACTGGAGCCGCGTCGGTCGCCCGTTTCACGGGCCGGCGACCCTGCGCCGCAGCGGGGGCCGGGGCCGGCAGGGCGAGTGCGGAAGACAAGAGCAGGGAGACAGCGGCTTGACGGAGAGCCATGCAGCACATCGGACGAGCTCCTCAGGGTGGTTCCTGGAGGGATACGGGAACGGGCTACGACGCGTTGGATCCCGCGGGCTGATTTACCGGCGAGCCCGACGCGCGTCAAGCGTGTAAGATTTTCCTCATGACTCGATCTCTCCTGCTCCTCGGAGCCTCGGTTGCGGCTGTGGCTGCGACGCCACACCTCGCGGCCCAAAGTCTCGGCAAGTTCCGCCAAACGGCCATCGTCACCGCGGCCAGCCGGCTCGCCCCGGCGGTGGTGAGCGTCAACGTCCTGCGGCGCGAGCGGCGGCTGCCTCAGGACCCCTTCGAGCAGTTCTTCACACCGCGCGGCGCCGAGCAGGTGGTGGAGGGCTACGGGTCCGGATTCGTCATCTCCGCGGACGGTGTGGTCATCACGAACCAGCATGTCACGCAAGGGGCCGAGCAGATCGTGGTCACTACGCGCGACGGCAGGGACTTCCCCGCGAAAATCCTGGGCGAGGACCCGCTCACCGACATCGCAGTCCTGAAGCTGGACGCGACGGGCCTGCCGACCGCTCCGCTTGGTAAGAGCACCGACCTGATGATCGGGGAGTGGGTCGTGGCGGTGGGCAACCCGTTCGCCTACTTGCTCGGCAACACGGAGCCCACCGTGACCGCGGGAGTGGTGAGTGCCGTCGGGCGCAACCTGCTTCCCTCGGAGGGTCAGTCGGGGATCTACGTCGGCATGATACAAACCGACGCGCCCATCAACCCCGGCAACTCGGGCGGACCGCTGGCGAATGCCGTGGGGGACGTGGTGGGCGTGAACAGCTCGATCTTCACGAGCTCGGGCGGCTCAGTGGGGATCGGTTTTGCGATCCCGATCGAGCGGGCCCTCCGCGTGGCGGACGAGCTGCGACGGTTCGGGAAAGTGCGGCGCGCCTGGGTGGGGCTCGACGTCGCGGGTGCCGAGGACCTGCGGGGATGGAAGAAGGCGGGCGGCCTGCGCGTGATCCAGGTGGCGTTGGGCGGGCCCGCGGGCCGGGCCGGCGTGGCGGCAGGCGACGTGCTCGTGAGCGCCCGCGGCCGGCGGTTGCGCACCTTCCTCGACTGGGAGGCGGTCATGCTCGACACGGGTCCCGGCGACACGCTCGTCGTGAGCTACCGCCACGCAGGCGAGGGCCGCAACGCCCGGCTGGCAGTCACGGATTTCCCAACCACGCTCGCGGAGAAGGTGGCGGTGCTGGGCGGCATGAAGGTCGTGACGGTGACCCCGGCGGTGCGAGCCGAGCGCGACATTCAGAGCGACCATGGCGCGCTGATCTACGATCTCCCCGAAGACATCGGAGAGGCCACCGGTCTGCGCTCGGGAGACGTGATTCTCCAGATCAACCGGGTGCGGGTGTCGAGTGCCGAGGATCTGCGCCGGGCGTTCGCGGCCACGGCTGGTGCCGGGGCGGTAACGGTATGGTTCGAGCGCTCCGGGAGGCTCGAGCGGACGGCGTTCTACGTGAGGTAGGGCGAGTCCTGGCGGCCGGCCGGACGGCGGG
>WNFS01003765.1_pt1 | contig 18565 bp, 18 predicted proteins | sample 5400141 | NCBI WGS metagenome assembly WNFS01 (sample SAMN13153358, study PRJNA577476) | soil metagenome | isolation source: 60 cm saprolite under Madrone tree | place: USA:California | collected 2016-06-14
CGTCAGCGACCGCCACGCCAACTTTTTCGTCAATGCCGGCAAAGCCAGCGCGAAAGACATGCTTGGTCTGATCGCGGACGTTCGCGAGCGCGTGTTTTCCGCATTCAATATTGAGATGGAGCACGAGGTGGTCATTTGGAACGCGTAAAGACCATGTCGCGACGCGCCACTGCGGCCGAGGCCGAAACGTACCGCCCCGAGTTGCTCGCTGATGAGGAGCCACGTTACTTGCGCCGCCAGAAACCCGTCGAAATTCGCCGCAAAAAATTCAGCGGGCGTAGCTGGCCATTTTACCGGCGCGTTTTATTTTATGGCGTTGTGGGAATCGCAGGCGCGTCCGCAGCATGGACGGCCGGTCGCTTTCTGCTTTACGGGCAGCCCATGCTGCTGATCAAGCCCGAACAGATCGAGATCACCGGAAATCACATTGTGAGCCGCGAAGCCGTGCTGCAGCAGTTTTTGCGCGACCGAGGACGCAGCGTTTTGCGCATTCCGCTGGATTCACGGCGCAGCGCGCTCGAAGAAATTTCCTGGGTGGAATCTGCGACGCTGCAGCGCATTCTTCCCAATCGCATCCGCATCGATTTGATCGAGCGGACGCCGATCGCATTTTTGCGTAACGGCACCGAACTCGCGCTGGTCGACGCGCACGGCGTGATACTCGATCGCCCGCGCGGCGAAGATTTGCAATTCCCGATTGTCACGGGACTCTCCGAAAACATGCCGCGCGAAGAACGCGGCAAGCGCATGCAAACTTACCAGGAATTCATGAACGATATTGATTTGGTGCGATCCGGGTCCTCTGACCGCGTCAGTGAAATCGATCTTGCTAATCCTAAGGACCTTCGCGCGGTTATGACCGGCATCGCCAATCCGACCGATCCCCAGGCGCTCACTATTCATTTCGGCGCCAGCGATTTCACCGGCAAGTACCGCATGGTGGTCGAAAATTTTGCGCAGTGGCAAGCGAGCAATGGCCGCGTCCACTCCATCGATTTGCAATACGCGAAGCAGGTGGTGCTGAACCCGGATACAACCAGCGCCTCTGCGACGAAAACGAGATAGCAGCAGGAGCAGGTGCAGTCTTGGCGAAGAAAGATAAATATCTGGTTGGGCTGGACATCGGCAGCGTGAAGACCTCCGCGCTCATCGCAGAAATTGACGACGAGCAAGTGAAGTTTCTCGCTTTAGGCGCCGCGGAATCGAAGGGTTTGCGCAAGGGCTTGATCGTGAATCTGGATTCCACCGTGAGCTCGATTCGTCGTGCCGTGGAAGAGGCGGAAGGCGTTGCGAACGTGCCGGTGGAAGCGGCTGTAATCGGCGTGGCCGGCGGGCACGTGCGGGGCGTCAACAGTCGCGGCGGCGTGAGCATCGGCCATCGCCCGCGCGACATCGAGCGCGAAGACGTGCGCCGCGCGATCGATGCAGCACGCAACATTACGCTGCCGCCCGACCGCGAAGTCCTACACGTGTTGCCGCATGAATTTCTCGTCGACGCGCAAGAAGGCATCCGCGATCCCATCGGCATGGTGGGCCAGCGCCTTGAGGCCAACGTTCATCTGGTCACATCGTCGATTGCAGCGACGCAAAATCTCGTTACGGCGGCGAATCGCGCAGGAATTCTTATCAGCGATACGGTGCTCGAGCCGCTGGCGTCCGCCGAATCGTGCCTCACGCAAGACGAGCGCGACCTCGGCTGCTGCCTGCTCGACATCGGTGGCGGAACCACCGAACTCATCGTTTACGGCGGCGGAGTAGTGCGTCACACCAGCGCGGTGCCCGTAGGCGGCGATCATTTCACCAACGATCTTGCAGTCGGCCTGCGAACGCCAATTCCCGAAGCGGAGCGAATCAAACGCCAGCACGGCTGCGCGGCTTTGTCATTGCTCACTGAAGATCATCCAATCCAGATCGCGAGTGTGGGCGACCGCCCGCCGCGCACGATTTTCGCGCGCCAGCTCACGGATATCATCGAGCCGCGCGCCCAGGAATTGCTCGCCTTGATTCGCGATGATTTGCAGCGCGCCGGCCTCGACCGGCAGATTCCAGCGGGATTTGTGCTCGCCGGCGGCGGAGCAAAGCTGAACGGTCTAATCGATCTTGCGGAGCAGTATTTCCACTTGCCCATGCGTATCGCGGAGCCCAAGGGCCTCGCCGATATGCCCGAGCAGGTGGCCCAGCCTGAATACGCAACGGTTGTCGGGCTCGTGCTGTACGGCGCGAAAGCGCGGCGGGCGGCGCCGCAGCGTGCCGGGAATTTGGTGTCGAAACTTAAGTCCATGTTTGCCAGCGCATCGTGAACCCATCCGAGCGGCGCGCGGCGACTGTGGAGAGAACGAGGGGCGCATGAACAAAGAAGCAGGAATCCGGATGAGCTTCAGCGAGGAACTTCAGCCGGCGAAGATCAAGGTTATCGGTGTGGGCGGTGGCGGCTGCAATGCCGTTAATCGCATGATTCGGGCCAAAGTCGAGGGCGTCGAGTTCATCACGGCGAATACGGATTTGCAGGCGCTGAAGTTGTCGCAGGCGCCGGTGAAGCTGCAACTCGGTGCGAAGCTGACGAAGGGATTGGGCGCGGGTGCCAACCCTGAGGTCGGCCGCAAAGCTGCTCTTGAAGACACGGAAAAAATTATCGAGGCGCTCGAAGGTTCGGACATGATTTTCATCACCTCCGGCCTCGGCGGAGGCACGGGCAGCGGCGCCGCGCCCGTAGTGGCTTCGCTCGCAAGCGAGCTGGGCGCGCTCAGCGTTGCTGTCGTCACCAAGCCGTTCGCGTTTGAAGGCAAACGTCGCATGCTGCAAGCGGAACAAGCGCTGCAAGAGCTCATCAACGCGGTCGACACCGTCATCGTGATTCCCAACGAGCGCCTGATGGAAACGGTCGAGCGCGGCACGAGCTTTTTCGACGCATTCCGCATCGCAGACGATATTCTGCGCCAGGCTGTGCAAGGAATTTCGGACATCATCACCGTGCCAGGAATCATCAATCGCGATTTCGCGGATGTAAAAGCGATCATGCATGGGCAAGGTTATGCCGTGATGGGCACCGCCGTCGCCACGGGCACGAACCGCGCCGTCGATGCCGCGAATCGCGCCATTGCTAGCCCGCTGCTAGAGGACAACACCATCCAGGGTGCGCAAGGCATCCTCATCAATATTTCCGGCAGCTCCAGCCTCACCTTGCACGAAGTTCACGAGGCTTCGTCCGTGATCCAGAAAGCCGCGCACGAAAATGCCAACATTATTTTTGGTGCCGTGCAGGACGATCAGATGAAAGACACCATCAAAATTACGGTTATCGCCGCGGGCTTCAAGGACGCCAACAAAAAGCAAGCGCAACAGCGCCCCTCATTCTTGCCTAAGACCTGGAAAGCCGGCCGTGAAGTCGCCGAAGTGCCGGAACCGCCGCCGCAGCAGCCGCAGCACGTAAACGTTGTCCATCAGGTCCAGGAAAACGTTCGCGAGGTCGCCCGCGAAGTTCCTGCGGATGACTTGGACGTGCCGACATTTCTCCGCCGTCACGCGCAAAAAGCATAAACGGATTTCACGCTGGTGTTTCACGAAGGGCGCAGGCTCCTGCGCCCTTTGTGCATTTGTGCCTAACACGCGCGCTGCTTCATCATACTAGCCGGGCGCTTGCCGCTCCGGAGGATAGCCGTGGCTCAAAAGCCAATCCAGCTCGGCGCGTTTGGAGTTTGGACCTTTCAACTGGATGTCTTGCCTGCTGCGCGCATGCAAGAGACAGCCGCCGAATTGGAAGAGATGCGTTACGGCGCTCTTTGGTACGGGGAAGCAATAGGACGCGAGGCGCTGACAAAAGCAGGCCTGCTCCTGGCCGGAACCAAGCGGATCATCATCGCCACCGGCATCGCAAATATCTACGGCCGCGATCCGGTTACTATGGCGGCCGGGCAGAATACGTTGTGTGAGGCATACCCTAATCGTTTCTTGCTTGGGCTTGGAGTGAGTCACATACCATTGGTGGAGACAGTGCGCGGGCATCGCTACGACAAACCGGTTCCCGCGATGCGCGCCTATTTGGACGCGATGGATCACGCGCCGTATCAGGCTGTGCCGCCGCCCTCCAAGCTGCCGCGCGTTTTAGCCGCGCTTGGGCCGATGATGCTGAAACTTTCCGCCGAGCGCGCCGACGGAGCGCATCCGTACAACACGACTCCCAAGCACACCGCGCAGGCCCGCGAACTGCTCGGCCCGGACCCTTATCTTTGTCCGGAGCAGGCCGTAGTGCTCGAGACGGATCCAGCCAAAGCGCGCGCCATTGCGCGGAAATTTCTTGCGATCTATCTGGGCCTGCCCAACTACACGAACAATTGGTTGCGGCTTGGATTCCAGGAAAGCGACATCAGCAACGGAGGAAGCGACAGTCTGATCGATGCCGTGATCGCCTGGGGCGATTTGAAAACAGTGATGGGCCGCATTCGCGAGCATCACTCCGCAGGCGCAGACCACGTTTGCATTCAGGTGCTCACGGACAATTCCAAGGCTTTTCCACTGCGCGAGTATCGAGAGCTAGCATCGGCCATTCCTCGGAAATAACAAGTCTCTATGTAACGCTCGCTAATTGTGCCGCAAGGGCGCGCACTGCGCTTTCGAAGAGCTTGTGATCTTCTTGCCCGTACGCGAGCACGCTGCCCAGACCCGAATGGATTTCGCGCGCGCCGCTCTGCCGTGCAACATGTAGCGCATTCGAGGCATTGATACCGCCGCCCGGAAGAATGACGACGCGCTGGCCTGCCGCTGCTACAAGGCGTGCAACGTTCTCAATCCCTGCAGCCGCACTTGCCGCGCCGCCGGACGTCAGAATGCGCGCAGCACCGGTCTCGATCACATCATCCAGCGCCGCATTTACATCTGCGACATCATCGAACGCGCGATGAAACGTAACCGGGAGCGGCTGTGCAGCGATCACCAACTCCCGTGTACGGTTAATATCGACGTGACGCTCGCGCGTCAATATGCCAAGAACGATCCCGTCCATTCCTAAGCGCTGGACCGCCACGATGTCGCGCCGCATCTGCGATAGTTCCTCCTGCGAATAGACGAAATCATCCGGGCGCGGCCGAATCATCGCAAAAATAGGCACCCGCACGGACTCGCGCGTCAGTCGCACGAGTTTCTCGCTGGGAGTTAGCCCGCCAACGTTCAATTGCGCGCAGAGTTCGATCCGTTGCGCACCGCCGCGCTCCGCGGCAACTGCGGCCTGAGCGGTCTCGACCGACACTTCCAGAAGAATTGAGCTTGCCACGAGGTAGACAGAGTAGCAGGCCTGCTTCGAGCAGACGCAGGAACTTAGTGGTGCAAGACGTCAAAGTGCGATATGGAGAATCCGAGCGCCGCGCCGATGAAAGCGTCAGAAGGGATCTGCACTTCCAAACCGATCATTAGTACAGCGTAATTCGCGACACCTAACACGCAAGAGCCAAGCGTTTTCTTGATTCAGAAGATCCACCGCACGTGGTGTTTACACGAATCGCTTAACTCCGGATTGCAGTGCGCATGGAAGATATGAGCCCCGATTCCGATTCCCAGCGCCGATCCTGCAAGCATGTCCGACGACCAGTGATCCCGCGCCGTGAACCGGGTGACCGTCACGATGGTTGCCGCCGAGTAGGCCAGCGCCTGTACCCACCATTGCGAATATTCATGTGACACCACCGTCGCCATCGCGAAGGTGAACATGGCGTGTCCACCGGGAAATGAAGTGTTGATGTTGTGGTGCTTCCAAAAATCTCCATTGCCGTTTCCTTCGTCCGGGCGCTGCCGCGCCGCCACTAACTGCATCGGCGTATAGATCAGGAATGTGTTAACCAACGTTTCCAATTCCAGCAGTCCCGTTTCCTTGGCGTGCGGATGATCGCCCTTAATGCCCCATATCCACACGCCACCCAGGGTCGCTCCCAGCCCAGCGATCGCAACGTCGGAAGTGGCTTGATAAAACGTATAATGTGCAGTGCCGATGTGTTTCTCAATGTGCCGGTCCTCGGCTATAAGCGCCCCCGTTCCTCCCAGAACCAGCGCGTCCCACTTAAAGTTGGAAGGCTTGAAGGGAGTTAAATAAAGCTCCTTCTGGTCCTCCAAAGTTCTCTTCACAGAGCGCATTACCAGTCCTTGATGATCCGACCCCTGCATTCGGGTCTGCGGCGGCGAGCTTCCCGTCGCCTGTCGCTCGGCCCAGTCTTCTCCCCTGGCGTCTCCTTCAAACGCCCCCGGAGGCCGCGTAGTATATTCGCTAACAATATCGGTCTGCCGCACTTTGCGCTCGAGTGGTGGGGCGCCTTCGGTGAACGCCGCTGTCCCACGCATAACGATCGCCGTAGGCAGCCAGTTCGTGTCCTCGCCCACTTTCGTGGGAAACAGCCAAATGTCTTTTTCATCGCGCAAGAATCTGGCCGGCATCTTGCGCCAGGAAACTTCCAAATCCGTAGGATCCGGCGTGGCATTTGTGCGGGAACGCGAGGTCGAACTGTCGCTTGCAGCGGATTGTGTTTCTTCCGGCGCGGACGAGATTTCTTGCGCCGGCAATGACGAGAGTTCCTGCGCGTGGCTTGCTACGGGCGAAAATGTGAACAATAAAACTGGAACGAAAGCGGTAAAAAAGCGCGGGAAGCCTAAGGAACGAACCATCAATGAACAATTCTCCCTGAACCGAGCAGACGGGACCGGGAGAACTGTCTCGGGTATTTCCGTCAGTTAAGATGACACGACCTCACAAAAGGTTCGCGTACGCTGCCGGCTCGATTCGCATTAAGAATCTTTTTCAACGAATGTTAGTCAGACTTGCTGACGCCCAATTCCAATACATTCCCAACGCGGCCGCCCCGTTCCACGCCCACATGAACGCGCGCATTTGTGTCGGTGTGTACGAATGTTCTTTCCACACGAGGCTCGCGTCCAACACGAACCACAAGACGCCCGCGGCGAGAAATCCCGCAACGATCGCGTCATGGAAGAAGCGGTAAACGATGGCGGTCTCAACGCACAGTAACGCGGCAATCAGAAATTTCGCGCCGATCGCGCCGATTAGCGTAGCCGTTGTTCGCCTCCCGCTTTTCCGGTCCGGCTCGATGTCCATTACCTCCCCAAATACGTGCGAGTGCATGGCGAAGAGCGCGCCAAAAACAAAAGCAGGCCAGGGAAGCTGCGGCACATGATTGAGCCAGCTGCTCAGCACAAATACGAGCAGATAGCTCGCCTGAATCAGCACATCAAAGGGAGGGCGGCCCTTCCAACCGACGTGCGGAGAATTATAGAGAGTGACCGCGGCTGCGAGCGCCGCACACCACAGGAATATCTTCGCTCCGATCAAGAACAGGAACAGCACCAGGAACGGCAGTTGGGCAACCGCGATTTCCCATCGCAGCGCAGCCAATTGCTCCTTCGCGCCTAGAGATCCAAACAGAAACGTGCCCTTGCGCGGGTTGTAAACGTCCGCCTCCGCGTCGACGATATCGTTCACGCCATAGAGCACCAGGCCCAGCGGAACCAGCACATAGAAGAGGCCGACCCAAAATATCCCGGAGCGAAAAACTGTGCGATGCCCGAGCGGCATCAGGTAGAACAGCGCCGTGGTTGTCCACAGGCCGGGCCGCGACACCTGCGTAAGAAATCGCAGTTCCGACCAGATCGTCCGTCTGGTCACATCCGCTGGGGCTTGAATCGTAACCGTACCCATGCTTACAGGAGACTACACAATTCAATTCTAGGCATTTGCTTCCTTGCTTTGCGTCTCCTAACGGGCAAGAGCCGTGCAATGACGCCGCACGTCAACCTAGAGACTTGTCACGGCTATTCGTTGTGATAATCTTGCGCTCCATACTCCGGGTCTCGGTCGGATTCTTGCTTTGCTCAGCCCTAGGCCGGAAGCGCAAAGGAGACCTTCTCATGAAGAACTTTTACAAGCTCACCGCGGGGATACTCGTTTTCGCGACCGCCGCGTTAGCCGGCTGCCAGGAGTCGTACCACGAGAAAGATGAGCGCTATGTGCTGATCGCCGCGAACATCAATTTGCCTTACTGGCAGGAAGCGGACGCGGGCCTTCGCGATGTCGCCAAGGAATTGGGCATCGGCGTCAAAGCCGAGATGGATGGCCCGACGTCGTACTCTCCCAAAGAAGAAGTGGACGCGTTCCAGAAGGCCGCGGCATCGCACCCCGCGGGGATACTCGTCTCCGTCACAAACCCGGAGATGTTTCAGGCGCCCATCGCCGCCGCCGTCGCGAGCGGCATTCCCGTCATTTGTCTCGACTCCGACGCACCCGATTCCAAGCGCGTCATGTTCATCGGCACGGACAATTTTCGCGCCGGGCAAGAGAGCGCCAAGCGCATGGCCGACATCCTGAAAGGTCATGGAGACATCGTGCTGGTCACCATTCCCGGCCAGCTAAACTTGGAAGAGCGCGTGCGCGGTGTGAACGAAGCGCTCAAGAAATATCCCGGCATCAAGATTTCTCAAATCCTTAACGACAGCGGCGATTCAAACAAGGCTTTTGATGCCGTCAATGCGTTGCTCTCTGCCAAGAAGACCAAGGTGGACGGCATTCTCTGCCTCGAAGCTTCCGGTGGGGCCGGCGCCGCTGGAGCTTTGCGGCGCATCGACATGAACGGCAAAGTCCCGGTCGTCTCCTTTGACAAAGATCCTGAGACGCTGGACTGGATCGACCGCGGCGCCATTAACGCCACGGTCGCGCAAAAGCCCTACCTTATGGCGTATTACGGAGTGAAATTTCTCGATGACTTGCATCACAGCGCCGTGCACGAATTCAAGGATTGGCGCACCGCTCCCGCTCCTCCGCTGCCTTCCTGGGTGGACACGGGAACCGCAATTATCGACAAGAGCAATCTGGCGGCGTTCCGCGAAGCGCTCGCCGCGCACCCCAAGCCCCTGTAGTGGGCGAATTTAGACCAAGCCGAACGAAGCGAACGTCGTAATCGAAGCGCAGCCGAGCGCCACGCCCAGCACGATTCCCGCTAGCACGTCGCTAAGGAAATGCATGCCGAGCACGATGCGCGACGCGGCGATGCTAAACGCGATGAAAAACAGCGTGCCCTCTAGCGCCGGATAGAAATAACTGACCACCAGCGCAATCGAAAACGCCGTCATAGTGTGCCCGGAAGGGAAGGAAAACTTGTCGGGCGGCAAAACTTTGGACCAGCAGTGCGGTTCCAACTGGCAGGGCCGCGAGCGCTGGCTCAGCTGCTTCAACAGCTTGAACACGAAAATCCCGAAGATCGCCGACGAGCCCGCCGCGCCAATGGCGGCAAACCTTTGCGGTCCTCCGTAGAGCACCAGCATCGCACCCAATGCGTACCACAGCCAGCCGTCACCCATGCGCGTGGCGGCAATCATCCAATAACGAAACCAACGCGGCGCGCGCCACCGGTTCATCCGCCGCATCAGGCGGTGGTCGCGCTGCTCGATAAAACCCCAGACGGTTCGCGTGACGGTCATCGCGTCACCCCAGTACGTTCGATTCGTCCGAACTAAAAAACGTCAGCTTGCCAAATTCGTCTCCAGGCCCGATTCCAACTGCCACAGCAAGCGAGGCTGCTTCTCCTTGCTCTCCAGCTTCGCCGACCATGTGCGGCAGAAGCGAATTTCGTTCAGCCAGTGAACCGCAGTGAACGCCGGAACCAGTGCGGCAAGCGGCATCAGCGGCAAGGTCCAGGGTTGGTCGCAAAGCATCGCCACTATGATGCGGTAAACATCCGCGGTTAGTTTCCCGTAGCTGCCGTGCGCGCCTCCAATTACGCCCCGGCCAGCACGCAATCCCGAAAGAAATTCCTCCGCGGTCCGCGCACCCGCAACCTCCGTGTAGGTCCGTCCCACTCCGGCAATCGTGTGCGAGTCGCTCCCCGCAATTCCCACCTTTCCCAAGCGCTTCGCCAAACCTTCCGCTTCGGAATTTGCCGCTGGCCACATCTGCCCGTTGCGGATTTCAAACGCCGGAACATACGATGCGAACCAGCGGAAGTCTTCTTCGTCGCGTCTGCCAGTAAGTCCGGAAAACACGTGGTTCACGCTGAAGAAAAGTTTACGCTCGGTCAGGTACATCAATAGCGCGATAAAATCGTTACGACGGCGCTGAATTTCCGCATGATCGCGTTCGTTGATGCCGTAAACGCCGAGATGCATCTGCGTGCCGCTTGGCATCTGTACGGTCACTTCTTCGCTGAGAAAGAAATCGGGATATCGACGCAAAGTCTCCACCGCATCAATCGAGTCGTGATCGGTTATGGTTACAATGGACATGCCAAGCTGCTTGAGCCGCTCGTAGACTTCCGTCGGGTCGTTGTAGGACTCTCGACAGAGGCGGTTCAAGCCAGGGACGTCGAACATTCCAGAAGCCACCGAGTGAACGTGGAGGTCGCATCGCATGGGTTTATTTTGGGCCGGCGATATGAACAATCTGTGAAGAGGCGGCGAATTCTACATGAATGTGCCCACGGAACTAGTTGAGCACATGATACTTCCAAGGTTATCCACATGGCATCAAGAGTGCTCCTCGCGGCGAAACTGAGGCGTATGTACAATGCCCGCCATGAAGAAAATACACGTTGTATTCCATGATGCGGGTGGCGGACATCGCAATGCCGCCGTGGCGTTGCAGACAATTGTTACGCAACAGCAGCGGCCGTGGCAGGTCGAGCTCATCCAGTTTCAGGAGCTAACGGACCGTTTTGATGTGTTGCGCAGGCTGACCGGCATCCGCATTCAAGAGCAATACAACGTGCTGCTGCAAAACGGGTGGACGCTCGGTAGCGTGTACCTGCTGCGCCTTCTCCAGGCGACCATTCGACTCTTTCATCGCCCGCTAGTGCATCTACTGGAAAAGTTCTGGCGCGAAAAGCCGGCGGATTTGCTCGTCTCCGTTATTCCGCATTTCAATCGCGAACTGTGCGAGAGCTGGAGCAAAGTCTATCCAGGCCGGCCGTTCGTCACCTTAATCACGGACTTAGCTGATTTTCCGCCGCGCTTTTGGATCGAGCCGACCAAGGAGCAATACGTGATCGCCGGGACGAAGCGGGCCGTGGAACAAGCTCGCGCGCTCGGTCACGACGACGCGCACATCTTCAAGACCTCTGGCATGATTCTGCGTCCTGATTTTTACACTCCGGACAATTCCGATCCGATCGCGCTGCGCAAAGAGCTTGGTCTGCGCCCGGACCTCACCACGGCCATCGTTTTATTCGGCGGGCACGGTTCCAAAGTGATGTACGAGATCGCGCAACATCTCGATGCGGCGCAACTTCCCCTACAACTCATCCTGATTTGCGGCCGCAACGACGAGCTAGCCGCAAAGTTCAACGCTCAGCAATGGCGCATGCCCATAAAAGTGATTGGTTTTACCAAGGAAATCCACAAACTGATGCGCGCCGCCGATTTTCTGATCGGCAAGCCCGGTCCCGGCAGCATCGCTGAAGCGATGGTGCGCAAGCTGCCTGTGCTGATCGAATGCAATTCTTGGACGCTGCCGCAGGAGCGTTACAACGCAGAGTGGGTCGCGGCAAAACGCGTCGGGCCCGCAACGTTGGCCGATCTACGCAAGAATGTCGATGCGCTCAACAATCGCGCCATCTTCGAGATCCCTGAAATTTTGGACAAGCTTTTGCGTGAATCTGCGGATAGGCAAGGATCGCGGATGGACGCCGGAAGCCTGCAAACTGTACGCTAGCTCGGGTTTGTAAGAAGTTCAGAGCCGGGCGTGCTCCGCGCGATCTTTGTGCCGCAAACGCGGTCCGGCTCCTGGATTATCTCCGCTGTAATGGCTTCGCGACTTGGCGCAGGACGTTGCCCACCAGCGCGATGCGTACTTCGGCAGCTCGCACATCTTCACGCAGCTTCCCAGACTCTTCGCGCGTGAGCAATAGCAGTAGCAGCCTCCTGCTTGCGTCGATTTCAGCCGGCTTGGCGTGTCCGCCAGCAACCCCCACGAAACGGCTAAAAGCGCGCCACCCAGCAGCAGCAATCTCCATAGGAGTTTTTTCGGCGATATAGGTGTGTGTGGCCCGCGCATGGACTGGCATTCTCTTCCGAGTCGTCAAAAAAACCGATAGCGCCGGATGGCTGGAAGTTTTGTTACCGTGGTCCTGGAACTAGCTCCCAGAGAGCGAGCCGTCTTGGAAAGGATTCGGTGTCGCGGACCTGTTGCGCCGACGCCGATTTGCCGCGCGCTGATGGCACAGTTCCAAAGTGAATTCGCGAGACCAATTTGGGGCAAATCGCCGACAGCTGCGCGCACTTTAAGTAGAACAAAGTAAATGCCTTAGTTTTTTGCGCCCGAATAATCAGGTTGGCGCGCTTCGTGCAATACCCCTACCCGTTGGCGCGTTTCCGATGACGAATCGAGAAAAGTGGCGAGTGAGGGGGAAGGGGCTTGCTCGTCGCGTTTCAAGGTTCGTTCCCACCTGCCTCTGAGAGGGAAGCTAGGATGGATGACCCCACGCGTTGGTGTGAAAACGACACTAACAAATGGAAACGCGCCACTCGGGGCCCTTGTTCCCAAGCAATGGCCCCATTTTTTTACCCCTTTTGCCAGTAGGACGGCCATTTCTGGCTGTCCATCCCACAAGAAGGCTTTGCAAGCTCTCCGCTAATTAACCTTTCGCGTCACCGGAATATTCAACTGATGTAGTACGTGAGCCACTTCCGTATCCCGCAAGCGCGACGCATCATACTCGAACGACAAATGATTCTTGTCATTGATCCGGAAGCGCCGCAAACCATAGGTGTTGGCAAAAGTTCCGAGGGCGCGCAGCTGCTCTTGCGTCAATGGTTTCTGCAATTCGTAAGTGGCTTCGACGAGTGTCATGGGCCGACATTATAGCAGCCCACAAAGAGATAAGCGTGCGCGGTACTTAAGCGGCCTTGGCCGGAACAGTTCCACTTCGCGCGGTTCCGTTGCGCGTCTGCGGCTTACATCCGCTGCCGGGCTCAGTTATCACTCCGTGATGCGCCCACCCGGTCTCGCGTTCCATACCGTTGTTTCGGGAGGAATTGCGCTACTTGCCTGAGTTTCCCTGAGACACGGTTGGTCACGAAAGCTGCCACATCGCGGTTGACTAGCGACATTCGCACCCGATCATGCCGTCGGTTCTGTTTCGGCAATTTGACTTACATAGGGTGGGGGGGTATATACTGCATGCGAGGAGATGAAGTGATGTCAAAGCCGAGAACCAACGGACATCCGAGAGGCTCACGAGCGGCAGGCCGGTTACATCGATCCAACGCGGATTGCGCTTGCGATATACGTGCGGGACGCAAGGCCGCTGGTGTCGATCCCGAAATTAAAGCCGCCAATCGCCATCGCCTTCGCCGCATTGAAGGACAAATTCGCGGCCTGCAAAAAATGGTGGAAGACGATCGCTACTGCGCGGACATCATTACGCAAATCGCCAGCGTGCAGGAAGCATTGCGCGGTGTGGCGCGAAATTTGATGCGCAATCACCTCCATCACTGCGCCACGAAGGCCTTGCGCAGCGGCAAGAAACAAGAAGCTCAGGCGATGTACGACGAGCTGCTCGAATTGATCTACGCGCATTTGCGCTGAAGAAAGAATGATGAAATGACACAACGAACCAATGAAGTAAGCACAAACGAGAAGATGGAACGCGATCCGGTCTGCGGCATGAGCGTTGATCCCAGTAAGGCCGCGGCAAAAGTCGAGCACGGCGGTAAGACTTACTATTTCTGCGCGCCGGGCTGCGCCAAGCGTTTCCAGCAAGCCCCCGAAAAATATCTGCAACCCGCAAAAAAATTGGCCGCGCCATCGGGATTGGTTGGCCTGCACGCTGCACCGCAATCCGCCGCAGCCCCGGCTGCGGAAAAAGAGGTCCACAAACAGGATTCTTTAGTAGAGCCGGCTGCCGGAGCGGCACACCAAGAGCCTGTCTCGGACAGCTCCCCCACCGGCAAGGAAGTGCGCTACACCTGCCCGATGCATCCGGAAATTGTCCAAAACGGCCCTGGCTTTTGCCCCATTTGCGGCATGGCCCTCGAGCCCATGGACGTGCTCGCCGACGTGGAAGCCGATCCCGAATACGATTCCATGCGGCTTCGCTTTTGGGTGAGCGCCGCCCTTTCGGCGCCTCTGCTGGTGCTAGCGATGTTTGGCGAATCGCTCGGACTGCACCTCGCGCCAAGCGTCCTCCACTGGATCGAGCTCGCTCTGGCCACTCCTGTTGTGCTCTGGGGCGGCTGGCCATTTTTTGAACGATTTTGGGCGTCGCTCGTAAACCGTAGTCCCAACATGTTTACGCTGATCGGCTTGGGAACCGGCGCAGCTTATCTCGATAGCGTGCTCGCGACGCTTTTCCCTCAACTGTTTCCTGCGTCCTTCCGCGACATGTATGGAGCGGCGCCCGTATATTTCGAGGCAGCCGCTATCATCACCACGTTAGTGCTGTTGGGCCAGGTGCTGGAACTGCGCGCGCGGCAGCGAACTTCGGGAGCGATTCGCGCATTACTGAATCTCGCGCCGCAGCAGGCGCATCGCATTGCCGCTGACGCCTCTGAACAAGACATTCCGCTCAGCGAAGTGCAGCGAGGCGATCGCCTGCGGGTCCGTCCTGGAGAGCGTATTCCCGTGGACGGCATCATTCGCGAAGGCGCAAGCGCGATCGACGAATCGATGGTGACCGGCGAGCCCATGCCCGTGGAAAAATCAGTCGGCGACAGTGTCATTGGCGGCACGCTGAATGCTAGTGGCAGCTTCGTGATGGAAGCCGAACGCGTCGGCAGCGAAACCATGCTGGCGCAAATTGTGAAGCTGGTCAGCGAAGCGCAACGCAGTCGCGCGCCGATGCAGCGATTGGCCGACAAGGTCGCGGCTTACTTCGTCCCCGCGGTCATCGCGGTCGCGGCGCTGGCGTTTCTCGGATGGATGCTATTCGGTCCTGAGCCGCACTTTGCACACTCGCTGGTCGCCGCCGTATCCGTTCTGATTATTGCCTGTCCGTGTGCGCTCGGTTTGGCGACGCCGATGTCCATTATGGTTTCGGTGGGCCGCGGCGCGCACGCTGGCGTGCTCATCCGCAACGCCGAAGCGCTCGAAACGCTCGCAAAAGTCGACACGTTGGTCGTGGACAAGACCGGCACGCTAACCGAGGGCAAGCCCCGCGTGGCTTCGACGCAAGTTTTCGAGGAGAGCGGACTGGCTGAAGACATTTTGCTTGCCATGGCCGCCAGCCTCGAGAGTGCAAGCGAGCATCCCCTGGCGCGAGCGATCGGGATCGCCGCGCGCGAAAAGCACATACAACTGATGCCTGTCAGCGATTTTCGCGCGACCGCCGGCGGAGGTGTGGAAGGGTGCGTTTCCGGCAAGAGTGTGGTCGCGGGCACCGCGAAGTTCCTTCGGACCCGCGGAATCGAGTTTCCGTCGGATCGTGAAATAACCACGACGCTGCAGCCCAGCCGTTCGGCTGCCACGCCAGTATATGTCGCGGTAGAAAGTCATCTTGCAGGAGTTTTTTTGCTGTTTGATCCGATCAAACCTTCCACTCCCGCGGCACTGCGCTACTTGCAGGCTGACGGTGTGCGCGTTGTCATGATGACGGGAGACAGGAAAATCGCTGCGCTGATGGTGGCGCGTGAACTTGGTATCGAAGAAGTCGAGGCGGAAGTCCAGCCGCAGCAAAAAGTGGCTTGCAGCCGCCGACGTGGGCATTGCTATGGGGACCGGGACGGATGTAGCCATCGCGAGCGCCGGAATTACCTTAGTGAAGGGCGATTTGCGCGGCATCGTGCGCGCCCGGCTGCTCAGCCGCGCCACGATCAAGAATATCCGTCAGAATCTTGCCTTCGCCTTTCTTTACAACACTCTCGGGATTCCGCTTGCCGCAGGCGTTTTCTATCCGCTCTTCGGCTGGCTGCTGAGCCCAATGATCGCCAGTGCCGCCATGAGCTTCAGCTCCGTGTCGGTCATCGCCAACGCCTTGCGCCTGCGCAAAGCCACCCTCTAATTGCCGGATCAGTTTCGGGAATTGCTTGGCCGAATCCTGTATATACGTATGCGCCCTTCGCGGACTTTGGTATGATTGCCAGTATGAGAAAGCGTATGAGCCGTGAACCGACGTCCGGCAGCCACTCGAAACGTCGAACCAAACAGCGCAGAACATTCACGTTGTCCCCAGAATCCGTGGCCCTTCTCGAAAAGCTTTCCGCGAACCGCGATGATCCCGGTCGGCGTGAATCGGTTTCCGCGGTGCTGGATGATCTTCTCCTCGCTGTCGTTAAAGACCAGAAACGGCAGGAGATTGAAGACCAGATTGGAAAATACTACGACCAAAGGTCTGAAGAGGAGCGTCAGGAAGAAATCGACTGGGGTAAGCTCGCAACCGGCGAGTTTGTAGCCATCGAGTTAAATAAGTCCAGAGGGTGAGATGCCGCTAGGTCGCGCAAGCCGCGGAGAAATCTGGTTTCTGCAATTGCCTACCGATCCGCCCGAGAAGGGCCGTCGCCCAATAATTATTGTGTCCAGCGAGGCGCGGAACATTCGCGATGCCGCGGATACTGTCTTGGTCATTCCGTTATCTACGAGCGTCCATAAAGCTGGCAGCCCAACCCATTTGCTATTGCTCGCTGGAGAAACGGGCCTGCCCGCCGACTCCATTGCTCGGGCGGAAGACATTACGACAGTGCGAAAGACGCAGTTAGTGCCTCCTCGAATTGGGCTGCGGATCCTGAGCAATCGACGGATTTGCGAACTGGCGGAGAAGGTGAAGTTCGCAATGAGTTGTTAAATTCCTGCTCACAACAACGTTTACGGGCCGCGCCGCTTCCGCCCTTGCCTGAAAACGACGATGACCGGAAGTTAGTTTTGGGCTAGCAGCGCGTCAAAATACGCGCGCATGTCAGGCGAGTCCCATTCCTGCGGGCCGATAACCTTGCGTGCGATCTTGCCATGACGGTCAATGATATAGGCCTCAGGGATCATCGACGTGCCGTAGGTGAGGGCGATCGGGGAACCGCGGTCCTTACTGGCGGGATCGCGGTACGTGGGGAAGGTAACTCCCTGGTCGATGATGAATTTCGAGAAAGCGAATGCGTCCTCGTCTGCAGCAACGCCAAGGATGAGCGCATTGCGAGACTCGATATACTTTTGCAGGCGATTGAGCGAGGGTGCCTCCTGAACGCACGGTGGACACCAACTGGCCCAGAAGTCGAGAACTACGATTTTACCGCGCAAGTCCGACAAATGAATAGGCTTACCGGAAAGCTCGAGCGCGAAATCCTTTGCCGGGGTTCCGGTGATGGAAGCCTCGCCTTGGCGGTAGCTAGGCATAGCGAAGATGACAATCAGGCCTATCCCCGCGGCCAGGACGCCCCAGGTCGCCAGTCTTCGGGTGCTCATTCCCATGAATGCTATACTAGCGTAACTGCTCCGAAACGAGAATGTCGGTTCGACGACACTATGCCGACTCCTTCCCCCACAAGTGAAGCCACCCGTACTGTTGATGACCCCACGCCCAAAAAAGTTATTACCGCGATTGTGCCGGCGCGAAATGAAGACGCCGTCATCGAGGCCTGCGTGAGGTCTCTGGCGGGCCAGCCCGAGATTGCTGAAATCATTGTGGTCGATGATCAGTCCACAGATCGGACCGCGGGAATTGTGCGCGGACTCGTGCGCGAAGTCCGAAATTTGCAGTTGCTTGAGACGAGGGAGGTTCCGGCTGGCTGGCTTGGGAAGAATCACGCACTGTGGGAGGGGTCGAAACACGCGGGCGGCCGGTGGCTGTTGTTTACGGATGCGGACGCGGAACTGCTGGATGGAGCGACGGCGCAAGCCTTGCGGATTGCGGAGCAGAAAAATGCCGCGCTGGTGTCCTTCTCACCGGAGCAAATTACCGAGGCCTGGTACGAAAAGGCGCTGATTCCATTCGTCTACAGTCGCCTGGCGAAATATTTCTCGTACGATGCGGTGAATGATGAAAAATCAGAATCGGCTGCGGCCAACGGTCAATTTCTGATGATACGCCGGGATGTCTACGACGCGATTGGCGGCCACGCAGCGGTGGCGGCCGAAGTATTGGAAGATGTCGCGCTGGCAAAACGGGCGAAAGCCGCGGGATACCGGATTTGGTTTGGTTCCCGTGCAGGCGTGGTGCGGGTGCGCATGTACCGCTCGTTTGGCGCGATGTGGGAAGGGTGGAAAAAGAATTTGTACCTGCTGATTGGAGGGACTCCTGGCGCGGTGTATCGGGAATTGTTTTCGGTGGTGCCATGGATTCCGTTTGCGCTGATGGTTCTCGGATTGAAAGCGCCGATTGCCTTTGTCGCGGGATTGGGACTCTTGGTGGCGCGACACGCAGTTTATGCAAGCATGTTGTTGCGTAACCAATTCAAGGGGAAGCACATCCTGTATTACATACTGGCCGTGGTCCTCTACGCGGGTGTGCTTTGGGCGTCATACCGGGCGCACGCGCGAGGAGTTGTGGAATGGAAGGGACGACGCATTTCCCTGAAAGCTGCGGCGTGAGAGCGACATGGTCCTGATTACGCGGAAGATTGAGTTTTCGGCTTCGCATCTTTACCACAATCCGGCGCTTTC
>WNFS01005396.1_pt1 | contig 18561 bp, 17 predicted proteins | sample 5400141 | NCBI WGS metagenome assembly WNFS01 (sample SAMN13153358, study PRJNA577476) | soil metagenome | isolation source: 60 cm saprolite under Madrone tree | place: USA:California | collected 2016-06-14
CCGTAAAACCATTGCGCAGGGAATGTCGGATTGCCTCCGCTGAACCTGTATGCTCGTGTGCGCATCTTTTTGTGCACATTGCACACGAGACCGCGGGTGCAGCGCGCATCCGGCATTCCCTGCGCCCTCTCTTTTCGAGAGGGGCAAAACTTACTTGCAAACCTCGGGCAGATCGTGCCGCGAGAACGCCGATGCATATCTATTCCCTCAAAATTGAATCGCCCGTCTCGGCCCCACAAGGGGAGGGATCAGGAAGGCGTGCGGCCGACACTCACATTCCCGGAACTGATGCGCCCCTGTGCCGTTATCCAGCGCCTCCCACCCCATCAATTTCTCCTTATTTTCAAGGCGAAGTGTTCACCCAAGACCGCCACTTTCCGCTAAAATGAGCCCCCGCGCCGCCGATTCATGAGGACGTCAGCCATGAGCTTCCGACGCGATATCATCACCAAGCCGATTTTCTCCTGGGCCCGCGGCGTGTTGCCGCCGATGTCGGACACCGAGCGCGAGGCGCTGGAGGCCGGCGACGTTTGGTGGGACGCGGACCTGTTCACCGGCAATCCGGACTGGTCGAAATTGCTGGCGTACGCCCCGGCGACGCTGACGGATGAGGAACGGGCCTTCCTGCACGGCCCGGTCGATGAGCTCTGCGCGATGCTCGACGACTGGAAGATCAATTGGGAATGGCGCGACCTGCCGCCGGAGGCCTGGGACTTCATCAAGCGCGGCAAATTCTTCGGCATGATCATTCCGAAGGAGTATGGCGGGCTTGGCTTCTCGCCCTATGCGCATTCCGAAGTGGTGCGGAAGATCTCGTCACGTTCGGTGACCGCCGCCGTCACCGTGATGGTGCCGAACTCGCTCGGCCCCGGCGAACTGCTGATGCGCTTTGGCACCAAGGAGCAGCAGCAGCAATGGTTGCCGCGCCTTGCCGACGGCCGCGAGATTCCCTGCTTCGGATTGACCAGTCCCGAGGCCGGCTCCGACGCCGCGTCGATGATCGACAGCGGCGTCATCTGCAAAGGCGATTTCGAGGGGCGCGAGGTGCTCGGCCTGCGTCTCAACTGGCACAAGCGCTATATCACGCTCGGCCCGGTCGCGACGCTGCTCGGGCTGGCCTTCAAGGCCTATGACCCCGATCATCTGGTGGGGCCGCGGGAAGAACTCGGCATCACCGTGGCGCTGATCCCGACGCATCTGCGCGGCGTCGAGATCGGCCGTCGCCATCTGCCGTCGATGCAGGTGTTTCAGAACGGCCCGAACCGGGGCCACGACGTCTTCATTCCGATGGATTACATCATCGGCGGCGAGGCACGTCTCGGTCAGGGCTGGAAAATGCTGATGACCGCACTTGCCGCCGGGCGCGGCATCTCACTGCCGTCATTATCCGCCGCGGGCGCGGCCTATGCCGCGCGCACCACTGGCGCCTATGCGCGGATTCGCGAGCAGTTCAACGTCCCGATCGGAAAGTTCGAAGGCATCGAGGAGCCGCTGGCCCGCATCGCCGGCACTGCCTATCTGCTCGATGCGGCGCGGCGGCTGACCTGCGCCGCGCTCAATCAGGGCCATCACCCCGCGGTCATTTCCGGCATCATGAAACTGCATGCTACCGAGCGGATGCGGGTCGCGTTCGACGACGCCATGGACATCCATGGCGGCAAGGCTGTGATCGACGGCCCACAGAATTACCTCGGCAATCTCTATCGTTCGGTGCCGGTCGGCATCACCGTCGAGGGCGCCAACATTCTGACCCGGAACCTGATCGTGTTCGGGCAGGGCGCAATCCGCGCGCATCCTTATCTGCTGGAAGAGATGAACGCGCTCGGCGATCAAGACCGCGCCAAAGGCCTCGACGCCTTCGACAAGGCATTCTGGAAACATATCGGTCACAGCATCACGACCCTGTTCCGGGCGTGGGGCCGGAGCTGGACCGGCGGTGCATTTGCGCCTGCGCCCGACGCCGGCGACGCGACCGGATTCTATCGCCAGCTCTCGCGTTACTCCTCGGCCTTCGCGCTATGCGCCGACATGGCGCTCCTGACGCTGGGTGGCGCACTGAAGCGCAAGGAAATGCTGTCGGCGCGGTTCGGCGATATCCTCTCAGAGCTCTATCTGTTGTCCGCCGCGCTCAAGCGCTGGCAGGACGAGGGCCGACAGGGGGCGGATTTCGCGGCACTCGAATGGTGCATGGCGAGTGGCTTCAAGACCATCGAGAATCGTTTCGCGGAAATCCTCGCCAATCTGCCGAACCGGTTTGTTGCCGTGGTGCTGAAATTCCTGGTCCAGCCGTTCGGCGCCCGCGTGCTCGGTCCGTCCGATATCGTGATCCATCGTTGCGCGCAGCTGGTGCTGGAGCCGTCGGCGGCGCGCGATGATCCATCGTTGCGCGCAGCTGGTGCTGGAGCCGTCGGCGGCGCGCGATCGCCTGACCCCGGACCTGTCGCATATCGATGACGACCGCGGCGTCGCAAGGCTGGAAAAGGCGTTTTTGCTCGTTACGGGCGCCGAGGATATCGCCAAGCGAATGCGCGCCGCCCACCTTCACGACTGGAACGAGGCCGTTAAGAACGGCGTCATCACCAGGGCCGAGGGCGATCAGCTTGCGGCGGCACATGAAGCTGTTGCGAAGGTGATCGAGGTCGACGACTTCGCGGCCGAGGAGTTGTCGCCGATTTACAAAAAGCCTGCCGAAGTGCATCAGTTCTTTCAGGAGCTTGGTGAAACAAGGGCCGCAAGCTGATGGCGCGACCGGTTTTCATTATCGACGGCAGCCGGACGCCGTTCCTGAAAGCGCGCAGCGGGCCGGGCCCATTCACCCCGGTCGATCTCGCCGTGCAGTGCGGCCGGCCGCTGCTGGCCCGGCAGCCGTTCGCGCCCGATGCCTTCGATCAGGTCATCCTCGGCTGCGTCAACGTCATCGCCGACGAGATGAACCCGGCACGGGTCGCAGCCTTGCGGCTCGGCATGGGCGAGGCGATGGTGGCGTTCACGGTGCAGATCAATTGCGGCTCCGGCATGCAGTCGATCGACACGGCGTACCGCTATATCCGCGAAGGCGTCTCGGACTTGATCCTGGCTGGCGGTTCGGAAGCGCTGAGCTACGCGCCGCTGGTCTGGCCGCAGCAGGGCGTGCGCTGGTTCGCAGGCCTCGCCGGCGCCAAGGGATTTCTCGGCAAGCTGGCGGCGCTCGCGAAAGCACGGCCGGCTTATTTCAAGCCGATCATCGGCCTTGAGCGCGGGCTGACCGATCCGATCACCGAGCTCAACATGGGCCAGACGGCGGAAGTGGTCGGTCATCTGTTCGCCATCACGCGCGCGCAATCGGATGCCTATGCGGTCGAAAGCCACAAGCGGCTGGCCAACGCGCAAGCGCAAGGCTGGCTGAAGGGCGAGGTTGAAACCGCGTTCGCACGCGACGGCAAGTTCTACGAACATGACGACGGCGTGCGGCCGGATTCCTCACCCGAGAGCCTCGCCAAGCTGAAGCCGGTGTTCGAGCGGCCCTGGGGTCAGGTCACCGCCGGCAACTCCTCGCAGATCACCGACGGCGCATCGTGGACGATCCTCGCATCCGAAGAGGCCGTCGCCAAGCATGGCCTCGCGCCAAAGGCCGTGATCGTCGACAGCCAATGGTCGGCGCTCGATCCCTCTATCATGGGCCTCGGGCCGGTGCTGTCGGCGACTGAACTGTTGAAGCGCAACAAATTGTCGCTCGGGGATATCGAGACCTGGGAACTGAACGAGGCGTTCGCGACGCAAGTGCTGGGCTGTCTCGCCGCCTGGAACGACGACAAATTCTGCCGCGAGATTCTGGGTCTCGAGGGGGCCGCCGGGCAAATCGATCACGCAAGACTCAATGTCGATGGCGGCGCCATCAGCCTTGGCCATCCCGTGGGCTGCAGCGGCAATCGCATCGTGCTGCATCTCGTCAACGCGATGAAGCGGCTGGGCACCAAGCGCGGCATCGCCACCGAATGTATCGGCGGCGGGCAGGGCGGCGCCATGTTGATCGAGACGGTATAGGGAACGTCATGGATAGCAGGATCATGGACGTTCTCGGCGACCGCGTGCTCGAACTCGGGCCAAAACCGGACGCCAGTGCGCTCTATCGCAATTTCAAGCTGACCCGCGATGACGACGGCGTCGCCTGGCTGCTGTTCGATCGCGCCAATGCCAGCGCCAACACGCTGTCGGCCGACGTCATCGAAGAACTCGATTCCGTGCTGGCGGCGCTGGAAAGCCAGCGGCCGTCCGGGCTGGTCATTCGCTCAGCGAAGCCGTCCGGCTTCATCGCCGGCGCCGACGTCAACGAATTTCGCGGCGCCAGCGATCCGCGGCCGGTCGAGACCGCGATCGGCCGTGCCCATGCGGTGATCGACCGCCTCGAAGCCTTGAAGGTCCCGACCGTCGCCGTGATCCATGGCTTCTGCCTCGGCGGCGGCCTCGAAGTCGCGCTCGCCTGTCAGTCGCGCATTGCGATCGACGGCGCCCGCTTTGGTTTTCCCGAAGTGATGCTCGGCCTGCATCCCGGCCTCGGCGGGCCCGCGCGTTTCACGCGTCTGGTCAATCCGATGCAGGCGATGACCCTGATGCTGACCGGCAAGACCATCGATGCGCGCAAGGCAAAGTCGTTGGGCCTCGTCGATGCCGTGGCGCAGGAGCGGCATGTTCGCAATGCTGTCAGGGACGCGGTATTCGGCCGCCTGAAACGCGCTCACCCCGGCGTTCTGAATACCGTCCTGAATTCCGGTCCCGTCCGCGGCTTTCTCGGCTCGCGGATGCGCGCGGAGGCTGAAAAGGCCGCGCCGCATGAGAGCTATCCTGCGCCTTACGCGCTGATCGATCTCTGGGAAAAGCACGGCGGCGACAAGGCGGCGATGCTGGCGGCCGAAAAGACCTCGTTCGCCAACCTGATGGTAACGCCGGCGGCGCAAAACCTGATCCGGGTTTTCTTCCTGCGCGAGCAGATGAAGAAGCTCGCCGGCAGCGGCAACCAGATCAGCCACGTTCACGTCATTGGCGCGGGCGCGATGGGCGGCGACATCGCGGCGTGGTGCGCCAATCAGGGCATGCGGGTCACGCTATCGGACATGAAGGCGGAGCCGATTGCCGGCGCGATGAAACGCGCATCGGATCTGTTCGGCAAGATCATGCGCAAACACACCGATATCCGCGACGCGCTGGATCGGCTCGTTCCCGATCTCGACGGCGAGGGCATCCGCAACGCCGACCTCATCATCGAAGCGGTGCCGGAAAAGCTGGAGCTGAAGCAGAAGATCTATGCCGGGCTCGAGCCGAAAATGAAACCCGGCGCGATCCTCGCCACCAACACCTCGAGCATTCCGCTGCAGGATCTGCGCACGACGCTGAAATCGCCGGAGCGGCTGGTCGGATTGCACTTCTTCAATCCGGTGTCACGCCTGCAACTGGTCGAGGTCGTCAGTCATGACGGCACCGACCCGCAGATGCTGAAGCAGGCGCTTGCCTTCGTCGGCGCCATCGACCGGCTGCCGCTGCCGGTGAAGAGTTCGCCGGGTTTTCTCGTCAACCGCGCGCTGACGCCTTACATGCTCGAGGCGATGGTGATGCTGGACGAGCAAATCGACAAGCGTACCATCGACGCGGCAGCGGAAAAATTCGGCATGCCGATGGGGCCGATCGAACTCGCCGATCAGGTCGGCCTCGACATCTGCCTCGCGGTCGGCGACATGCTGCGCTCAAAATTCGGCGATTCCCTGCCGCCGACGCCGGCGTGGCTGCGCGAGAAGGTGGCGGCCGGCGATCTCGGCCGCAAGACCGGCAGGGGTTTCTATGTCTGGAAAGACGGCAAGCCCGACAAGATGTCCCGTTCGCCCGCGACGGTACAGCCGACGGCGGAAATGATCGACCGGCTGATGCTGCCGATGTCGAACGTCTGTGTCGCTTGCCTGCGCGAGGGCATCGTCGACAATGCCGACGTGGTCGATGGCGCCATGATCTTCGGCACCGGGTATGCGCCGTTTCGCGGCGGTCCGCTGAACTATGCGCGAACCCGCGGGCCTGAAAACGTGGCGTCGGCGTTGCGCGCGCTGGCGCAAAAGTTCGGCGGCCGGTTCACGCCCGACGCCGGCTGGGATAGTTTCAAATAATAGAGCATGATCCGGAAAAGTGGGTACCGGTTTTCCGAAAAGATCATGCTCAAACAAAAAGATAGAGCGGGATGACGATTCGAAGAAGAGTCATCCCGCTCTAGGATTTCCGATCCGACCGACGGGGCGCTCCTCATGACCGACACCCAAGCCGTTCACGCCCCGCCGGATTCGGAAACCGAGCCCCTCGGCGATCTGTCGATTCGCACGCAGGCGATGCCGGCCGATACCAACCAGAACGGCGATATTTTCGGCGGCTGGCTGCTCAGCCAGATGGACATCGGCGGCGGAATCTTCGCCTCCAAGGTCGCGAAGTCGCGCACGGTCACAGTCGCGATCGAGGCGATGAATTTTCGCAAGCCCGTGTTCGTCGGCGATGTGGTTTCGGTGCACGCCAATCTGGTCCGGATCGGCAAGACTTCGGTCACCGTCCATATCGAGGCCTGGGTCCTGCGCCGCAATGAGATGCATTCGATCCTGGTGACCGATGGCAATTTTACCTACGTCTCGATCGACGATCAGGGACATCCGCAAGTTATCAGGCAGGATGGAGCGCCGATTTCGGCGTAGAAACTTCCGTCATTCCGGGATGTTGCGTTAGCACCAGACCTCAGATGTGCAATTGCACATCGGGCGAGATTCCGGGTTCGATGCTTTGCATCGCCCCGGAATGACGGTTTTGCAGGGTGGGCAAAGGCGTGCTTGCGCCGTGCCCACCTTCTTGCGGAGCATGCTGGAGGGCACGCCGCAGCGACGAAGCGATCCAGCTTTACGGGATCACAATTTGGTTGCCGCACGCGACAGAAGTTTCCAGTCGGCCGCCTGTTTTTGCCAGTTCATCAGGATGTGGAGATTGGTGGAGCTCTTCTTGCCATCGGCCACGGCCTCCTGTTCGCCCATCCAGTGGAAACGCACGATCGCCGCGGGGCCGACGCACGAATTTTGGTGTCTTGGTATTCCAACGACCGCTTTGGTCCCGTACGAGACCGAACAATATGCTGTGTCTGCGAACACGGTTCTCCACTGCGGTGAGGAGCGAAGCGGACGAAACAATCCAGGTCTTCGACGGCTATTTGTCGATGCGCCACGATCCCTCACAGTCAATTACGACCTCCTGGGTTCAGAGGTATATTTTATCAATATCTACCGATGACTCGACGCCCAGTTTGGCGAAGTTTTTCGCGAGCCAGTCGCCCGCACATTTTCGTCCCTGGTCGCGAAGAAAAACGAGAAAGTCCCAATCGGCGTTGTACTTGCTTGTCGAACTGAGTGCCCCCATGAATTCGTCGTCCGCGACGCTGTGGATCCGCACGTGCGGCAGCCCTTCGCCGACGATACGGTTTTGCGTGACGAGCCCGGTGACGAAGCTGACCGCCCGCATCTCCCGCATCAGGGATGAATTGAAGCTGATCTCGTTGATGCGGTTCAAGATATCGGCTGCGGCGCGCGGCACCTCCTTGCGAAACAGCGGATTGATATGAACGATGACGATGTCGGTGCTCTTGCAGTGGTAGATTAGCGGGAAGAGTGCCGGGTTTCCCATATAGCCGCCGTCCCAATAGGCTTCGCCGTCGATCTCCACCGCGCGAAACATGGTGGGGAGACACGCCGAAGCCATCACGGCAGATACCGAAATTTCCTTACCAGCGAAGACCTTCACCTTGCCAGTGCGAACGTTTGTCGCAGAGAGAAAGAGTTTGACCGGACAGTCGGGGCGCTTCAACACGTCAAAATCGATCGATTGCTCGACCACATCACGTAGTGGGTTATAGTCCGCGGGGTTGAACTCATATGGCGACAGCACGCGGGTCACGAAGCCCATCAGGGAGAAAACCGGCGACCAGGTCAACTTGTGATCCCCCAGCATTCGGTCGATGGGATTTGGCTGCAACGGCCCCAGCTTGGCCGCATCGCTGACGCGTTTCCAATAGCCGGTGAGCGCTTTGCGTGCCCCTTCGCGACCGTCGACCGCAAGCCCATAGGCAAACACCGCCGCATTCATTGCTCCGGCGCTGGTCGCACTGAGCCCCTCGAAGGCAAGGTTTTTCTCGTCCAGGAATCGGTCGAGCACACCCCAGGTAAAGGCACCATGAGCTCCGCCTCCCTGGAGGGCCAGGTTGATGGTCCTGACCTGGCTGGCCGGTTCGTGACCGGCTCCCCCAGTTGCCTCAGGCCGCTCCGCCGAGTTTCGCCCCGAAGTAATTTCCATAGCCGAATCCCACCCCCATTTGCCTTTGCGAGGAGCGAAGCGACGACGCAATCCAGCCCTCTTGCTTTGCTCTGGATTGCTTTCATTTCAAAACAATTGTGCCAAACCAAGCGTTGGTGTTGGCGCGTTCGAGACATCAGGTGATGTCGGTTGCTCGGTCGCTATCGGGGATAAGCGGACATGTCGCAGGCGAGCCGCGCATGGTCGAGCGCGCGCAAAGAACGCGCGCAGCCATCCTGCGTGCAGGCGCTGGAATTGTCGCCACTTTTCAGCGCGCGTTCATCGGAAGGACAAAAACCTGGCCGGGATAAATGCGATCAGGATTTCGAATTTGGTTCTGGTTCGCTCTGTAAACGACTGCGTATCGCATGCCCGCGCCGTAGGTGTTACGGCTGATGCGCCAGAGGCTGTCGCCACGGGATACGACCGTGGTCGCTGTCCTGGGCAAGATCAGGGTGGACGGTGAGCCCCCGTCTGGCGCGGCGGCAGCCAGGCGCGGCGGCCGTGAAACGGCCATTTCCTGCCGCTTCGCAGTTTGCAACGGAGGCTGGGAGGACTGGCGCGCTTGCGCAGAGCTAACGCCCTGATCCAGCACGGAACGGTTTGTCCCCACCGTCTCCGGAACATTGAACGGCACCTCGGCGCGCGATTGGAGCGCGCCGGGGCTGGACTCCAGCTCGGCCAGCGCGACCGCCACGCTCTGTTTGGATGTCGCCTGCTTGCCGTCCGGCTGTTGAGATCTCAACGTCAGCTCATAGTCCCCGGCGGGAAGCCGGGGAGGCACCATGACGAATTGTCCGGATTTATCAGCGACCGTTCGATCATGGAACTCGCCATTGCGCAACAGTTCCACGACCGAACCTGGCGTGGCCGTGCCGGCAATCACCGCGTCACCCGTTCGCTCAATGCGGGCGATGTCGAAGGCGGGCAAGGACTGATCGGTGTCCGGCGCGCGGGGCGGTACGGCAAGTGCAGCCGTTGCGGCGTTCGCTTCAGCTTGTAGCGTTGCGAGCGCGGCCGAGCCTTTATCTGGAGCGCCCGATGCCGGCGGTGAAACCTCCGGCGCGGCGGTTGCGGCTCTGGTTTCAACCGGCGGCTCGCGCCATACGTGCGTGATGCCGAAGGCGAGTGCAGCACCACATACGGCAACAAGCGCCAGCGACGGCACGACTATTCGGGTTATCGATGTGGCAGTCATGTACGAGCCCCTTGGCTAAATCGTTGGCTCAGCACCCCCCGGGGTGACTCTGCGCCGATTTGTTATGGCCATCAAGTCCGCCAAACCGGGTATCCCGGTCAGTCGTGTTGACCAATGCACTTTGGCACGAGACCGACGTGCCGCGACGAGCAAAAAGCGAAAAAGTGAGTAGGACATCGCAAAACTGACGGGATTGACCCGAAACGGTCTTTCGTTGCTTCCAGTCCGCTTCCGCCAGCTATTGGACGACGTCCAGTTTGACCTTTGCGACACCCCCGTCAACCATTCCCAGCGTTCTGGCTGCAGAATACGAGACGTCGACGACCCGTCCGGGAACGAACGGTCCGCGGTCATTGACCCGAACGGTCACGGACCGCCCGGTGGCGACGCTTGTCACGCGCAACCGGGTGCCGAACGGCAACGTGGGATGAGCGGCGGTCAATTCGTTGGTATCGAACTTTTCACCGTTCGCGGTCTGTGTTCCTTCTGTGTAGAAGCTGGCAAGTCCATGCGACGCAATCTCCGTCTCGGCTGCATTCTTGTGCGAAGCGAAGGGGGTATGTTTTCTCGTAACCGCCACGCGCCTGTGCGTCACGAATGACGTCTGTCGATTCTGTTCCAGCGATGCCTGTCGACTGGCGGAAGCTAATTCAGATTTTCTGGTGACCACGGAGGACTGAGCGCAGGCCGCGAGCAAAGCCCCGACCAGCGCGACGGCAAACAGCCGAATGACGTTCCGAACACCAGCTGCCGAGACCAAAGGGGTGTCAAGGTGAATACGGTTTGCTTTGATGTCGACGTACGCAATTCTGGCACAGCTGATGGAAGACATGTTGTACCTCCAACCCACCGAAATCCGACAAGTAACAATGGCGGAACGGAATAGGCGGCACCATGGCCAGATGACAACCGGCAGGGGATCAATCACACAATTCATCGGAGTGTGGTCATTGTGCCACTACTCGCCGGGAATAGCTCAGGCTGCTGGCGTTTGTCTCGATTTTGCCGCATTCTAGACCACGATCGACCTTTTAGGTTGCAAGGCGTCCGACAGGTAAACTGGATGACCTACGTCGCAGCGACAGCTAATAAGGTTTCGTCGGGGCACGGCCTTTCATTCTCCGGCCCGATTGCATTGGTGATGGTCGCATTGGCATCGGGAGCGGCGGCCTGGACTGCCTTTCCGGTTACTTCAGTGTTGGATTCCGCATCCTCCGAGGACATCAACACGTTATCGTTCGATGACCGGTTCCCCTCGGGGTCCAGCTTGCCTCCGACCTACTTCGCGCTGCCCGTTGTTCGATCTTTGCCGCCAGAACTCGAGATCAAACTTCAACAAGCGAAAGACCAGCTCGCGCAGAAATTGCAGTTTCGAGATCGGCAGGCAGCCCTTGTGGAGGAACCCACGCCGTCAAGCGCCGCTGCCATTCCCGTTCCCAGGCCTCGTCCGGTTGAGGCGAACCTCGAGTTACGGGACAGCCCTCCTGCGGCACAACCTGACAATCGCACGCTACTGCAGAAGCTTTCCGATCTGCTCCCGGCCCGTGTCACGCTTGCGTCTCTATCTCCATCCCTCGATGGTGGGCTCCTTGGCGGCGGGCCAGATCTCGCCGCTCTTGGCTACGACAATCTCACCGCCGTCTATGACATCTCGGCGCGCACTGTTTACATGCCAAACGGGGCGAAGCTTGAGGCGCATTCAGGATTGGGCAGTTTGATGGATGATCCAGCACATGTGAACGAGCGAAATGCTGGAGCGACGCCACCGAATGTCTATGACTTGAAACCGCGGGAGCGACTGTTTCACGGCGTCCAGGCGCTCCGTATGATTCCGGTTGGTGACAACGACACGCTCGGGCGGTCCGGGTTGCTCGCGCACAGCTATATGCTCGGGGCCAACGGCGATTCCAACGGCTGCGTGTCGATCAAGAACTATGAAAAATTCCTGAAGGCCTTCAACAACGGTGAGATCAAGCGCCTCGTCGTCGTCCCGAGCCTCGGTGACAGCGTGTCAGCTTCGCGACGAGCAGTTTCACAATCATGACGCCGGGGCTGTTGTCTTCCGCCCACTAACGCCACGGATTTACCCTGGCTCTGGTGGTCGTTTTCCAGCGCCAGTCGCTTTAACCAGGATTAGCCTTTCGGCCGTCGGACCGCTTTGACACCGATCTGCCGCGTTGACCGGATGCCGGAACAGCCGCACCATAGAGCTCATTACGCCTGAGGTTGCCCTGTGACTGGCCTGACCAACCGCCAATCCGAGATCCTGAATATCGCCCGCGCCTTTGGCCGGGTGATGGTGGAAGATCTCGCCAAGCGTTTCGAAGTCTCGGCGCAGACCATTCGCAAGGATTTGAACGATCTGTGCGATCACAGGTCGCTGACGCGAATTCATGGCGGCGCCATCATTGCCTCCGGTGTCGAGAATCTCGCCTACGAAGCGCGAAGGTTCGTCGCCGCCGAAGAAAAGAAAGCCATTGGTGCTGCCGCGGCGGCGCTGATCCCCAATGGCTGCTCGCTGTTCATCACGCGTATCGAGGTGATCGTGGCAGGCGGCGCGGTGCGGCGCGCCGATGGCGCCGTGATTGGCTCGACCGCGATCAGCCTGATCGGCCAGTTCAAGGTCGATTACGCCATCATCGGCGCCTCCGCGATCGACGAAGAGGGCGCGCTATTGGATTTCGATTATCGCGAAGTGCAGGCGGCCCAGGCCATTATTGCCAATGCGCGCAGCGTGATGCTGGTCGCCGACTCGACAAAACTGCGGCGCAGCGCGCCGGTCCGCATCGCCCATATCAGCCAGATCCAGACCTTTGTCACCGACGCCGCATTGCCGGCCGGGCTCGCCAACATCTGCCATAGCAGAGGCATCGAGGTGATCGAGGCGATGCCCAAATCCTCCGCCGACATCGACGAACCCGGCATTGAGCCTGCCTCGACCGTCACGCGGCTGCGCTAAAGCGTGTTTCGGTTGGGTCGAATCATGACGGCATCTCCCGTGGCTTCATGGTTCGAGACGCACGGCGCTGCCGTGCTCCTCACCATGAGGCTCCAAGACCTCATCCTGAGGAGCCGCGCTCTCGCGCGGCGTCTCGAAGGATGAAGCCATTTAACTGGAGACTGCGCGCTCATTCCCGTTTTCGCTTGCTTTCGCTTTTGATTGTGATTTATTCAAAACCGAAAGCGAAATCGCCAAAGTGAACTGGCGAACGCCGGGGAAGCGTCTTTTGGATCGAATTTTTGACCTCGCTATCATTGGGGGAGGCGTCAATGGCTGCGGCATCGCGCGCGATGCGGCGGGCCGGGGCAATTCTGTTTTCCTGTGTGAAATGAATGATTTGGCCAGCGGGACGTCGTCCTGGTCGACCAAGCTCGTGCATGGCGGCTTGCGCTATCTGGAATATTACGAGTTTCGGCTGGTTCGCGAGGCGCTGATCGAGCGCGAAATCCTCTGGCAGATCGCGCCGCACATCATCCGGCCGCTTCGTTTCGTGCTGCCGCACCACAACGGGCTGCGTCCGGCCTGGCTGCTGCGGCTCGGGCTGTTCCTTTACGACCATATCGGCGGCCGAAACCTGCTGCCGCCGACGCGCTCGGTCGATTTGACCCGCGACGAGGTCGGACAGCCCCTGATTCCCGGCCGCTACCTCAGGGGCTTTGAATATTCGGACTGTTTCGTCGATGACGCCCGCCTTGTGGTGCTCACCGCGCGAGATGCGGCGGATCGCGGTGCCGAAATCCGCACCCGCTCACGCGCCGTGGAAATTCGGCAGATGGACGGAATCTGGCAGGTCACCGTCGAAAACACATCGAGTGGTGAGCGCTCTACGATCAAAGCCCGCGCGCTGGTCAACGCCGGCGGGCCGTGGGTCGAAGATGTGCTGACGTCGGGCGCGGGCGTCAACGCGAAAGCAAAAGTGCGGCTGGTGCAGGGCTCCCACATCGTGGTGCGGAAACTGTATGCGCACGACCGCGCCTACATGTTTCAGAACAGCGACGGCCGGATCGTCTTCGTCATTCCGTACCAGGACGACTTCACGCTGATCGGCACCACCGATCGCGACTTCGATGGCGACCCGGCCAAGGTGAAAGCCTCGGCCGAAGAGATCAAATACCTCTGCAACTCCGTCAGCGAATATCTGGCGAAACCGGTCAAGCCCGAAGACGTGGTCTGGACTTATGCCGGCGTTCGGCCGCTGTACGACGACGGCGCCAGCGAAGCCAAGGCCGCTACCCGCGATTACGTTTTCGAACTCGACACCCCCGGCGGTGCGCCGTTGCTGTCGATCTACGGCGGCAAGATCACCACCTATCGGCGCCTCGCCGAGGAGGCGCTCGAACGTCTGTCGCCTTATTTGCGCAGCGCCAAGGCCCGCGAAGGCTGGACCGCCAAATCGCCTTTGCCCGGCGGCGATCTCGACGTTTCGGCGATCGCGGCGCTATCGGCGGAACTGGCGCGCAACTATCCGTTTCTGACGCCGGCGCATGCCAACCGGCTGGCGCATGCCTACGGCACCCGCGCCAGCAAGCTGCTTGGCCCTGCGAAATCCCTTGGCGATCTCGGCCAGTCGTTCGGCGCCACCTTGACGGAGAGCGAGGTCCGGTACCTGATGGCATCGGAGTGGGCCTTGACCGCCGATGACATCGTATGGCGGCGATCCAAGCTTGGATTGCGGTTGTCGCCGGCCGAAATAGCCGCCATCGACGACTGGATCGGGGCCCATGGTGTCGCTTCCGAACGTCCCCTGCTGGAAGCACGAGGGCGGACATGACCGTTACGCTCGAAAACATGACGCGCACCGTCGATGGCATTCCGACCATTCGCAATGTCTCGCTGACGCTTGAGCGTGGCACGCTGAGCGTGCTGCTGGGCCCGACGCTGTCGGGCAAGACATCGATCATGCGGCTGCTCGCCGGTCTCGACAAGCCGGCAACCGGCCGCGTCCTGGTCGATGGCAAGGACGTCACCGGTTTCGATGTGCGGCAGCGTTCGGTGGCGATGGTCTATCAGCAGTTCATCAATTATCCCTCGCTGACCGTCTATGAGAACATTGCCTCGCCACTGCGGGTGCAGGGCAAACCGCGCGCGGAGATCGACAAGCGCGTTCAGGAAGCCGCCAGACTGCTGAAGCTCGAGCCGTATTTGAGCCGCACGCCGCTGCAATTGTCGGGGGGACAGCAGCAGCGCACCGCGATTGCGCGCGCGCTGGTCAAGGGCGCCGATCTGGTGCTGCTGGACGAGCCGCTCGCCAACCTCGACTACAAGCTGCGCGAGGAATTGCGCACCGAACTGCCGCGCATCTTTGAGGCGTCCGGCGCGATCTTCGTCTACGCGACGACCGAGCCTTCCGAAGCGCTGCTGCTTGGCGGCCGTACCGTCTGCATGTGGGAAGGCGAGATCCTGCAGGCCGGCGAGACCTCGAAAGTCTATCGCCATCCCAACACCCTGCGCGTCGCCCAGGTATTTTCCGATCCGCCGCTCAACATCGTCGGGATCGAAAAGCGCAACGGCTCGGTGCAGTATGCCGGCGGCGTGCAGGCGCCGGCGTCCGGACTTTACGCAGCGCTTGGCGACGGCGCCTACCGGGTCGGCTTCCGCGCCCACCAGCTCGAAGTCGCCGACGGCATTGCCGGCCGCCACGCGTTTCATGCCACCGTGACGGTGACCGAAATCACCGGTTCGGAAAGCTTCGTGCATCTCAACCGCGGTGCTTCCAACTGGGTCGCCGTGCTGCAGGGCGTGCACGAATACCCGCCCGGGCACGTACTTGACGCGGTACTCGATCCGAACAACGTTTTTGTGTTCGACGCGGCCGACCGTCTGGTCGCCGCACCCAGCGCGATGTGAGGGACATGGCAGATGGCCCGCATTGATCTTGTCGACCTCGCACACTCCTACAGCGGCAACGCCGCCGATCCCGAATCTTTTGCGCTCAAGCCGATCTCGATGACCTGGCGGCAGGGCGGGGCCTACGCGCTGCTCGGGCCGTCGGGCTGCGGCAAGACTACCTTGCTCAATCTCATCTCAGGCATCGTCATCCCGTCGCGCGGCCAGATCCTGTTCGACGGCGCCGATATCACACCGCTGTCAACCCAGAAGCGCAATATCGCGCAGGTGTTCCAGTTTCCCGTGATCTACGACACCATGACGGTCGGACAGAACCTTGCCTTTCCGCTCAGGAATCGCGGCGTGCCAAAGGCCGAGATCGATGCGCGGGTCGCGGAGATCGCGCGTCTGCTCGACCTCACGCCTTATCTGGCGCGCAAGGCGACGCGGCTGACGGCCGACGCCAAGCAGAAAATCTCGCTCGGCCGCGGACTGGTCCGGTCCGATGTCGCGGCGATCCTGTTCGACGAGCCGCTGACGGTGATCGATCCCGAGCTGAAATGGCAGTTGCGATCAAAGCTCAAGGCGCTGCACCGCGCGCTCGACCTGACGATGATCTATGTCACCCATGACCAGACCGAGGCGCTGACCTTCGCCGATACCGTCGTGGTGATGCACGACGGCCGCGTGGTGCAGAGCGGCACGCCGGCCGAATTGTTCGACAAGCCGGAACACACCTTTGTCGGCTACTTCATTGGCTCGCCCGGCATGAACATCGTGCCCGCCGAGGTCCGGGGCCGCGAGGCCCGGATCGACGGCCACATCATCGCACTGAACCGGAGCTACGACAGTCTGCCGCCGGGCGCGAAAATCGAGATCGGCGTGCGCCCCGAATTCGTCGACGTCGCTCCATCGGCGCCGGGCTTGCTGTCGGCCAACATCGAGCGGATCGATGACCTCGGCCGCGTCCGCTTCGCCCGCGTTCGGATCGGTGATGCAAAATTCGCAGCCAGGGTGCCGCCGGGATTTTCGATTCCTGGCGACGTCGCCGGGCTGATATTCGACCCGTCCCACGTTCATGTCTATGCCGACAGCCGTCTGGTCGAGGGATCGGTGTAATGGACAAGACCATCAACCAAAAGGCCTGGTTCCTGGTGCTGCCGGTGTTTCTGGTGGTCGCGTTCTCGGCCATCCTGCCGCTGATGACGGTGGTGAACTATTCGATGCAGGACACCTTCGGAAACAATCAGTTTTTCTGGAACGGTGTCGGCTGGTTCAAGGAATTGCTCGACCCGTCGACCGACCTCGGCGAACGGTTTTTGGCGTCGCTGTGGCGCAACCTGTTTTTCTCAGCGGTGATCCTCGCGATCGAGGTTCCGCTGGGTATCGTGGTGGCGCTCTCGATGCCGCGCGAAGGCTGGCGGGTCGCCGCCTGTCTCGTGATCATGGCGTTGCCGCTGCTCATTCCATGGAACGTGGTCGGGACCATCTGGCAGATCTTCGGCCGGCCCGACATCGGCCTGATGGGCTATGTGCTCAACCACATCGGCCTCAATTACAATTACGTCTCCAACGAGCTCGACGCATGGGCCACCGTCATCGTGATGGATGTCTGGCACTGGACCAGCCTCGTCGCGCTGTTGTGTTACGCCGGGCTGAAATCGATTCCGGATGCCTATTATCAGGCGGCGCAGATCGACGGCGCCTCGCGATGGGCGGTATTCACCGCGATCCAGTTGCCGAAAATGAACCGCGTGCTGTTGATCGCCGTGCTGCTGCGGTTCATGGACAGCTTCATGATCTACACCGAGCCGTTCGTGGTGACCGGCGGCGGGCCGGGCAATTCGACGACCTTTGTTTCCATCGAGCTGGTCAAGATCGCGCTCGGGCAGTTCGACCTCGGCAAGGCTGCCGCACTGTCGATCGTCTACAATTTGATCATCATCATCGTGTGCTGGGTGTTTTACACCGTCATGACCAATGTCGGCGCCGAGCGCGTGCCCGAGAAGGGAGTCGCGTGATGCATTCGATTCCTGGCCGTCGCATCATTCTCTCGCTGTTCCTGATCTTCCTGCTGCTGCCGATCTACTGGCTGGTCAATATGAGTTTCAAGACCAATTACGAGATCGTCTCGACCATGACGCTGTGGCCGCATCAGCCGACCCTTGCCAATTACGTGCGCATCTTCACCGATGAGAGCTGGTATTCCGGCTACATCAATTCGCTGAAATATGTGCTGATCAACACCGTGATCTCGATTTCGGTCGCCTTGCCGGCGGCTTACGCGTTTTCGCGTTATCGCTTCCTCGGCGACAAGCACCTGTTCTTCTGGCTGCTGTCGAACCGGATGGCGCCGGCCGCGGTCTACGCACTGCCGTTCTTCAATCTTTATTCGGCGATCAATCTGTTCGATACGCCGTGGGCGGTCGCGTTGGCGCACTGCATCTTCAACGTACCATTGGCGGTGTGGATCCTGGAAGGATTCGTGTCCGGGGTGCCGCGCGAGATCGACGAAACCGCTTTTCTGGACGGCTATTCGTTCCCGCGATTCTTCATCAAGATCCTGGTGCCGCTGATCGCCAGCGGCATCGGCGTCGCGGCGTTCTTCTGCTTCATGTTTTCCTGGGTCGAGTTGCTGCTGGCGCGCACGCTGACCTCGGTCAACGCCAAGCCGATATCGGCCGTCATGACCCGTACGGTTTCCGCGGCCGGAATGGACTGGGGCTTGCTGGCCGCGGCCGGCGTTCTGACCATCATTCCCGGCGCGCTGGTGATCTGGTTCGTCCGCAATTACATCGCGCGCGGCTTCGCGCTCGGCAGGGTGTAGGAGGGCCGCCGCAATGGAAAACATCGCATGGATGGCCTGGACGCCGCCGACCGCGATCTTCTTCGCGCTGCTGTCCACGACCCTGGCGGTCATGACCTGGCTCGCCGTGGCCTATCCGGAAGCCGAGCGCGTCGGGATTTTGCACATTCCGACGACGCGCGGCGATCGGCTGTTCATTTCACTGATCATGACCGCCGTTATCCATCTGTTGTGGATCGGGTTCGTCGGCACCGACCCGATCGCGACGATTCCGATCGGAGAAGGAATTGAAATATCGAGCCTGTGGCTCGCTACCGTGATTTCGCTCGTTTCGGCCGTTGCAATTTTCCGCACCGTCTGACTGAGCGAAAAAGAGCAGATCCGGGGTCAACC
>WNFS01002253.1_pt1 | contig 18559 bp, 17 predicted proteins | sample 5400141 | NCBI WGS metagenome assembly WNFS01 (sample SAMN13153358, study PRJNA577476) | soil metagenome | isolation source: 60 cm saprolite under Madrone tree | place: USA:California | collected 2016-06-14
CGAGGAAGCGGCGCGGAAGGCCGTGATCAAACTGATTTTTCCTCTGGTCTTCTTCATCCTCCCAGCCATCTTTATTCTCATATTGGGTCCAGCCGGTCTGAGCATCATGAGGACGCTGTCGAATCCCCTGCAGGGATAAGAAATGCCGGTAACTAATCTTACTAAGAAAAGTTGGTTGGCTACCAAGGTTCGCAAGGCGGACAGCTTTCTCACTCGGCTGGTTGGGCTCCTGAAGAGAACCAATCTGGGTCCTGAAGAGGCGCTTTGGCTGATGCCGAGCAAAGGGATCCATACGATTGGAATGAAATTTCCCATTGACGTTGTTTTTTTGGACAAAGATAATGTGGTCCTCGGTATCATTTCCGGGTTAGTTCCCTACCGTGTCACCGGTGTCCGACTGAAAGGGCACAGTGTGCTCGAATTGCCGAAAGGCACGTTGAAGAAATCACGAACCGAAGTCGGCGATCAGTTGGAGATTTCCTTGGTTGAATCTTCCGAGATGGATGACCTCAGGGATAGTCGGCTAAGTCAGATTGCCTGACTTGAGAAGCCAAGTTACTAGCACACGCCACTTCCGATCTGTCTGATTCTACTGTCCTCACAAAAGGGAAGGAAGCTAGTGTTGGAAGAGAGTTCCACGACAAGAGATAAACTCTCTGGGAATTTTCCTAGCCTTTCGGCTGCTCGTCACCTAGTGGCTCTAATACCGGCATCGCTCGCAAATTCGGAAACGACTCTTCGCCGCCTGCTCATCGTGGTGCTTCTCTATTGTATTCCGGTGTTGCAAGGCATGGTTCCAGTCGTCGATGCGGACATCTGGTGGCATTTTCGTACCGGCCAATGGATAGTAGATCACACCCAGGTGCCAGCAATGGATTCGTTCTCCGCCTATGGGATGGGAAAACCCTGGGTTGCCTATAGCTGGCTGTTTGAGATCCTCGTTTATACTCTTTTCACAAAATTTGGTCTCATGGGGATCCTTGCATTTACGGTCTCGATGTCTTTGCTTATTGCGTTTGTTTTACATGGTACCCTGCGGCGGATGGGGTCGCCGTTCATAGTTCAGGTGTTTTCCGTTGCGGTCGCTCTTGGCGCCATGACTAATTTAATTTCTCCTAGGTCCTGGCTCTTTTCGATCTTGTTTTTCACGGTGGAGCTTTTTATTCTATTTCACGTGAGGAGGACGGACAAGATTGCGCCGTTGCTGGCGCTTCCGCCGCTATTTGTTTTATGGGCGAATTTGCACATGCAGTTTGTTTACGGTCTCGCTGTGCTTGGATTGTTCCTCGTAGAGGTTCTTCTGTCGCAGCTCCCGTCGGTTAGTCTGTACCCGCGCCATCGCCCCAATTCCTCGCTTGGGCGAGTATCATTTCTATTATTGGCGTGTCTGGTCGCAACTTTGATAACACCCTACCATTTGCGACTCTATATTCCGATTTTTGAAGTCATCGGACAGACTGGAGCTTTTCAGATGATCTTGGAGCTCCTCCCTTTATCCTTTCGAGCTCTAACCGACTGGCTGGTCATCGGGCTCACGATTGGAGCGGCCTTTGTTCTCGGTTGGCAGAGAGCTTGGCTTCCCTTTCCGACTCTCTTGCTTATGATGGGGACTTTTCTCGCGTTTAGAGCACGAAGAGATGTTTGGGTTCTGGTGTTGGCTGCTGTGTTTATTATCAATGAGTTCAGGAGTTTTGCGAGAAGCGAGCCTTCCTTTAGCTTCACTAAGCTGCGGGCCATCTGTGTAATCGTCGCACTGACGATTGCGATTTATCTGATCGGTCTGAGCCGTCAAGTCTCGGAACAGCAGCTGGAAATCGCCGTCGAGCGGCAATTCCCTGTCGCGGCGGTAAAGTTTATTAACGAAAAGAATTACTCCGGGCCGCTCTACAATCATTTCAATTGGGGCGGGTACTTGATCTGGGCCTTACCCAGAGTTCCCGTTTCAATGGATGGCCGAATGAATTTGCATGGCGATCAACGCATAGAGCGCGCCGGCAACACGTGGTCTGGCCTGAGGGGCTGGGAATCGGACCCGGAACTGATGAAAGCGCGATTGGTGATTGGTAGCGTCAACGACCCACTCACAAATCTAATGCGCACGCACTCCCGGTTTAAGCTCGTCTATGAGGATGCTGTCGCGGCCGTTTTTGTCACTGCGGATGAAACTCTTAAGACGAATTAAGGACGGTATCTCAACCAACGTTCTCTGTGCCACGTCGGCTAGCCCGCTTAACGGTTACGAGAACTGTGTCTCCCACAAGAGTAGGTCCCGATAGATGATTGAACCCGCGATAGATCTTCTGATCGATGCACAGAACCCTGATGGCGGGTGGGGATCCGTTAAAGGCAAACGTAGTAATACCGAGTCAACTTCATTTGCGCTGATGGCCTTGAAATGCCTCGATAGGGATGTATTTCTCCGGCCGATAACTGCGGGGCTGAGTTGGTTGCTCCAGCACCAGAAGGACGACGGCAGTTGGTCCCTTAGCGATGCATCGAAACAAAGTTCTTGGACCACTTCGATAGCAGTGCTCGCGCTATTATCTTTTCAGGACCAAAGGGAACATGCCTTGAGGGCCGCGAAATGGATTTTGACTCAGGAGGGAAGAAAGCCCGGCTGGGTTACATCGCTCTTGGTCTGGTTGTCGTTAGTTAAGAAGATGGGAGAACTTGATCCTTACCTCAGCGGGTGGTCGTGGACTGCTGGAGCCTTCAGCTGGGTAGAACCCACCAGTTACTCGTTGATGGCGCTAAAGAAGTTGGAGCCGATGCTGGTCGGAACCAACGTAGAGGCAAGAATTCAACAAGGCGAAATGTTGATCTACGATCGAATGTGTCAAGGCGGGGGTTGGAACTATGGAAACTCCAAGGTCCTGGGGGAAGCTTTATGGCCGTATCCGGACGTAACAGCGGTGGCTTTGATCGCGCTTCAAGACCGGAGGGCGAGTGAGGCCAATCAGACAAGTTTGCACCTCTTAGACAAGATGGCACGGGAAGCCGATTCCGGGATGGCCCTGGGTTGGGGTATCCTTTGTTTAACGCTTTATAACGAGGACGTGCGGGAATTGAAAAAGGTTCTTGCAAAGAACTTTGAAAAGACGAGCTTCTTAGGTCAAATCAAGACAGTTGCGTTAGCGGTGCTGGCTTTAGGAGACGGCGCTAGATTCTTCCGTGTTTAAACTGAAATGATTAATCGCAGGGAATTCATAAAAGTTTCGATTGCAGCATCACTCTTCTCTGGCCTCGGTGCGTGCCGTGCGTCAGTTCGTTGGGAGCGAGATGCTTATCGGAAACAAGCGACATCTCGAGTTGCGATTCTGGAAGCCAAGAGTTATCAAACTTCGCTGAAGGACATTATCAACCGCGGGGTCCATTTACTCAAGCTCGATGTGAAAGGTAAACGAATCGTACTGAAGCCGAACTTGGTCGAGTTTGACCCCGCCGGTGTGATTAATACGCATCCCGCAGTTATTGAGGCGGCTATTGATTCGTTTAGAAGCCTAGGCGCCCGGGAGGTAGTAGTCGCCGAGGGGCCCGGTCATCGTCGAGACAGTGAGTATCTCCTAACGGCTTCGGGGATCTATGATGTTATCAAAGAACACAGAGTTCGCTATGTGGACCTTAATACGGACGATGTACGTCTTACGGAACTCCGTAGTGATTTTACCAACCTCAGGCAATTGTATTTTCCGGAAACATTGTTCAACGCGGATCTACTAGTTTCGATGCCGAAGTTAAAAACACATCACTGGGCGGGTGTGACCCTCTCGTTAAAAAATATGTTCGGCGTTGTTCCCGGGTCGGTCTACGGTTGGCCAAAGAACGCTCTACATTGGGCAGGCATTCATGGAAGCATCTTAGATATTAATAGCTCACTGCCGATTCCGCAGTTTGCTATTGTAGATGGTATTGTTGGCATGGAGGGAAATGGACCACTCCAGGGACAAGCTAAACAGAGTGGCGTCCTGATCTTAGGTCATGATTTGGTTGCTGTGGATGCCACGGCGGCGAGGCTGATGAAGATCGAGCCGAAAAAAATCGAGTATCTCGAGACGGCTGGCCGCTTTCTAGGAAATATCTCCCATGAGAGAATTGAATTAGTGGGGGAACAATTGGAGCGCTTTCAGCAGGACTACCGAGTTATCGAGAATTTTCAGGAGCTTAAGGTCCTAACAGGATAAAGAGCGAAGCTCGCTTGAGACTATGAAGATAAAAAGAGCCGGGTAACCTCCGGCTCTTTTGTTGGATTGCTGACAGCGGATGACCTTTTCCGTGGAACCGGAAATTTGTTTGGCAACTGGCTTTGTTTTTTCTTCCGCCGCGACTGGTTTAGTTTTAGCCTCTGCCAACGGAACGGTTTTCTCTCTCGCCGCTACGACGGGAGCGGGCACTGGCTCGACACGTGATGTTGCAGTGGCCATGGGTGTTGACTTGTACAGCCGATCAATGAATCCAGACGTGTCTAACTCTTTCATAAACGAGAGATCAACAAATTGCTCAGGGCGAGCGGATCGCGCGTTGGCGTCTTTGACCCCCATTTCGCGAAGGATTATTTGGATTCCCTTCAAGGTAGGGTAAGGTTTTTCTGGAATCAGACCCTGGAGCTCTGCCTCATAGGCCTCTTGGAGCGCGTCAGAGTCGTCGATCTTGAGATACTTACCTAGGATCCCAATGGCTTCTCTGCGGTGAGTTTTCGCGTAGTGGATGCCTTCGATGAAGGATTTCAATACATTGCGGACGAGCTCCGGCTGCGTTTTGATTATATTCTGACTGACGGCAAGGCTTGTATGTTGGTATTCCAATCCTAACATCTGGAGGTCTGCTAAAGTGTTCAATCCCATTTTCGCCGCTTTGGCCGTCAGCGGAATCGCGATCATGACACCATGGATTTTTCCGGTTTCGAGAGCGCTAAAGCGGGCGGGCTGGCTCCCAATCTGAAGGATAGCTACGTCCTTATCGGGAACGAGTCCATATTTCTCCAAAGCATAGCGGGTCGCAAAATCGGAAGACGATCCAACACGGCTGACAGCGACCGTCTTCCCTTTTAGCTGATCCGGACGTGTGATATCGCGCGAAACCACGAACTTGTAGTCCATAGTATTGAGAAGTCCACCGATTATCAGCACCCCCGAGCCCTGCAGGTTACTCTGTATGACGGGAGCCCCGCCTACTTGCGCGGCAACTACATCCCCGGATATTAGTGTTTGAACCATTCGGCTACCACTTTCGATAAAAATAAGCTGCGCGTCTAGGCCGTTTTTACGGAAGAACCCACCCTCGTGCGCAAACCAAACGGGCGAACTCGCAGGGGAGATAGAGCTGTAACCTATGACCACCTTTCTGAGCGGTTGGGCTGCAGAGGTTTCCGCAGCGATCGACAGCAAGGCGCGCGCAAATGTAATTCCCACTGCTCCCACGAACAAGGCTGTCAGGATCAGTTTCTTCATCGCCCAGTTTTTTCTCATCGCTCTTCTCCTTTATTACTATAGGCCACTATTCATATAGACACGTAAAAGTTGGTCTCAAGCTTTATTGAGACGAACCATTGCTGCCTTTAGACTTGCGCGCATGCGCTCGAGTGAACGTGCTAGTTCACCCACTTCATCGTTTGATTGAAAGGAAACGGGTGTATCCAAATGCCCTCGGCTTATGTCGTCGGCAATAGATTTCAACTCGAGCAGCGGACGCATCGTCTTGCTCGCGATCATGATTGAGATGGCCACGCCGACGGCAAGGCAAAGCGCGATTAGACCAACAATGGTTAGCAGCGTGCCGCGGACATCCTGTTGGACTGTCTCAGCCCAAAGCCCCACATGAACAGCTCCCAGTTGGCCATCAAGAAGGGGAACCCGGGTCTCGTAAACTGATTTCCCGCGCACGCTTGTTGTTCGTGCGTTGAAGGAACGCTGGTCTGCTGCACCCGCAAATTCTTTCAGCTCTGCTGGGAAGGGTTGAAGACTGGTGGCGAGAATCTCACCTTTGGGATCTTGAATGTAGGCGTACGCGACCCCGTCCAGGCGGCCATATTTGGCGATAAGTGCATCCAATTCCAAGGCGTTTTTTCGTGATACATAACCAGCTGCGGCATCACTCAGGTTGGTTGCAATCGCCGCTGAGCGTAGATCGACCTGTCTCTGAAGCGCGCTACCCGTGAGGTAGTAGACGATCCCGATGACGCACGCCCCCAGGAGTAGGATGAGTCCGGCGAAAGCAGTGCCAAACTTCCATTTAAGACTGCTTCCCTGCCAGCCAAGCGCTGGGGGCGAAACCACTTTCGAGCTTTCCAAAGGAAGGGAATCCTGTGCCATGCGGCCTCCTCCTAACCCAAACATATTAGAATTTCTTGAAATTAGAAATCTCTTGTAACATTGATTCTTCAAACTTGTTTCTCAGCTTCCCATCAGAAATTTCTTTGCTGATTAGCCCGATGAGTTCGTCCAGTTTGGATTCGGGAAAGTTGTCTTGGGATTCGCCCAGACTATCGATCTGATCTCGAAGTACCAAGGGAGCCATGGGTCCCATGACCTCCGTTAAGATGCTCGTCAGGTGCTCAAACAAAGGAGGGGGTACGACGTCCCCCAGAGGTCTAGAGGATGGGTTAACAATTTCTACCAAACCGGACTTATGGAGATTGAAAATAACTTTTGCTGTATAGGCGAATGGTATACGTAGGATTTCGGCGATTTCCTGGACACTCCGCGAGCTATCGACTTTACTCAGCACTCGCCATCCCACATGGGGTACGGTGATGGGTCCGCTCTGTGCCTCGCCGGGGTCGGCAATCCGGAAGACAGCTTTTCCCGAGGGAATGACTTCTAGTATGGTCTCCCACTCGCGGCTCATTGCCTTTACTTCTTCGAGAATTTCCGCTGAGGTCTTTTTGATTGTTGCCGTGGTCGGAGTCCCATTTGGCATTAACGTGAAGACTCCTTCTCCCCAGGTTACTGGATAGAGCAGAGCTTTCTCGCCCTCGCCAATAGGGCAGGTCGCATGGATGATGTTGCCGTCAGCAATATAGACTTCGACTGTCTCTTTGCCGCGGGAAAGTTTTAGAACGCCTGACTTTTTTCCGCCCGTGGCGAGGAGGAGAATATCGTTGAGACTAATTTGTGCTAAATTGCCTTGCATGCTCATGATCCATGAGAAAGGAACAGCTATTCATTACCGATCTTCCAAAGATCGGCGTGGGTTCGCGCCGGTTGGCGCTTTCTTGGCGTGTTCATTCAGATCTTCGTGACCATTGAGGGCGGCCTTCAGTGTCTTGATGACAGCGAGGCTCTTGCTGATTCCGACCATTTGCTCCAGCGTCGATTTGATCTGGTTCTGCAACAAGTCGACCTCCTCGGAAGAAATACTCTGGAGTTGTGATTGCAGCTCATCATAGAGTCGGGTGATGCTGTCTATCTGGCCCAAAGATTCAGTTTTTTGAGTGATTTCCTCATAGAGCCGGGAGATATCTTCGGTTAAATTTTGCAATTCATTTTTCATAGTTTTGACCAGCCTTTTTTATCTTGTTTTTTTTGGCGCAACTTTGTTTGGAAGATGCGGCGATGCTTCCGCTTCAGCGGTCTTAGGTACATCGAGGCTCGAGACGGATGGCGCCGAAGAATTTTCCGTGGCGCTGGTGTCAGCGATCTTCGATGTCTCCCTCGATGGTGTATCGGGGGAACTTTGGGGCTGCGAAGCGGATGAGGTGCTGGACGATACGGTAGACTTAGACGAGGAGAAAAAATAAAACCCCGAAAAAACTAGAGTCATCAACAAGAAGGCAATCACGACGCCTGTCTTTAGCTTGATCGGTGATTGCCTAGAATAAAGGTCATACTCGCCATAATCCTTAATAAGCTTTTTGAGTTTTCGATCAAGCTCTCCGTTTTCTCTTTGTAAGGGAAGGTTGCGCTGGCTGGTAGCGTTTACTGTTGTGAGCGGGGCCGCTTGTGGCGTTGAAGTTATGGTTTCTTGTTTGGGTTCGTGGCTGACTTCGGTTTTTTCGGATGAACTCGGTGAGACGTAAAATTCGCCGTAATTTTTTATGAGATCGTCCAAGAGGCGATGATCAAAGTCCGCCTCCTCGGCGGCGGCAGCGTTCGGTTTAACTAAAGTTAGCGCTTCCGCCTCGGGAATCACATGGCTCGGGGGTGGCTGGTCATGGGTGTCGCCGAATTCAGCGTCTATTTCCGGTGCGTGGATGTTTGCAGTGGAATCGTCAAAAAAAATGGCGTCAGTCGGCTCGTTTAAGAAGGGTTCATTTGGTTCGAAGTCCATTGCCGCCGAAGCGGATTGGATAAGTGCTTCGGGTTCCTCTAGGGCGTCACCCGCAACAACAACAGTATTTTCGTTCGCTGATATCTCTGGTAATTCGGTCAGGATTGCCGGTAAGGCTGATACAAACTCTTCCTCGTTCTTTTGGTGCTCTGGGACGACCTCAACATGTTCCATAAGAACAGGCTTCTTGCCCTGCGCATCGGGGGACGTGGACACCCCAGAAACATTGTTGGCCGAGTTCAATAATTTGATGACTTGCCGGAACTTCAATAGGTTTACAACTTGAGCTATCGCTTGGGCGGGGATAGGCTCGACCTGCGTTACGAGCCGGTTTTGTTCCAAGCTCTCCGATTCGGCTTGTTGCACTATGTTCTGTAGCCGGCCTACTTGCAGTTTCATTTCGGACAGCACGCTGAGCGTTTGCCGCAACTCGCCGAGCCGCGTCAACATTTCTCGCAATCTTTCATCAACCTCGGACACTTCTTCCAGAGTAAACCCTTGTATACGTTCACGAAGGCCGTCGATGGAGTTTACAACCCTATCAAACGATCGGACCGTCGAAGGGCGTTGTGCGACGGGCCTCGCCGTAAGCTGGTTGTTTTCTTTCTCGGCCGTTAGCATAAACCCACTAAACTTTTACCGCGGAAAACTAGTACCTGACCAGAACGGGGCGTTATTCTCAAGTAAATAGGTACAAAAGCAAAACAGTTGCCACTGCAAACATGGGGAAAAGGTTCGTGATTTCAGTAACCTGAGGACAGGTTTGTCCTCAAATTGCTAGATAATTCCCACAATTCTGTTCATCTTGAACAAAATTGTACGTAAAGGCTTATTTGGCACAGCGTTAGCGCGGGTGCTGAAGTGATCATCGTGGACCCAAGACCAAGAGTTTGCGTCGTGCGTCCAGAGAAACGTTAAAGTGTTTCAGGTAATCCAGACCCAATAATCCTTCAATGCGTGGATCCGTCGAAAAATCATGGATTGAGACAACCAAATCATGGACCTCAGCGTTACCTACCTTGAGAGATCTCAGTCGAGCCAGCGGCACGGTAATAATGCCGCCGACGGTTCCCACCTTGCTTGTCCCCAACGGGTTCAGGCCGAGGTTCTTCGCGATCCGTTGAGACACAACCGTAATCGTGGCACCGGTATCTAAACCCAAGTTGGCTCTAAACTCGTTATTCAACACCACAGGAACGATGACCGATGCCCCGTTCATCACCACCGGTACAGTGATCGGTTCTGAGCCTCCGGCGGGTGATGATGGGACAACGATCGATGCCGGGAATGACGTCTCTGCCGGCAAGGACTTAAAGAACTTTTCGAGCTTCCTTGATTCGTCAGTATTGCTCTTCTTAATCCAACCAATGGCACCGTTCTTGGCTTTTACTAGATACCATCGCGAGTTTTCGCTGACCAAAGTGTCCGCCAAAGGGGCGATTTCGTCGCTGCTCTTTAGGATTGCAACCACTGCCGAGGACTCATCCGGAGCTGTGAAGAGTCGTATTTCGCTGTTAGACGGAGGTGGCTTGAGGGCGGTGGGAGCTTGTGAAAAAGTCTTACAAACCGCGAGGAGCACTAAGATGGCAACTACCAGGGCCGCTTTAAATTTCGTAGGAGGCGCCTTCAAAAAAATATTTTGTTGAAGAAAACGAAACACTGGCTAATGCGGCTCAGATCGGCCGGCATCAGTTTGAGACAGAGAAAACTTCTCGATTTTTCTGTAGAGTGTCCGAGTCGAGATGCCCAGTGCTTCCGCGGCCTTCGCCTTGTTGCCGTTAGTTTGACGAAGTGCGTCCTCGATGAGATTCTTCTCACCCTCTTCGATGTTTCGGATTGCTCTGCTCCCGATCTCCTCGCGATGTCCCGTGGCGTAGTTCTGCAAGTTCATGGGAAGGTCGCTCAACGTGATGTAATCGCCGTCCGAAACCATCACTGCGCTTTCAACGACACTTCTAAGCTCGCGGATGTTTCCCGGCCACGGGTAATCGAGGAAAAGTGCTTTGGCAGAACTGCTGACCTTCTTTAACGGTTTGCGAAACTGATTGCACGCTTGATAGACAAAATTGGCGACCAGCAAGATAATATCCTCCCTTCTGTCACGCAAAGGCGGAAGGATAACTCGAGCACTGTTGAGGCGAAAGTACAGGTCCTTTCTGAATCCATTGTTTTGGATCGCCGCATCGAGTTCTTTGTTGGTCGCTGCGATAATTCGAACGTCGCTCGTTTTGGGTGTGGATTCGCCTACCTTGTAGAATTCACGAGTTTCGAGAAACCGTAAAAGCTTAAGCTGGATCGCCGGGGCAAGATCACCTATTTCGTCAAGAAAGAGCGTTCCACCTTCGGCAGCTTCGATAAATCCTTTTTTGTTTCGATCGGCTCCAGTGAACGCTCCTTTCACATACCCGAAGAGCTCGCTTTCAACGAGAGTCTCGGGAATTGCGGTCATATTGCAACCCACGAACGGTTTATCGGCTCGCGGTCCCAGAGAATGAATGTACTGGGCCATCACTTCCTTTCCGGTTCCTGTTTCCCCCGTGACGAGAACGGTGATGTCGTGCATGGCATAACGGTTCGCCAGGTTCAGAACTTCGTGGAATTGCGGAGTCTCCCCGATCATTAGAGGTGTTTTGACAGCGTGGGGAGACTTTACGTCGCTAGCGGAATCCGAAGAATGACCGAGCAGGCTATAAAGGGGACGGGCACTCTTGGGATGGTAACAAACGAGCGTCATTTCTGATGGTGTAACACGTAACCGATCGAGAAATCTGTCCCAGTTTGCGCCATGGCAAAGGGTAACGTCCACGAAGACAAACTTGATTTGATCCGCTGGAAAAGCCGAAAAGACCCGCTCTGCCTCATCGATGGTTCGGCTCAAATGAACAGAAAAATCACGCGCCTCCAGCTGTTTGGAGACCGGAGTCTGAGTCGATTCCACGGATTGAATGATCAGGGCAAGAAACTTTGGCATCCAACATCACTCTGGTTATTGAGAGTTTGGTAGAATAACCATGTTCTCCAAAGAATCATCAAGCAGTTGACCGGTAATTTGGGGGGGCGTGCCAAGATAATTACAAGCCGCAATCACGTGCTCGGCAATGAACTTCGGGTGAAATCCGGCAAACGGGATCTTGTGCTTTGTGTAAAACGAATTAAGAAGATACTCCATGATATCTTCAGAAAACGCCAAGCCGTAGGATTCACAAATGCGACGGAAGATCTCTTTATATTCATCTGCTGTTGGTGGGTTAATCTTTAATTTGTAATGGACGCGGCGTAACTGAGCAGGATCCATGAGTTCTTCGGGTGGGAAGTTGGTCGCGAAAATGACTAATTGATCAAAAAGCAGTGCAAATTTTTTCCCGGTGTGGAGTGTGAGGTAGTCAACTTTTCGCTCTAAAGGAAAAATCCAGCGGTTCAACAGTTCATGAGGCCGCACCCGCTGCCGACCAAAATCATCGATTACGAATATCCCCCCGATGGCCTTCATTTGTAACGGAGCTTCGTAATACTTCGAATGGATATCGAAATCTAAATCGAGCATTTCAAGAGTCAGTTCGCCACCAGAAATGATGTAGGGTCTCCTACAGCGAACCCAACGAGGATCGTGTTCCATCTGGGGCAGGAACATGGGATGACTGGTTCCATTGGCACCGTTGGAGCCGGCGGGCAGTACTACGTGAACCGAGGGATCGAAGATTTTTATTATTTGCCCATCGGCTTCGATGCAGTAGGGTATATACACCGGCTGTTCAAAGGCTGAGATCAAAGCTTCAGCGATGGAAGTTTTTCCGTTTCCGGCAGCTCCGTAGATCAGAATGGCTCTGCCTGAGTTCGATGCCGGGCCAATTTGTCTAATCACGTCCTCTGAGAGCACCAGATGAGAAAGGGCCTTTTTCAGCTTCTCCATGCTGATAATCTCGTTGGTGATCGTCTGTTTTTGCACTTGCACCTGGTACGTATCGAGCGGGACCGGCGCCGAACCAATGTACTCGCAACGTCTGAGTGCTTCGCTTGCTCGTTCCTTGCCAGCGCTGGTAAGAGCGTAGCGCATGATGTTCTGGTTCTTCTCAGATGGACCGCGAATTTCGACGAGCGCCTCTTTCTTTGCAAAATCCAATAAAGATTCGACAACGCCTCGCGTCAGCTTAATCTGCTCCGCTATTTCCGGGGTGGTTTGTAGGGCCGAGATGTACATGATCCTGAGAATGGAGTTGAGGAGGAAATTTGTATCTAAACCGGTTTCTTCGATTGTCTTAGGAACCGATGGAGGCTCTTGTAAGATGGTCTCGAGTTTCTCTCGGGTGATGTACCCAAGCGCGATTAAATTGTCGCCAATTCGACCGCCGGCGATCTTTTGTTGATGGAGAACCTTTTTTAGTTGCTCCTCATTAATAAAGTTTTTAGCTAGTAACAGTTCGCCGATAGCCATCTTTTACCCCTCACAAGAAAAAGGTTGTTTTTACGGGGAGCAGCGTTTATCATTCTCGGTATGCACCGCAAAAAACCGTTTCATTATAGGTTACCTGGGAATGCTGTCAAGCAAAGCATTTCGAACCGGTGGATTGGAAGTTTCCATGATCGTCTGGCAGCGATACGTTAAGACGCTAATTGTGTTGGCCTCCACCGTTCTAGCTGGCTGCGCCTCGTTAGACGAAAACCCTAAGAAAAACCCGCAGTTGGGACTTATAACTACACCGCCGACGTATTACACCACACAGAAAGCCCGATACCTAGGTGACAAATACAAGAACAATCTGGATCGATTAGTCGAACGTATTGTTCGAAACCCGAAAACCGTAAACCTCCAGTTCGCCAACAACATTGCGTCGGTCGGTGGAATCGGATTCTTTACCCATTCTGCCACCAGTTCAGCCGACGAGCGCTTCCTGGAAGTTATCATGGCTGTGCCAGAGACTTTCGACGCAAAACTCGATCAAAGTGCAAAGGTCCAGCGGGTATTTTCCCTCTACGGGTCCGAACTGCTGTCAATCCTCACGAGCGATTCTGATATCTATCAAGAGAAAGAAATGAGCGGGTATGGATTAAACCTTTCTTGGAGAAACCTCGTTCCGGATTCCAACGGACCTCGAATTTCATTGGAGCGAGCTATTCTCTATTTTCCCAAAGCGAGAGCCAGAGGCCTTTTACGAGGAGACCTAACTCAGAATGCTCTCCTTAGTGAAGCGGTGATATTCGCTGTCATTGAAGACGGCCCGATGAAACTGGTTTCTTATCGACCCCAGGAGTTGAAACCGGATTCACGATCGCCGATTCAGGAGGAGAGTCTTGCCGCCAGACAAGTTCCGGCGAAACCCGATTCGGGATCCCAGAGATCCGCCACTCCTGCACTTGTAGCTAAGCCCCCAACTACGGGCCAGGAATCGGAAGGAAGTTCCGAATTAGTTGCTCTATCAAAGGTCAAACCGGCAGAGCCTATAGCTCCTCCCTCGGTGCCGGAGACACTCGAAGATCCGAGAGCGGTTGCTCCTGCGGTGGATAAACCAACAGAACCTCCGGTCGCTTCTACCGCTTCGGGGATGGAATCTTCCAAAACAAAAGAACTACTTGAAACCCAAATGAAGGAAACTGTAGTGCGGAAGCAAGAGTCCGACGACCGTTCCAAGAAAGTAGCGAGTCTAGAGCAAAAAGTGATCGAATGGGAAAATGTGGAGCCCAAAGGCGATCTCTCAGCGCTGCCAGTGCCCCCCGTGCTTCCTCCGACCACGAGCGTACCCAAAGTTGACAGGGCGTTGCAAGACCAGTTGAAGGAGCCAGTGTTGTTGGCGAGTAAACCGGATAAGGCGGCGCCGAGAGAAGAAGCGGTTACGCGGCCTTCACCTCAAGTATTGCAGGGATTTGTCATTCAGCTGGCGTTTGGCGAGGCGCGTGACGCCCAACACTGGGCTGAGACTCTCGAGCGGCGAGGGTTTGCGGTTTCCCTAACCGAGGCGGGTGGCAGCGCAGCGGTGCGCGTCCGCATCGGGAATTTCAAGGGGCGAGAAGAAGCTGAGCGGCAACTTCAGGCGTTGCGACAGGGTGGCCTCAAAGGGATTATTCTCAATCTCCCCCAGGCTTATCGACCGGAGGTTCCTGCCCCGGTCTCTGTAGAGAGCGGGAAAACCGCTTCTGCTCTTCAGTAATGCTTGCGTAGTTTAATCGAGTTTACGAGTCGAAGACGCAGAGACGCCGCGGGACTAATTTTCTCTCGCGAGTTTTTGTTTCAAGATTTCATTCGCCTTTTGAGGGTTTGCCTTGCCTTGAGTCGCTTTCATAATTTGACCGACCAAAAAGCCGAATACCTTCTCGTTGCCTCCACGATAGTCATCAACCTGTTTAGGATGAGCTGCTAAAACCTGTTCGATTGCTTTTTCGATTGCGGCAGAGTCCGAAACTTGCGCTAGTCCTTTCTCGGCCACGATTTCATTTGGGAAGCGGCCCGAATCTAACATCTCGGAGAACAGAGTTTTTGCAATCTTTCCGCTGATTTTGCCTTCATCGATCAGGCGGACCAGCTCAGCCAGAGCTTCCGGCCGGATAGGCCACTGGCTCACGTAAAGCTGCTCATCCAGCTGCCGGTCTTTCAAAACGCGAAATAAGTCGCTCACGATCCAGTTGCTTATGCCCTTAATATTCGGGTGAGTCTTCAAGGCAGACTCAAAATAATCGGCTACATCTTTGCGGCTTGTTAGCAGCTCAGCATCGTAGACCGAGAGGTTGTACTGCGAGATGAAGCGACCTTTGCGCGCCTCGGGAAGCTCGGGCAGAGAGGCTTTGACTTCCTCAATCCACTTATCGTCGACGACAATCGGCAGCAAATCAGGATCGGGAAAGTAGCGATAATCGTGGGCAAACTCTTTGCTCCGCATCGAACGCGTGACCTCTCGATCCGGATCCCACAAGCGCGTTTCCTGAAGCAGCTTTCCACCCTGAGTAAGGGTGTCGATGTGCCGCCGAATCTCATACTCCAAAGCTTTCTCCACCGCTTTGAAAGAGTTCAGATTCTTCAATTCGGCTTTCGTTCCCAATGCCTCAGTGCCCTCGGGCCGGACCGAAACATTGGCGTCGCAGCGGAAACTCCCTTCCTCCATGTTCCCGTCACAGATCCCAAGGTACTGAAGGATAGCTCTGAGCGTTCGCAGATAGCTTCCCGCCTCTTCGGTGCTGCGGATATCAGGCTCGCTTACGATTTCCAACAAAGGTACGCCGGCGCGGTTGAGATCTACGAGACTCGCGTCGCTCCGCAGATCATGAATATTTTTCCCGGCGTCTTCCTCCATGTGGATACGGGTCAAGCGAATGCGCCGTGGGAGGCCGTTAACTTGGATATCGATGTAACCGTTGATGCAGATCGGCAGCTCGTATTGGCTGATTTGATAACCTTTCGGAAGGTCGGGATAGAAGTAGTGTTTCCTCGCCAAGCGGCTCGAGCCGGCGATCTCGCAATGCGTCGCAAGTCCCGCGCGAATTGCGCATTCCACCACTTTCTTATTGAGAACCGGTAGGACACCAGGGAACCCCGCACAGATTGGGCAAGCGTTTTGGTTGGGTTCTTGGCCGAACTTAGTTGAACAGCCACAAAAAATTTTGGATTGGGTTAGAAGTTGGGCGTGAACCTCAAGCCCGATAACGGGTTCATATTTCATGGCCAGCTACAATCGAGGTTTCCTTTTGTCCCAGTCGGATTGATGCTCGTAGGCGTACGCGATGTTCAAGATTGTCGATTCATCGAAACGCTTACCGATGATTTGCATGCCTATAGGGAGCCCGTGGGAATCAAAGCCGCAGGGAAGCGAAAGTGCTGGCACCCCCGCCAGGTTCACTGAAATCGTGTAAATGTCCGAGAGGTACATTTGCAGCGGGTCTTGAGTTTTCTCGCCGATCTTAAAGGCTGTGGTGGGTGCCGTCGGAGTTATGATTGCGTCACACTTATTGAAGGCCTCGTCGAAATCTTTCTTGATGAGTGTCCGTACCTTTTGGGCCTTCAGGTAATACGCGTCATAGTAGCCGGCTGAGAGGACGTACGTGCCGAGCATGATACGTCGCTTGACTTCCGGTCCGAACCCTTCTTCTCGACTGAGCATATAGGTTTCGGTGAGATCCTTAGTTTGGGCACGGTGACCGTATCGCATGCCATCGTAGCGGGCAAGATTGGAGCTCGCCTCCGCTGTAGCGACGACGTAGTAGACTGCCACGGCGTATTCCGTATGCGGCAATGAAACTTCTTCGAGGAGGGCGCCGTTCCCTTCAAGCTGACGGACCGCATCGCGGACCGCTTGCTCCACCTCAGGTTGCAAACCGGAGATGAAATATTCTTTGGGAATACCGATCCGTAATCCTTTAATGTCTGGCCTCAGTCCGTCGGTATACGTTGGCACACTCTGGCTCACTGAAGTGGAATCCCTAGGATCGTAGCCGGCGATCGTCGTGAGTAGGAGCGCGCAATCCCGAACATCTTTTGTCATCGGGCCGACCTGATCCATCGACGAAGCGAAGGCGACGATACCGTAACGGCTGACGCGACCATAGGTCGGTTTTAAGCCTACGATCCCACAGAAAGCGGCCGGTTGGCGGATAGAACCGCCAGTATCGGTGCCCACGGCGGCGATGCATTGATCGGCGGCCACAGCGGCTGCTGATCCGCCGGAAGAACCGCCGGGAACACGGCTCGTATTCCATGGATTGCGTGTCGGAAACAAAGCCGAGTTCTCTGCCGACGAGCCCATGGCAAACTCATCCAGGTTCGTTTTGCCGAGGATGACCGCCCCGGCTTCACGAAGTTTTTTAGCTGCGGTGCTGTCGTAGGGGGGGATGAATTCTCCGAGGATGTTCGACGCGCAAGTCGTTTTGATGCCCTCGGTTAGAAAATTATCCTTGACCGCGATGGGAATGCCGAGGAGAGGATTGGGATATTCCGCTCTTTTGATTCGTTCATCAGCCTTTATCGCTTGCTCCAACGCCATCTGGCGGCAGAGCGTAATATAGGAATGGAGCTTGCTTTCGGTGTCAGAAATGCGCTGGAACACCGCTTCCGTGAGTTCTTGCGACGAGATCTCCCGCTTGCGCAGTCTTTCGCCGGCTTCGTGAATGGTGAGCTCGGTAAGATTCATTCAAGGATCTTCGGAACCTGGAAAAAGGTTTCATCTTTAGCCGGCGTATTGGCGAGGAGGGCCTCCGCGTCCGGTCGATTGGTCACTTTGTCCTCGCGCAACGCATTGACGAGATCGACGGCATGGGTGAACGGTTCAACACCAGACGTGTCCAGTTGATTGAGTTTCTCCATGTATCGCAGAATACTGTCGAGTTGCTCGGTGAGGCGCTCTTCCTCTGCCGGAGTCAAGCGTAAACGCGCCAGAATAGCTACACGTTGCACGTCTTCACGCGTGAGTGCCATGAGAATTTTTAACATAAGCCAGGTGCCAATTCCAATCCGATGGAAATCAATCCGTAGACGAAAGGGGCCGATTTTATTTGCAGTTACCAGCCCTTTTGGCTAAAAGAAGAAAGCAATGAAAAGCAAACAGTTCGCATTATCTGCAGAATTTATTCGTCTTCCTTCGCCGGGAGCCATAGAAGAGCAAACTTATGCACATGGGTTTAAATGTGTTGCCGGATTGGACGAAGTGGGCAGAGGTCCACTGGCCGGCCCCGTGGTTGCGGCCGCGGTGGTGCTGCCTCGCGGATTCTCCAACGGAGATATCAAAGACTCCAAGTTGTTAAGCGCCGCTCAACGCGAAAGGTTAGTACCCGTCATCAAAGAAAATGCAGTCTGTTGGGGAATAGGGGTGGTGCCAGTCGAAGAGATAGATCGGCTTAATATTCTCAAAGCAAGTCTTCTTGCAATGGCGAAAGCTTTTCGGGCTCTGCGGCCGGCACCGGACTGCCTGCTCATCGATGGCAAACAGGCGATTCCGGCCGAGTTCTTTCGATTGAAGAGAATCTCAACGAAACTGCGACCGCAACAGAGAACGATAGTCAAGGGAGATCAGCTGTGTTTTTCCATCGCCGCGGCCTCCATTCTCGCCAAGGTGGCTCGGGATGCAATGATGGTGGATCTCGACAAGAGCTATCCAGAGTACGGTTTCGCCGATCACAAGGGATATACGTGCAGCGCGCATCTTGAAGCATTGCGCCGCTTCGGTCCTTCCCCAATTCATCGGCGAAGCTTCAAGCCCGTACGCGAGGCTTGCGTCGAGGGGCTGCACACAACTCTGGCGCTGTTTTCGTCATCGGGGGAAGAGTGAATAACACCAGGCAGTTGTTGGGGAGGGAAGGAGAGAAAGTCGCGGAACAG
>WNFS01003672.1_pt1 | contig 18552 bp, 15 predicted proteins | sample 5400141 | NCBI WGS metagenome assembly WNFS01 (sample SAMN13153358, study PRJNA577476) | soil metagenome | isolation source: 60 cm saprolite under Madrone tree | place: USA:California | collected 2016-06-14
CTCCACGGCATCCCTATCTCCCTGAAGGACAACATCTACACCAAAGGCATCCGCACCACCGCTGGCTCGAAGATCCTGAAAGATTTTATTCCGCAGCATGATGCAGTGGTCTGGGACAAGCTTCGCGAGGCCGGTGCGATCCTCTTGGGCAAAACCAACCTCCACGAATTCGCCTACGGCGTCACCACGAACAACCCTCACTACGGCCCCACGCGCAATCCCTGGGACCTGGCCCGGATTCCCGGCGGCTCCAGCGGTGGCTCCGCAGCGGCCGTAGCCGCCGGCCTCTGCTATGGAAGCATCGGCACGGACACCGGCGGCTCCATCCGCATCCCTGCCGCCCTGTGCGGCATCGTCGGCTTCAAACCCGGCATCGGCCAAGTCTCCTCTGAAGGAGTTGTGCCCCTTTCACCGCACCTCGACTTCGTCGGCTCCCTGACCCGCTCCACTGGGGATGCAGCCCTTCTCCTTGATCCGGTTTTCTTTTGCGGCAAAAAAGACTTGAGCCTTCGGCTCGCGCGAAAATCCCCCGCCTCATCGTTCCGTAAATTCAAACTCGGCGCGCCCAAGGAGTTCTTCTTCGATGTGATTTCCGAATGCGTTTACACTGCGTTTCACGAGGCTATTCAATCTCTGCAGAAACAACGCGTGACGCTCAAGAAAGTCTCGATCCCCCTACTCAGCGAAACGGAACAAGCCGGCAACCACATCGCCTGGGCCGAGGCTACTCACCACCACCAAAAAGCCGGATGGTTTCCCGCTCACGCAGCAGACTATGGCGAGGACGTCCGCGCGCGCCTGGAGATGGGCACGGGAGTCTCCGCGACGGCCTATCTCAAAGCCCTTGAATTACGCGAAAAGTTCATCCAGCAATTCCATCTGGCAATGACAGACGCTGATGTCGATGCCCTCGTCGTTCCGACGACGCCCATCGCCGCTCCGCTAATCGGTGAAGAATCCACGCCGGTAGGAAAGGAAAATCACCCGACTCGCGCGCTCCTGCTGCGCTTGAATCGCCCAGCGAATCTGGCCGGTATTCCGGCAATCTCCATACCGTGCGGCTTCACTGAGGCTGGTCTGCCTGTCGGTCTCCAACTAATCGGCCGGGCAAACCACGAACGTCTCCTCCTGCAAATCGCCCAAGTGGCACAGGCAATCATGCCTGTGCTTCGACGACCGAGCTCTAAATAAGATTGCAACTCACTGACGGACTAGCGAGAACTCCGCGCTCTCGACTTTTGACTGTCGAACGTAAACCTCTTGACGTCTTTTCATCAGCCACTTCCCAATCACATACCCAACCGTCCCCGTGACGATTCCCCCAAAAATGTCGGCAACATAGTGATACCGTCCCCACACCGTCGAAACGCACATGCACAACACCAACGGCAGCATCACCCAAAACAGCCATCGCCGGTGACGCCACGCGCCCCACAAAGCTGCAAACGACCCCGCCACATGCTCGGAAGGAAACGCAGCCCCGCGCACGCGACCATAATGCTCAATAAAGTTGATCGCCGCCGTAAACGGCCCGCCGGGCAATTCCCCGTGCCACGAACCCGCCATCGTAAACCACGGGCTCTCGATGGGAAAAAAAATCGCAATGACGTATCCGATCGCGTACGCAACTGCCGAATACGTCATCACCGACCAATACCCGCGCCAGTCTTCGCGGTAATACAAAATTCCGCCAAGCAAAAGCAGATAAACGAAGTACGTCAAGTATGCAAATTGCATGAACTCATTGCGGCCTGCCGTGGCAAACTGCTCCAGCCAAATCGCCGGGTGCACTCCCGTCAGCCAGTGATCGAACGCAATGAGTTTTGCGTCTTGCCATCGCGGCGACACCAAGTGCACGAGCTCGCCCAGCTCCTCAAAGCAAAATAGGAAAAAGAGATGCGGATACCAGTGCCGCCAAAAATGCCAGAATCTCTGCGTCAGAGTGCGAGTGCCGTTCCTGCTCGCGTTGAGCCTCTCAATCGCTGACGTGGTGGCAGGAGTCCAGACATTAACCTCAGCTCGGCACAAAGCCACAATCAATAGCGTCACCAGCGCCTGCACACTAAGCACTCGCATTGGATGTGCCAGGTTCGCCGCGAAAATGACGATCAACGCGCTGGATAGGGCCAAATATCCCAGTGCCACCCATTCAAAGGGCCCATAGGCTGCCGCAGATGTCACCAATTCCGCACGCGGGCTCCTGGCCATACCACGTTGCGAATCGAAGACCTTCGCACATGCTCTGTCTTCAGATGAACTAATGCTAGGTTGCCAAACCGTCGCGAATTCGGTTTCCCGACACTCGCTCCCAGGAGTACGCTTCATCCCACGTGCTCCCAAATCTCTTCAGCGTTTCCTTGATCACCCTGCGTGCTCGACGAACTCTGCTTTGGTTTCTTTCCCTTAGCCCACGTGAGTACTGCCCAACTCCTCCTACACGCGAGCCTCTCGAGCCGCCGCGAAGGATTAACCGCCACCGGCCGACCGACCGTTTCGAGTATCCATCGATCATCCGCGCTGTCTCCGTACGCGTAGCATTGCGCCAACTCAAATCCCTTTTCCGGTGCGATCTTCCGTACAGCTCGGGCCTTTGCCTCGCCGAACATCGCGTCTCCAACAATCCGTCCCGTCCATCGCCCATCTCTTTCTTCCAATCGCGTGGCGCAAACCGCCACACAAGCCGCGATCCCCCGCACTGCCAGCCGCGCCACCAGAGCCAGCGCCATCTCCTGCGCCAACGGTGCCAGCGTGCCGCTCACCAAGACAATGGCGTGCCCCTGCCGCGCGTGCCAAGCCACTTGGTCCACCCCTTCCGGAAGGAACCGTGGGACAGCCATTTCTGGCTGTCCTCTTTCGCCACGAGATCTGTCGCCGCCCGCGCACACACGTCGCAAATACATTTTGTTCGCATAGAGCACCATCCCGATTCCTCGAGGCGCGAGCCACATCGCCCGTGCCAGCCAAAAAAAATAATTCCTCATCGGAATGGCACGCCCCTGCCGCAATTCCGCAAAGAACCGCCGCTCGAGAGAAGGCCGTGCAATCAACGTCCCGTCCAAATCAAAAAATGCCGCAACCCGTCCGGCCATTTCGCGCGATTTCATGCGATTTTCCTCGCAACCCTCTTCCCGCCGCGTGCCACCACTCCCTCCGCGAAATACTTCCATCCCTCCAGCAGGACCGGTAACCCTCGCACAAGGCAAAATCCCGCCGTGGCCCACGCCAAAATCTGTGCCCCCATGCGGATCAGCATCTGCGCATCCGCCGTCAAGTCACCAATCAGCGCCACTGGCCCCCGTGTCAGCGCCAGTTCCAATCCCAAATAGCAAAAGCACAGGCACTTCATCGCCGCATACAATCCGCGGCTCCATCGCGAAGCCACCAGCGCGCGTCCCCACCAGGTCTGAAGCATCGCATTCGCACTCCATCCCGAATGCCCCGCGCGCATGGCCAATCCGCGCAGAAAATCCGTCGCCGCCCCGCGCGCAAAGAAAAACACCGGCAGCCACAGCGACACCATTCCCACCACCGCAAAGTAAGTGAAGTACACGTTCTCGATCATGCGGTCGCCCAGGATGTCGATCTGCGCCCCCACAGGCGTCGCCAACTGCTTCGTCCGCGCGATGTGTCCATCCAGCGCATCCAGCGCGATCGACGCCACCGTCAGCCCCACCGCCGCCAGATTCGCCCACGCCCCGCGCCCAAACAGACTCACCGCCGCAAATCCCACCAGCACTCGCAACAGCGTCACTTTGTTCGGCGTCCAGCTCATGCGCATTCCGGGGAACAGCCATTTCTGGCTGATCTCCAACGATCTCGGAAGAATGCAACGGTGTTGCCAATGCCGCCCTGCTAAGCTCATCATTTCCAGGGCCTTACGGATACTTTTTTGGCTCGCAGTCTCGCCCCCGCCAGCCAAATCCCTCATCTGTCGGCCATTCGCTACCCCGCCAAGCTTCTATCCGTCCAAACAAGTGCTGCGCTATTGGAATAATCTGGCCGCCAATCCAGGTCATCTCTCATGGCCGGCCTCTTCAGTCGGCCGGCCGCCGAAAGGTCGCGAATCAGTGGGCGCCCGCGCAAGCTCTCTCGCACTTTGTGGGACAATAAGTAGTTGCGCGCTAAGCGCGGCACCGCATATAGTGCGCCGCCATTGGTCGAAGTAATTTCAAGCGGAACAAGGAATCCGCAAACGCAGGGCTAACGTAATTGCGGCGCGGATGCAAATCGAGACTCCAATGCACGCAAGGACCGATCACGAATGACTGATGTTTCACTCTTAGGCGCCTTCCTGGCCGGCCTGGTTTCCTTTCTCTCCCCCTGCGTTCTCCCTCTCGTTCCCGGCTATATCTCCATGCTCTCCGGCATCGGTATGGAGCAGCTCCGCCAAGGTCAGCCGCCCCGTGCTGGACTTTTCGCCTCCTCGCTCGCCTTCGTTATCGGCTTCTCCGTCGTCTTTATTTCCTTTGGCGCCTCGGCCAGCGCCGTCGGAACATTTCTTCGCCAAAATCGCTCATTGCTAGCCCCCATCGCCGGCGCGCTGATTCTTCTCTTCGGCCTGCACCTTCTCGGCCTTCTCATCAAGCTGACCGTTCGCACCGGCATCATTCTCGGCGTTGTACTCGCGATTCTCGGCGTCGTCGCGCTTCTACGCGGCGGCCCACTCGTCGCTGGTCTCGGCTTCGTCCACTTTTTCTCGCTTTCCCTTATCGGCTTCTTTGGCCCGGCCATGACCCGCTGGCTCAATCGCGACGTTCGCCTCCGCACCAGCAGCACGCAACCCGGCATCTGGAGCGGTTTTCTCCTCGGCTTTGCCTTTGCGTTCGGCTGGACTCCCTGCATCGGACCAATCCTCGCCACCGTCCTCGCCCTCGCCGCCGCCAGTGACACCATCGCCCGCGGCGTTCTCCTCCTTGCTGTTTACTCCGCGGGCCTGGCCGTGCCGTTCTTGCTCACCGCTCTGGGCATTGGCCAATTCTTGCGCTTCTACCAGCGCTTCCGAAAGCATCTCCACGCCGTCGAACTCTTCAGCGGCGCTTTGCTTCTTTTTGTCGGCGGCTTGGTCTTCACCAACCGCCTGACGTGGATGGCCGGAAAGCTTGGCTTTCTCAACAGCATCGTCTTGTGGCTTGAGAAATCTTTGACCGGGGCGAAATGAGCCGTTCACTTTGCCGTGCTCGCCAAGCTGCGAGATAATATTTTCGTCACCCGAATCCGGAGGAGAGTAGCGTTGAAGAAATCTCTGCTGGTCATCATCGCGGTCGTCGCCGTCATCGCCGCCACGTATCTCGCGGACCGCGCCACGCGCCAGCCCAAGAGCGGCGTTCCAAAAGTTGCCATTAGCGATGCTGCTGCAAAGCCCGCTCCCGAGCTCACTCTAAAGGACCTCGATGGCAAAGATCTCTCCCTGGCTCAATACAAAGGCAAGGTAGTCCTCGTCAATTTCTGGGCCACCTGGTGCGAGCCTTGTCAGGTCGAAATTCCCTGGCTCATCGAAATGCAGCAAAAGTACGCGGCCAGGGGCTTCACCGTGCTCGGCATCGCTATGGACGAAGAAGGCGCCAGCGTGGTGACTCCCTGGGTCCACCAGGAGCGCTTTGACGTCAACGGTTCTAAATCCCAGATGAACTACCCGATCGTCATCGGCGACGACGCCGCGGCCGACAAATTTGGTGGTCTCCTCGGTTATCCCACCAGCGTCCTCATTAGCCGCGACGGCAAAGTCGTCAAGCGCATCACCGGAATCATCAGCTACGACGAAATCTCCAAATCCATCGAATCGCAGCTCTGATATTCTGAACGTATGGACGAAAAAGACTTCCAACGAAAAGCCGACGCTGCCTTCGACGATCTCAAGCGCCGACTGCTCACGCTCGGAGACGAACACGGTTTCGACGTGGAAGGCGAGAGCGGCAAGCTCGAAGTCATCTTCGAGGAACCCGAGGAAGCCAAATTCGTCGTTTCCCCGAACACTCCAGTTCGCGAAATCTGGATCTCTGCTCTTTCCACCAGCTTTAAACTCGGCTGGTCGGATTCCAAAAACGCCTTCATCCTCGAAAAAACCGGCGAAAATCTTCTCGACGTGATGAGCCGTGTCGTCTCTCAGCAGCTCGGTCAGCAGGTGCGCCTGTGAAGCCTGCCGCCGCCATCGTCGTCGCAACCCTCTTGCTGATCATAGTTGCCGCTCTGCCCTCCGCGCAGCCGCAAATTCCGTCCGGACGCGAAGTCGTGGCTCCCTCAGCCTACGTTTCCCTCGAACCGGTAGCGCGCGGCAGCTCCTTCCAACTCGCTGTCGTGCTCAAAATCCGCCCGGGCTTCCACATCAACGCGCGCAAGCCTTCCGCCGAGTACCTCATCCCCACCGATCTCCGCGCCAATCTCCCTACCGGTTTCAAATTCGCTGGCGAAATCTCCTACCCCAACGGTGAACTCCGCACCTTCGCCTTCTCCAAGAATCCGCTCAACGTGTACGAGGACAAAGTCATTCTCCGTGTGCCGCTCGCCGCGCAATCCGGCGCTCCGCTCGGCGCACAACACATCCCCCTCAAGCTGCGCTACCAGGCCTGCAACAACGAAGTCTGCCTCCCGCCCGTAACGCTCGATGTCGATGCCCAGGTCACCATCGCAGCAAGCGCCGCCAATTCGCGCCCGGTGCATCCAGAGCTTTTCCCCACCAAGTAGCATCTTTAATTTAAAATCCAAACTCTCATCTCGGAGGAGGCAACGCAATGCCCGACCGTCTCGGCGACTTCCAAAAATTTCGCGCCGACCTCAACGAAGAAATTCTCGCCTGCGGCCACCTCGGCATAAAACGTTTCTTCGCGCTCGACCATCAGGCCTACGAGCCCGGCGCCCTCGGCACCAAGACCAAGGAGCTTCTCGGTCTGGTCGCCTCCGCCGTCCTGCGCTGCGATGATTGCATCACCTACCATCTTGTGCGCTGTGGCGAAGAAGGCTGGAAGCGCGATGAGATCATCGACGCCCTCAACGTGGCCCTGATCGTCGGCGGCTCCATCACCATCCCGCACGTCCGCCGCGCCTTCGCCCGCATGCGCGAAATCGGCAGTCTTAAAAATTCCTAATCCCGACGACGGGTGCGGGCTGTACTTGCAGCCCGCCTAGGCAAATGAATTGATTTTGATTTTCCGCCGCGCAGTGCTAAAACACTACACGCCCCCGGAACGCACGGTAATGAGCACGACCCCAACGCCAGTAGCTTCGCAGCAGGAAACCACCACCACCCGGCTCCGCAACTTCGGCCTTGGCGCCCTCTTTGCTGTCGTCCTACTGCTGCCCAGGCTCTTGAATCTTCGCCGCGATCGCCGCAGTTGGCTCGCTTTCCGCGTCCTGCTTGCCATTGCCGGAGCGTCTCTCGTTGTCCTGCCCATCAGCTTGTGGAACAGTTGGCACGCCGCCATCGCCGGCCTTGCTATGTTTCTCGCCGCCACCCTGCTTCCCGACGCGAAGCCAGACACTACTTTGGCCGACACCGCCGCGCGTCTCGGCGCAATTGTGATTGTTAACGGTGGCAGCTACGAGCTAGAAGACGCGCCGCCCTCCATGGTTCGGCTTTTCGTTTGCCCGGAGCGCGTCTGGGCTCTCGATTCTCACCAGCATCCTCTGCTGGTCATTCCCACCGCGGAGATTTCCTCCGCCATAGCATCAGAGTCCGCCAGTGATTGGATCGTTCGCATCCGCTGGGCCGAGCACACCGCCGACCTCCACTATCGCGGCATCTTCGCCGAGCACTTGGCGCGCGTGGCCGAATCCACATTGCACGCCGTCATTCACGTGCCGCTGCCGGTTCTTCCCCAAAAACGCGCTGCCACGGCCTGAGTTGGCGACATTTCCTGCGAGCCAAATGCGGTTTCTTTCCATCGAAATTTTTCACACAAATATCCGTCTATTTTCGTCATCTGTGTCAAAATATATGTATGGCGAGAGGCTGGGAAAGTAAAGGCGTAGAAACTCAAGTCGAATCCAAAGAAAGCCCCAAGGCGTCATCAGGACGCGAACCCAAAAGTCCTGAGCAACAAGCCCGCGAGCAGGACATCAAGCAATTGCAGCTCTCGCGCACCCGCATCGCCAACGACCTCGCCACCGCCACCCACCCCAATCACCGCAAATCCCTGGAAGCCGCCCTCGCCCATCTCGACAAAAAAATCGCCGACCTCTCTTAATCTTCTTCTCTGCGCCCTCTGCGCGCCGACTTCTGCGTCCTCTGCGTTAAGCTTTTTCTTGTTTTTTACTGGATGAAATCCCCCGCCAATCCCCAAAAATCATTCACGTAATAATGCGACAGTACATTCCCAAACAAATAGCAGATCCCCTGGCAAGGCGGAATCTCCCCATACATCTTCTTTCCATTCGCAAAGATCTTCCGCAGCGATCCGTCCTTCAGCAAATTCCCAGCAATCTTCCGCAAAGGCTCGCAAGGGTAAAATACGTCTCCGTTCGGATACACGCGCGGAAACATCGTCGGGTAGCACTGGAAATCCCGAAACCGCAGCAGCGTTTCAATCGTCTTCGGTGTTCCGTTGATTGCCTGCGTCCCCGCGCGCCGCCGCGCGATGATTTTGTCCACCAGCGCCTGATACTTCGCATTTCTCAGAAGCGCCAGATTCGGCATTTTCTCCATCTGCGCCGATTGTGCCGCGAACACAAAGCCCTGCTCCCCGCACCAATCCAGCAGCCGCTCCACCTCACCGATGTTCCACTCCTCAATCACCGTGCTGATGGTGATGCGCCGCGGACTCCTCAGCCGCTCCTTCGCAAATTCCAGGTTCTCCATCACCTTCGGCAAGGCCGCCGGCTTCGAAAGCGGATTGGTCGGATCCGCAGCCAGCGCGTCCAGGCTCACCACCAATCCCGTCACTCCAGCCAGGATTCCCGCCTTGCGGTCCAGCAGCGTTCCATTCGTAATCAGCAGCACCGACCGAAACTTGGACTCGAATCGCGCGGCATGAACAATTTCCTCAATGTCACTCCGCAGCGTCGGCTCTCCGCCCGTAATGACGATCGAATCGCTCTCCTTCCGAATCTTTCGCAGCAATCGAATCGTGTCCGCCGTCCTCAGTTCCTCGCTGAAAACGTCCGGCTCCTTCTGCGTGCAATACGAGCAAGCCAGGTTGCATTTGTGCGTCACATAAAACGTCACCGCATAAGGCGCCACCACCTTCGTCCGCAAAATATGCCGCCGCCACCCATTCCGGAAATAAAGCTGAAAATTCTTCGCCACAAATGGCGCCTGCCGCACCAGCCCGCGCAGCAATTCGCGCCTCGACGCCACGCGCCTATCCAGCGCACTAACCGGCACAAAATTCACCCTCTTCTCAGCCATGGTTCACGCAAACAGCGTACAAGACCGGCGCTCTCTGACCAAGCGAAGTGCTATTTCTCTTTGAAGATCGACTTGCATATCCAATTCCGGTGCCAGTTAGGCTATAGTCCCTCCACGCCAACCATTTATGCGAAATTGCTGCGTGATTATTCTGAAGGCGGCGCTGGTTCTGTTGGTCATCGGCTTGGCCGCGCCCTCAGGTGAAACCACCCCAGACTTCCCTCGCTGGACCGCATCGTGGATCACTTGCCCGGATGCGCCTGTGCGCGACGCAGCCGTTTTCCACTTTCGCAAACTCCTCACTCTCGAAAACGCGCCAGCCCATTTCATTGTGCATGTCAGCGCCGATAACCAGTTTCTCCTCTATATCAATCAACATCGCGTCGCGACGGGCCCTGCCCGCGGCGACCTGGCCCATTGGAGATTTGAGACTTATGACCTCGCCCCGTTTCTGCGCTCCGGAACAAACCTTCTGGCCGCCACAGTTTGGAACTTCGGCGTGCATTCCGCGCTGGCCCAAATGAGCGATCGCAGCGGATTCCTGCTGCAGAGCGACACCGCAACCGAACAAGCCGCCGACAGCAACGAAACCTGGGAAGTCGAGGAAGAAAAGGGAATCACCGCTGCCGCGCCTACCGGCTTGCCGCCAAACGCCTACTTCGCTGCCGAACCTTCTGAGCGCATCGACGCCGCGGCATTCGACTGGTCTTGGAATGCCGCGCCGTCCGGCACTCCGAACTCCCGCTGGAAGAACGCCCATCGAATCGGTAAAGCGAGCTCGCGAGGGCAGAGTTTCCCTTCTACTAACTGGGAACTGGTCCCCGATCAACTGCCCCGCATGGCCATGGAGCTTGCTCCGGTGGGAAGAGTCGTTCGCGCAAGTGGCATTGACCTTCCAGCGCAATTTCCGGACAGACCCCTTATGGTTCCTGCGCACGCCAACGCCAGCATTCTTATCGACGCGTCTCATCTGACCACCGCATATCCCGAACTAACTGTCAGCGGCGGAGCGGGCAGCAGCATCCGTGTCACCTACGCGGAGGCGCTGTACGACGACAAGGGCAACAAAGGGAATCGCGACGAGTTTGCCGGCAAACACATTGCCGGCCTCCACGACGAACTCCTGCCCGATGGCCCCACCCGGACTTTTGTTCCTCTAACATGGAAGACTTGGCGCTTCATGCAACTGGATATCACGACCTCTAACGAAGCACTGCACGTCGATCGTCTCCACTCCTGGTTTACTGCGTTTCCCTTTGAGCAGCGCGGCTTCTTCGATTCGGACGATTCTTCTTTGGCCGCTATCTGGGAAATTGGCTGGCGCACAGCGCGTCTCGACGCGCATGACACATACATGGACACGCCTTACTGGGAGCGCCTGCAGTACGTTGGCGATACGCGCATCCAGGCGCTGATTTCTTACACCGTAGCTGGCGACGACCGCTTGGCCCGGCAAGCGATACAAGCGATCAACGATTCGCGCATTCCCGATGGCATCACGCAAAGCCGCTATCCTTCCTCCTTGCCGCAGCACATACCCACCTTTTCGCTGTTGTGGATCGGGATGGTCCACGACTTCTGGTTGTATCGTAACGATGCGGATTTCCTGCGCGCGCAACTGGCCGGAACGCGCACGGTGCTCGATTGGTTCCTGCAGCGCCAGCGTCCCGACGGACTATTGCGACGGTTGCCGTGGTGGGTATTCGTGGATTGGTCCGAGGACTTCCAAGCCGGCGAACCGCCGCAGGATGGGGATGGCGGCTCATCTATCATCACTTTGCAATTTATCGAAGCCCTTCGCTATGCCGCAGAGCTGGAAGATGCGTATGGCAATCGCGCGCGCGCGGAGATCTATCGGCAAGGAATGGAGCGCGCCCTTGAGGGCATACGCAAACTGTGCTGGAATCAAAAATATGGTCTGCTCGCTGACACTCCTGCGCAAACTCACTTCAGCCAGCACGCCAACATTCTTGGCATATGGCTCGACGTCATCCCGCAACCGCAACAGAAGAGAGCACTCACCAAGCTTCTTTCCGTCAGCGATACCCGATTCAAGAGCGATTCTACGCTGCCCCCAATGTCCCAGGCCACTTACTATTTTCGCTTCTATCTCTCGCGCGCCTTGCAGCATGCTGGCATGGGCCAGGAATACATTCCGCTCTTGCAGCCCTGGCGGGACATGCTGGCTCTTGGCCTGACTACTTGGGCAGAACAACCGGAGCCTACGCGTTCTGATTCCCACGCCTGGAGCGCCCATCCTAACTACGATCTGCTCACCATCGTTGCAGGAATTCGTCCCGCCAGCCCCGGATTCCGCACCGTCATTGTCGAGCCCAATCTATGCCGCACCCCAACGGCCAGATTAAAGTCGAATACACAAACAAGAACTCTGTACTTTATGCGGAAGTTAGCCTGCCTCCGGGCGTTTCAGGCACGCTGCTTTGGCAAGGGAAAAATTATCCACTTCACGAAGGCACTCAGAATGTTGAGTTGCCGCTTCTACGCTCCACAACCATCGCCGGCCGTTTGCTACATTGACGCGACTCTTCAGCAGGGATTAGCCGGCAACCTCCTGGATTTAATCCGTGAAGACCACGCCGACCGACGTGTGACCCTTCTCTGCTTCCCCATCGATGCGCACCACGTACCCGCGCAGTTGCATCCGCTCCATTCCGTTCACGCCCGGTGTCTCCATTGTCACCTGCAGCTCGGACTGCAATCGCGGGCTGTGCTTCAGCGAAATCAGCGCGCCCTGCAGCGACAAATCCCTCACTATCGTGTCCTCTTCAAACGCATGCCCGCCTTCCGTAACCCCGCACACCCGCGCACGGAAATGTGCCTCCCGCCGCAGAGCCGTCCGGCTCCCCGGCATGTGCGCTTCCACGCGCTCCCCGGGCGCGCCCAGCGTAATCACCATGCCTTCGCTCGCCGCATACACGGAATCAAACTCCTCGCGCGCATGCTTCAAAATCGTATCCACAATGCGATCCGTCGAATCCGGATCGTGATGAAACAGCACCAGCGTCTTCGCGCCCACTTCTTTCGCCACCCGCGCCCCGTCGAGCCAGCTCGAATGCCCCCAACCCTTTCGCGTACTCGTCAGTTGCTCCGGCGTGTACTGCGCATCGTTGATGAAAATGTCCGCGCCCGCCGCCAATTCCCGCAAGCTCTGGTCCAGCTTCGCGTCGCCCGGCTCGTTGTCCGTCGCGTACACTACCGACCCCGCGGACGTCTCGATGCGAAATCCCAGGCACCCCTGCGGATGATTCAGCCACGCGGTCGTAATTTCATTCTCCCCAATTCGAAACGTATCCCCGCCTCCCACCTCTCTGAACTTGCGCTTCGCATTCATCGCCGACATGTCAACCGGGAAATACGGCACTGCCATCTGCGCCTCGAACACTTGCTTCAAACTATCGCGCCCCAAAAATTTCGACCGAAAGCTGTAAAAGTAAAATTCATTGTTCTCCGCATAGAGCGGCGCGAAAAACGGAATTCCCTGGATATGGTCCCAATGGTAGTGCGTAACAAAAATATGCGTCTCTGCGGAACTTCCCGCGCTCGGCGAAGCTCCGCGGTTCCCCAGCATGCGCAAACCCGTGCCGCAATCCAGAATGAATTGCGTTCCGTCCGGCGCAATCAGCTCCAGGCAAGGCGTGTTTCCGCCATAGCGCCAAGTCGACGGATCCACCGTCGGCGTGGAGCCTCTCACACCCCAGAAGCTCAGCTTTGCAATAGGGGCAGTCATCTTTTTCCGCGTACCGGCCTCGCGCAACTGGACCTCTGCGCGTACGCGTGCGCTCAGGAAGCTTGTTCGATGTTGGCAGCGAAGCCAAGGAGCGTCAACGAATTCAGGGTGGGGAAGTGTCAAACTGCGTAATATGATTGCGACTCGGCTGCGCAGCGCCGTTCGAACGCGTAGAATATTTCTGGATGTTCCAGCACTCTCACGGACCGGCGATCCAGCCCTGCGATTCTTCCGAATCCGCGCACCAGCACAGCCATGAGCGCTTCGGTCATTCTCATCACGACCACAGTCACGCGCACGTGCATCCTACGCTAAAGCCCTCCGTGCTCGGCTGGGCCATGGTCGCCACTCTCGGCCTGGTTGTCGCTGAAATTGTCGGCGGCTTTCTCGGACATTCCGTCGCTCTCCTCAACGACGCCGTCCACAATCTTTCCGACGTTCCCGCCCTCGGCATTTCCTGGCTCGCCATGCGCTGGGCCGAGCGCCCCGCCGACACCGAAAAGACCTACGGCTACCACCGCGCCGGCACGCTTGCCGCTTTCACCAATGCACTGGTTTTGGTTTTTCTCTCTCTTTGGCTCGGCTACGAAGCATTCGAACGCTTGCAGGCTCCCGTAAACGTCGTCGAAAGCTGGATGATCTGGACTTCGGTCGCGGCCCTCGCCGTGAACGGCGGAATTACCCTGGCCCTCGTACGCGGCCGCAACGATCTCAATCTGCGCAGCATTCTCATTCACAATTTTGGCGACGCCCTCTCCAACATCGCCATCATCGCCGGCGCCATCGCCATTCGAATGACCGGCGCGCAGTGGCTCGACCCCGTCCTCGGCCTCGCCATCGGCCTTCTGGTCCTATGGTCCAGCATCGGAATTCTGCGCGAGTCCTCCCACATTTTGCTTGAAGGCCGCCCGCGCGAAATGCGCGTGGAGGAAGTCGCGCGCGCAATGCTTACCATTGAAGGCGTGCAGGAAGTTCACGACGTGCACATCTGGTCGCTGGGCGGCGGGCACAACGCGCTGAGTCTGCATGCGCGCGTTCCGGACATGCACATGGACGAATGCGAACGCATCCTGATTTCCATTCAGGAAAAAGCGTCGAAGAATTTTCGGATTAATCACACTACCGTGCAGTTGGAACGCGCGGGCCTTCCGGCCACTTCCGGCTACGTGATGCCGGAACCCGCGAAAAAATAGGCGACCCGGCGGCAAGCCGCGCGGCGTCGGCCCGCGTGAACTGGCGCCTGCCGGAGTTTCGGCCTCGCCAACGTCATCTTCCTCGCGTTGCGGCCGGCGCGAGGCTTGCCTTCGTCACGCTGGTGCGCGGAAATTCAGGCCGCGCTGTTCGTTGAATTGTTGCGTGGCGTTGAGATCCAGTGCGTCGCGGCCCATGCTGCGGCGCAGTCCTTCGGGCGTCACGTAGCGGAGCGTGCCGTTCTCCCACGTATATCCAACCGCGAACACGAGGCCGCCATCGCGGCGCACGAAAACATATTGTTCAGGGTCGGGCTCCGGTGCGGGGGCGACAGTGTTTTCTGGTTGCAGGTCGCTAACCGGCCGCGAGGTACGCGCACGCTGCGGTGGACGCTGCACCTCGGGCGCATCGTCGGCAACTTCTTCTTCGATCACCGTGGGCTGTGATTCTGCAGCGACAGGCACTTCCTCTACGATGACCGACGGGCCAAACAGAAATCCGCCAAAGCCGAAGGAATCTCCGCCGCGAAATCTAGAGCCGCGCAGGCGGCGGTTGCCGCTAATCGCCGCCAGGTGCGGATAATCAAATCCCAAACCGGGCACATCCTGGAAATCCGTGCCGCTAAATCCGAACGGATTGTTGTTGTTGCGATGGATTATGCGCACGCCGTTGCTCTGCGTGCGCAGAACGGGTGCGCCAATGCGAGCGGCGCTCTGTGTTCCCGATTGCACGCGCACAGCGGAGCGCGCGGGAGCCGAAGCTGCGCGCGAAATCACCGCGCCGCCGTGGAATGACGCCGCCATTGCGGGGGCAGCCCCGGCTCCGCGATGTTGCGCCGCGGCAAACGCCGGAATCGCCAAAACAACCATCGCCGCTGCTGAAAGTTTACCCATGGCCGAACCTCTTGGCACCGCTACAAACCCGGTCTTGCTCTGACTACCTCAATCTGGCTCTACTAGTAAGGATGCGCCCCGCAGGACATTGGTTTCAAGTGGCCGGTGAACCCGCTTTTGAGCCTTTGGTCGCCGGAGCTTGCCCGTCCGCGCGCGACCGGCTAAAGCGTGCTGCTGGAGCTTTTCCCTTGCAAGGGGATGTGCTATAACCGTCCCGCCGTGGAACATGCCGTGAAGCCAGGGGCGGCGCCGGTCGCGCCGGAGCCTGCGGGGAACGCATCTTCGCAGTTCGCGCCGCAACCCGGGGCGCTTCCCGAGCAGGAAGATGCTTCGCGATATTGTCCCGTTTGCTCCCAGCGGCTGGAATCGTGGCGCTGCAAACTGGTCTGCGCGGTGTGCGGCTATTACATGTCTTGCGCGGACTATTACTGATATGCTTTGCGGGACCGGCCCGGTTGCCGCTGGAACCGCGATCGACGAGGAGATGAGAACATGGCACTCAAGATGACGAACCGCGAAGTGGAAGGCGTGTCGGTGGTGGCGCTGGACGGGCGCATCGTGCTCGGCGAAGAGAGCAACGCGCTTCGCGAAAAAGTGAAAAGCCTGATCGCCGGCGGCAAGAAAAAGATCGTGCTGAACATGAACAACGTGACGTTCATCGACAGCGCCGGGCTCGGCACGCTCGTGGCCTCGCATCACAGCGCCAAGACGCAGGGCGCTGCGCTCAAGCTCTGCCATTTGGGCAGCAAGTTCCAGGAAGTTCTGCAAATCACCAAGCTCCTGACGGTTTTCGACGTGTACAACACGGAAGCCGAAGCGGTGGGCAGCTTCTCCAAAGGCGCCGGCGCGTAGCTGCCGCGCAGTGGACCGGAATTGCGAAGAGGGCACGCCCCTGCGTGCCCTCTTGTCTTGCGCCCGGCGATTGAAGCGCTGGATACCCCCCACCCCCTATTGACAACAAAAGAGTGCGCAAACAACTGAAAGTAATGGAGTAAGCCCTGTGCCGTTGCGCAAAAGAGTGCGTAATTGCATGGAAATGTTGGGCTTACATGTATGTGATAACAAGCAATAGAGTTAGCGCGAGTGAACGAAGGCCGGGACATCGGGTGGGGTCACCCACCGGGCAACTCAGATCGTTGTCAAAAGAAAGGGGTTGCGGAAAAAGCAATTCGTAAGAGTATGAAAACAAAGGGGCGACAAAACCGAATGGTTGCGGAAACACGGCGGGTTGCGGGGAAAAGGAGGGGCGAAACGGGGACACTGTCAGCGACCTTGGGTTAGAGAATACCACATCCGTTACTATTTGTCAAGTTGGAAATTAAGGGCTGTGGATTGAATGGGTTGCGGGCGAGCCCGGGGAGTGGGCTGGTGTTTGAGTAGACGAAAGGGCAAAAAATGAAGGCCTGTCCGGAAACAATATTTGTGCGTCGGAACGCCTAGAACTTGCAACGAGAGATAAACGCTTGCGATCAGCGCGAGCTGTGTTGCTTATTGCGTTTGAAATCGAAAAAAGACCGGGGCGCTAGCTGGCACCCCGGTCTTTTACTCTTGAATTTAGGTGCTGATTAGAAACTGAATTTCAGCGCCAACTGTAGGGTCCTGGAGTTGCTCGGAAATGCTCGATCCGGTTTGTTGAAAATGGCGTTGGACGGCGTCAGGTAATTCGTCGCGGCTGAGCCCGTGAATCCGATCGAGTCCACTCGGTTCGCGAAACCCGGCGTGAACTGCGGATGGTTCAGCACATTGAGGAACTGCGCCTGGAATTCCAGACGCATCCGTTCGGTCAGGGCGAACTGCTTGGCCGCAGTTAGGTCGAGATTGCTGATCGGCCGCGTCTGTAGCGTGTTCCGGCCGGCGTTAGCCAGCGCACCCTGGCCAGCGGTGATGTACTGGGCGTTGGGATTACTCGCCATGTAGGCGACTAGGAACGGCCTGGAGTCAAAGTTACCTTTCCCTGGAGCGCCATTCTTCGCACTGAAGTCGTTCTCTCCGCAGGTCGCGAAGGCGGGTAGCGCACTCGTGCACAGTGGCGACACGTCACTCCCAGTTCCGAAAACACCCGCAGGATTGAAAATGGAGCGGTCACCGGCAGCGTCCCCATTCAGGTTGGCGTCGATGCTGCTCTGTACATCCGCTGGCTCGCCGGTTTGATAGGTGTAGATTGGGGCGAACAGCCAGTTGCCCATTACGTTTCGCCGCAGCCAGTTACCGCTTTTGAAATACGGGAGATCATAATAGGCAGCGATGCTAAACCGTTGACGATGATCGAGGGCCGAAGAGCTCCGGTCAGCGTTTACGTTCTGAAAATCCTGTGGACGCCGCGGTGTAATGACTGTAGAGAAAAAGTCCGCCGTGCTGTTGTCAATCGTATGGCTCCACGTATAGGCAGCCAGGAATTGTAATCCGTGAGAAAACTGACGGGATCCCTGAAGAGCCAATCCATGGTAAATGGAATAGCCGCTCGGAGTGAACTCGACAAGGTTGGTCGTGAAATTGTTGGCAGCGTAAGCTGGAATGATCCTCGGCCGGGCCAGCAGGCTGGTCAAGTTATTCGGCAGTGCGTCCAGGGTCGCCTGCGAAGGGGCCGCCAGGTAAGTGGGCAGGAAATGTGTCGAATCGACGCGGTCCTCCACGTTGATGCGCGTCTGCACGTTGAGGTGTACGCCACGCGTTCCAAGGTAGCGTGCCTCGAACGAGTAGTTCGAGCCGAACTTGTGCTGGACGCTCAGATCCCACTGGAGTGAATAGGGATCCTTTTGGTCCACAACCACGTGGTTCGCGGTGGCGGTCTGTTGCGCCGCCAGGGTCGGGAACGTTCGGATTCCACCTGCGGATGGCTTGATCCCGCCGTTGGCCAGAAAGTTGTTGATGACCGGTGGCTGAGGGGTATCGATGGTGCCGCTCAGTTGCGGCGGCAGGGAGAGAATTCCGATGTTGTCGTACAAAACGTCGTAACCCATGCCAAAGCCAGCACGAACGGAGGTATTCCCGCTCGACCCCGGCGACCAGGCGACACCGACGCGAGGCATGAAGTTGGTCTTCGGCGCGCGAGGCTCGCTAAAGTCAATCAGGCCGGGTACGCTGGCTGTGATGTTGAGCTTCTGTGATCTCTCGCCAAAAGGAATCGTTGTGTATTCGTGACGCAGGCCCAGGTTAAGGGTCAAGTTGTGTCGCAACTTCCAGCTGTCGCTGGCATACCAGAAAATCCCGATCTGGTCGCCGTAGTACACAGGGTTGCCCAGGCTGCGTTCGGCGAGCTTGTCCGGATTCTGATCGAGCAGATACAGGCTCGTCGTATTGTAGTCGTAGTCGCCGCGCGCTCTCTGCGTAAATGACTCTGGGGAAATGTACTTGCGCGCCTCCATTCCGAACTTGAAGGT
>WNFS01001452.1_pt1 | contig 18527 bp, 13 predicted proteins | sample 5400141 | NCBI WGS metagenome assembly WNFS01 (sample SAMN13153358, study PRJNA577476) | soil metagenome | isolation source: 60 cm saprolite under Madrone tree | place: USA:California | collected 2016-06-14
GCTGGACCTGGGTGGATTATGCACCGTGGGGCTTTGCTCCTTATCACTACGGACGCTGGGCGTTTGTAGGCGGCGGGTGGGGTTGGTGCCCGGGACCCATTTATGCGCGGCCGTTCTACGGCCCGGCGTTTGTCGGCTTTATCGGTGGGGGATTTGGATTCGGTTTCGGTGGCGGCTATGGCGGCGGAATCGGCTGGTTCCCGCTGGGATTCCGCGAGCCGTTCCGTCCTTGGTATCACGCCAGCGGAAATTATTTCCGCAACGTGAACATCACGAACACTCGGTTCACGAACGTGAATACACTGAACAACTTTAATCACAACAATTTCAACTATAGGTACGCACATGAGTCGCGTGCCGTCACTGCGGCTTCTCGAAACGCATTTGTGAACGGCCAAGCGATCAATCGCGGCGCCACGCACCTAACCGACGCTTCCCTCCGAGGAGCGCGAGTGAGCAACGGCGCTTCGTTTACGCCGACCAAAGCCAGTTTCACCGGCGCGGCGAATGCGCGGGGACGCGTCTCCACGCCGCCATCGTCAGTTATGAATCGCTCAGTGGTGGCGCGCACGGCTCCGGGAGCAGCGGCTTCGCACATTCCCGTGCGCACGATGAATACCCGAGGTTTATCTGTGGGCCGCACCGGTAATTCTCCCGCAAACGCTGGAGCGAATCGTCCGGGCGGCTTTGGCAGCCGCAACAACGCGGGCAGCAACAACTCGGCGATGTCGCAGCGTCAACGCGAGCTGTCCAACAATCGTCCGCCGTCCGCCAGCGCAGGCGTCAATGGCCGCGCAGCAGTCAATGGAAATGGCGGTGCATCAGCGAATGGCCCCACGAACGGCGCACGCAATTGGTCGGCTCAGGGCAATGCCACCGACCGTGGTCGCGCTCCGCAAGGGTTCGGCAGTGGATCGGCGAATCGGCCGTCGAGCGGCGCAAACCAGACGGCTCGTGCCACGAATTCAGAACGGCTCGTGCCACGAATTCAGATCGTCCACCGTGGGCGGGTTCCGGTTCGCGTCCGACTTCACCCAGCTACAGCAACAATCGGCCGTCCGGCGGCAACCGCTCGTATCAGCCGCCATCGCGCTCGAGCTCCCCGAACAACAACAACAACCGTCCGTCGTACTCGAACGGCGGCAGTCGCTCCTATGAGCCACCCTCGCGCTCGTATTCCGCGCCGGGCGGAAGCAACTCGGCTCCGTCGCGTTCGTACTCCGCGCCTTCGCGTTCCTATTCGCCGCCAAGCCGGAGTTACTCCGCACCGAGCCAGAGTTATTCCGCACCTTCCCGCTCGTATTCCGCACCGAGTCGCACTTACTCAGCGCCTAGCCGTAGTTATGGCGGCGGTGGTGGTGGCGGAGGCTCACACGGTAGTGGCGGAGGCGGTTACAGCGGCGGCGGTGGTGGAGGCTCACACGGTAGTGGCGGAGGCGGTTACAGCGGCGGCGGTGGTGGAGGCTCGCGCAGCAGTGGCGGCGGAGGCGGTTCCCACGGCGGTGGTGGTGGCGGCTCGCACAGTAGCGGAGGAGGCGGTTCTCGCGGCGGTGGTGGAGGCTCGCACGGAAGCGGTCCACACGGACACTAAATTTCAAACCTACAAGGCCCGCCCCAAAGTTGGGGCGGGCTTTTTTTTGTGTTCTCGTATTTCTTCCGAGAGGATACCTGCTCACAACTCTTCGGCGGCAGAGGTGTTTAGTGGAGTGAGGAAGGTCGGGCGTTTCCTGATTGGACAAAGGGGAAAAGCCTGATAGAGCGAGGTTCCCGATGCGGTCCATAATTTAGCATCGGCACCCAGGTACCCAGATCTAATCCACCAGAAAGAAGCGCGGTCGAGGTAGAGCACGCCGCGTCAGGTTCAGGAGAGAATCTGAATATGAGAAAACATGCGCTGAAGTTAATCAGTGTTTTGGCGCTCACATTGTTAGCAATGTTGTGCGTTCCGCAGCGAGCCGCAGCCGACGATGACGATCCTCCCACACGAGTGGCCCGGCTGAGCCACGTGGACGGATCGGTGTCGTTCGAGCCAGGCGGTACGGACGAATGGGTGACAGCGGTGGTTAACAGGCCCATGACGACCGGGGACAAGCTTTGGGCTGACCACGATTCGCGCGCAGAGCTGCACATTGGCTCTGCTTCGATTCGCCTGGGCAGCAGCACCGGCTTTTCTTTTCTGAATCTCAACGATAACACCGTTCAGCTGCAGGTCACCGAGGGCACGCTGCGAATTCGCGTGAAGCGCCTGGATCGCGACGATAATTTTGAAGTGGACACGCCCAACCTGGCTTTCTCGATTTTGCGGCCGGGTGTTTACCGCATCAGCGTGAACGAAGCCGGCGACACCACGGTGGTCAATGTACGCGACGGCGAAGGCCAAGTGACCGGTGGCGGCGAATCCTATTCCGTGTATGCGAATGAGACCGGCACGTTCACCGGAGCGGACCAACTCTATGCCGATATCGTAGGCTTGGGCAACGACGATGATCTGGAGCGTTGGTCAGAAGAGCGCGACCGCCGGGATGACCATGCGACGGCGCGTCGCTATGTATCCGACGATGTGGTTGGTTACGAAGACTTGGATGAGTATGGCGGATGGCGCGACGTCCCGGAGTACGGCACGGTATGGTTTCCGCGTACCGCGGTAGCGGGATGGGCGCCCTATCGGTATGGCCATTGGGTCTACATCCAGCCGTGGGGCTATACGTGGGTGGATGACGAACCCTGGGGGTTTGCTCCATTCCACTACGGCCGTTGGATCGCCGTGGGTGGCGCGTGGGGTTGGGTGCCGTGCCGGCCGAGAGCTGTAGTCGGCGTGGCTTATGTGCGGCCGGTTTACGCGCCAGCGCTGGTCGCGTGGATTGGCGGCCCACACTTTGCGGTGGGCGTAGCGGTAGGCGGCGCGAGCAGCGTGGGCTGGTTCCCACTGGGTCCGCGCGAAGTTTACGTTCCTTCCTATCGCGTGAGCCGAACCTACGTGAACAACGTGAATATATCGAACACCACGGTAAATACGACGGTGGTGAACAACTACTACAACACGAACGTCGTCAACAACAACACGACAGTCACGAACGTGAGATATGTGAACCAGCGAGTACCAGGCGCCGTCACGGCGACCTCTACACAGGTCCTCACCACTTCACAGCCGGTGGCGCGGAACGTTGTGAGGGTTGATGAGAGACAGATGGCCAACGCGCAGGTTGCCATCAGAACTCCTGCAATGGCGCCTGAGCGGCAGGCGTTTGTTGGCGCAGGGCGGCCAGCGTCGGAGCATCCGCCGGAGCGGGTTGTGAATCGTGCCGTAGTGGCCCGGACAGCGCCACCACCTCCACCGGCCTCCGTAGAAAGACAGCAGATTGCAATTCGGCAAAACGGCGGGCAGCCGCTGGCCATTTCCCAGGCGCGACAAATCGAACCTCAACAGAAAACCGTTGCGGCACCCGTGAGGATGGCGCCTCCGGCGCGGCCGGCGCAACAGCAGAACGATGCGGGCAACCGAAGGGGTCAGCAACCCCAGAACAACGTGCGGCCGGGTCGCGAAGGTGGCAACGCTCCGGTGAATGCTCCGCAGAATGCCCCGCAGAACAATACGTCGAATACGCCTCCGCCGAACGCAGAGCGGCCAGGGAACGTGCAGCCAAACCGTCCGCCGGTGAACAATCAACCTGCTGCGCCTCCGGCCAACAACGACCGGCCCAACAATCAGAGAAACGATCGCCCAGCTTCAGCGCGCCCCGGCAACAACCGGCCCGATGGGCAGGCGCAACCGCAGAACGATGCGGGCAACCGGCCGGATCAACCGCAGAACAACGTGCGTCCGGGTCGCGAAGGTGGCAATGCTCCACAGAATGCCCCGCAGAACAATAGGCCGAATACGCCTCCGCCGAACGCAGAGCGGCTAGGGAACGTGCAGCCGAACCGTCCGGCGGTGAATAATCAACCCGCCGCACCTCCGGCCAACAACGACCGGTCAAACAATCAATGGAACGATCGCCCAGCTTCGGCGCGCCCCGACAACAATCGCCCGGAAACCCAGCCGGCGAACGTGCAGCCTAACCGCGCACCCGCAAACGATCGCTCTAATGCACCTCCGCCCAACGCGCAACCGAATCGACCGCCGGTCAACGATCGGCCTGCAAATCAGCAGCAGGAGCGTCAGCAGCCGCCTCCGCGTCAACAGCCGCAGGAGGTGCAGCAACAACAGCAGCGGCCACCTCAGGCGGAGCGTCAGCAGCCGCCTCCGCGTCAACAACCGCAGGAGGTGCAGCAGCAACAGCAACGACCGCCGCAAGTGGAGCGCCAGCAGCCACCTCCGCGTCAACAGCCGCAGGTACAGCAGCAACAGCAACGACCGCCTCAGGCAGAGCGTCAACAGCCGGCTCCGCGTCAGCAGCAAGAGAAGGCGAAACAACAGGACAAGCCCAAGGAAAAGGATAAGGAAAAGGACAAGGACAAGCCGCCTAAGGGCTAGCCTGTCTTCTAACTATTAGGATCGGGCGGAGCATTTGGCGCAGCGCAGGCTCCGCCCGATTCATTTTTTGAGTAGCGAAACTTCTTGCGTGCCGTACTCGCCCCGGGTCGCCAACCGATGCATTAATCGAGTGCTTCGCATAGACTCTGTTCGCGTCATGATGCGGAAAAACGCAAGCGCTCCGGGCTCTAAACAGCGACCGAGAGTTTCCATCGAGCTGATTTCGATTGCGGGCCTGCCGGAGATCCGCGAAGGCAACGACTTAGCGCGCCTAATTGTCGGGGCGGCGCGCAACGCGAGGATCGTTTTCCACAACGGAGATATCCTGGTCATTGCGCAAAAAGCTGTCTCCAAGGCGGAAGGCCGTGTCCTGCGGTTGGCTTCCGTTCAGCCGTCCGCGCGAGCGTCGCAGTTGGCCGCTGCCCGCAACAAGGATCCCCGGCTGATGGAGGTGATTCTGCAGGAATCGCGCCGCATCGTCCGCGACGATCCGGTGCTGATCGTGGAAACTCACCACGGATTTGTTTGTGCCAACGCCGGTGTGGACCACTCCAATGTGCCTGGCGAAGACGTCGTCACCCTTCTTCCGCGCGATCCAGACGGGTCCGCGCGCCGGATTGCCGCTGAGATTCACAAGCTCACGAGGAGGCGCATCGCGGTCATCATTAGCGACACCTTCGGCCGTCCCTGGCGGCTGGGTCTGACCAACGTGGCCATCGGCGCCGCGGGCGTTCCCGTGCTGCGCGACCTTCGCGGCATGCGCGACCGCCACTCGAAACCGCTACAGGCCACTATTCTTGCTGTTGCTGACGAACTGGCCGCTGCCGCTGGTCTGGTGATGGGCAAGTCCGAAGGCATTCCGGCCGTGCTGGTTCGCGGCTATCGCTACCGCCCGGTGGACGAGCGGGCCACCAGCATCATCCGCCCTGCCGCGGAAGACCTCTTCCGCTAGCCGCTCCGGTCGCCGCACGTAGAAATCCCTGCGCAACCGTGTCATCCTGAAGCCATCCGATAAGGATGGGTGAAGGACCTCAACTAAAGATGCCGCCAGCAGCGACCGCAAGGACTACTTCTCACCTCGACAGCGACCTCCTGGCCGCGTCGTGCGAAACCGGCATCCTCGATCGGGCGAGTGCTCTTCGCCTGGCGGAAGAAGCGCCGCTCGACGATCTCCTCAGCGCTGCAAGCCAATTTCGCGCTCGGGGAAAGGGAACTGTCGTCTCCTTCTCAAAAAAAGTTTTTATTCCATTGACCACTCTCTGCCGTGATTACTGCGGGTACTGCACCTTCCGCAAGGATCCAGGGCAAGCAGGCGCGCACTTCATGACGCCGGACGAGGTGCTCGCGCTAGCCGAGCGAGGGCGCGATGCTGGATGCAAGGAGGCGCTGTTCAGTCTGGGCGATCAGCCCGAGCGCATTTTCCCGGAGGCGCGCGAGTTTCTGCGGCGCCAAGGTTTTGCGCGCACGCTGGACTACGCTGCCGCGATGTGCGAATTGGTGCTGGAGCGCACGGGTTTGCTGCCGCATGCGAATCCCGGGGTGATGGATCGCGCGGCGTTGCGGCGCCTCAAGGAATCGAACGCCAGCGTGGGTTTGATGCTCGAAAACGTGAGTGTTCGGCTGATGCGGGATGGTTTAGCGCATTTCAAAGCTCCAGACAAAGTTCCGGCGTTGCGTTTGCGGACGATCGAGGAAGCGGGGAAAATGTCAATCGCCTTTACGACGGGAATTCTGATCGGAATTGGCGAAACTTTCGAGGAGCGAGTTGATTCCTTGTTCGCGATTCGCGCCTTGCAGGAGAAATACGGGCACATTCAGGAAGTGATTGTGCAGAACTTCCGCGCCAAGCCGGATATTCCCATGGCGCATCATCCGGAGCCGTCGATGGAGGATATGCTGCGCACGATTGCCATTGCCCGGCTGATTTTGGGCCCGCACATGAACCTGCAGGCTCCGCCGAATCTCAGCTACGCTGATTTTCCCCGCTTGCTCGACGCTGGCATCAACGATTGGGGCGGGATCTCTCCGGTCACCAAAGATTTCATCAACCCCGAAGCGGCCTGGCCGCAGATCGCAACGTTGCGTGCCGAAACAGAAGCCCGCGGGTTTACTCTGCGGGAGCGGCTTGCGCTGTATCCTGAATTCGTGATGAGCGGAAACTTTCTCTCGGCTCGCGTCCGTGAGCGCGCGCAGCGTGTGGCCGACGCCGAGGGTTTTGCCGCCTAGCGGTTACATATCCTCATGCCCGCTTCAAAGAATAAAACCGTTACGGCACTGGCCGGCGGCGTAGGAGCTTCCAAACTCCTGCTCGGTTTGCACGACGTAATTGACCCCCGAAACCTCACGGTGATTGTGAACACCGGTGATGACATCACTCTGCACGGCCTGAAAATCTCGCCGGATCTCGACATTGTCACCTACACGCTCGCGGGAATTGTGGATGAGACGAAGGGTTGGGGCTACCGTGGGGAGACGTTTCATGCGCTGAAACGGTTGGCAGCGTTCGGCCGCGTCAACTGGTTCAATCTAGGCGATCGCGATCTCGCCACACACATTCATCGCTCGGCGATGCTTGGGGAAGGCAAATCGCTGAGCGATGCGGCGGAGGCGATTCGCCTCACGCTGAGCGTCACGGCTCGGATCTCGCCGATGTGCGACCAGCCGGTGCCGACAATGATTGACACGGCCGAGGGCGAGCTGCATTTCCAGGAATATTTGGTGAAGCGCCGCGCGGAGCCCGTGGTGCGAGGAATCCGCTTTGCTGGCGTCGACAAAGCGCGTCCGGCAAGAGGTGTGCTCGAAGCGATTCGCGACGCCGATTGCATTCTGATCTGCCCTAGCAACCCGCTCATCAGCATCGGCCCGATTCTGGCGGTACCGGGCATTCGCGAAGCATTGCGCGCACGCAAGGAAAGCGTCTTTGCCGTTTGCCCGATTGTCGGCGGCAAATCTCTGAAAGGACCCTCGGACAAGATGCTTGCCGAGCTTGGCCACGAGCCTTCGGCGTTCGGCGTGGCAAAACTTTATGCCGATTTTGCGGGGACGTTTGTGATCGATCCCGCCGACAAGATGCAGGCAGGGTCCATTCGCAAACTAGGAATGAAGGTAGAGGTGGTCCCGACGGTGATGAAGACGCGCACGCAGAAGCGCAAGCTTGCCCGCGCGTTACTTGCTCTCAACTCATGAACCTCAACCCGCAGTCTGCGAGTTTCTCTGCTCAAACGCGAAATCGAAACTCATTTGTGTCAAGCGTAGAAGCTCGTTCTCTGTCATGCCGAGTTGATGGGCGTGCTCATACTCGTTGAGCAATGTCGTGTGGAACATTGCGGGATCATCGGTGGACAGCACGATCGGAATGCCATGCCGAAAAAGCGCGGGTAACGGATGATCCTCGATGCGCGCGCCTGCGCGCTGCAACTGCAGCCCGAGGGCTCCGGTGCGGATATTGCTCTGCGGGCAAATCTCGAGCGGAATGCGGCGATCGGCAAGAAGGTCCATGAGTGCCGGATCATTGATCGCGGCGATCCCGTGACCAATCCTTTCGACGCCGAGGAACTCGACAGCCTCTCGAATCTTTTCTGAGCCGCCAATTTCGCCCGCGTGGATCAGCCGGTGCAGGCCAAGAGCCGCGGCTTGCTCGTATACCGGCCGTAATTCTTTGGTGGGCGTACTCAACTCATCGCCGCCAATACCAAAGGCGACGATGGATTTCGATCCACACTGCTTTGCTGTTTCCACAACGCGACTTGCTACTTCGGCTCCGAACTGACGAATGGCATCGAAAATCCAGTTCATGTGCAACCCACGGCTCTCGAACGGCTCGGCGGCGGCCAGGATGGCCTCGAAGTTCCTCTCCGGACGCTGCTTGCGTAGCAGCATCACGCCAATCGAGATGGTCACTTCGGCATACACTACGCGCTGCGATAGAAGATGCTCCGCGAGGTCGCGCGTGATCAGCGCGTAGTCCTGTGGGTCGCGCAAAAAGGACGTGACCCATTTGAAGGCCTCCAGAAACTCCGAAAAATTCCGGTAAGCGTAGCGCCGCCGCACTTCCTCCTCTGTGACGGTGCCGCCGTGCCGCGCGGCGAGCGCGCAGGCGGTGCCGGGTTGAACAGAGCCTTCGAGGTGAAGGTGCAACTCCGCTTTGGGAAGTGAGGCGACGCTTTCAGGAAGCATGATGGAGGCAGCCAGCCGGCATTAGTGCGGCAATGCTGGCTTGCCCGCGTTGGTCCAGGCGGTGAGCCAGTAAGAACCGACATCGGTGGCGGCATCAGACAGTTGGCGAATCAGCGTGCCCGCCGACAGATTGTAGAAGCGATCGAAGTATTCATCATTATAAGACTTGCTCTCCAAACGCGCGTTGCGATCCGCAAGCTGGATGACCTCGAGCCAACTATGCGCGTTGAGGCAGGCGTCAAAACCGTGCTCGGTGGGATCACTGATGAAAGCGGCGTCGTTCGGACGCATCGGGAAAAAGGACGAGAAACGATCGATAAGATTTGTTCCAAATCGGTCGTTGATGCCGGTTTGGTTGGTCAGGTGACCGTCAAAATTGTCCGTGCAGTTGAACGGGTCGTGCGCTTCCGCGACGTAAAAGGCGAGCATGGCGGCGTCGAGCCTCGCTTCGTCCCAATGGCCGAGCTTCATGGCTTCGGTGAGCTTCTGGCTGTACACGCCAATCTCCCAAGGGAGCAGGCCAGTGGAATCGATTTTGGACTTGCCATATTTGCTTACGGCGGCCTTATAGCTGCGGGGCAAAGCCTCAAAAGGGAAGCGCCCATATTTGTCCAGACGGATGAAGTGATTATGCCGGTCGGCGGGATTTTTCGCTTCGGCGTCCAGGGGATCGGTAACGTGCTGAACGAGGAAGGAGCGATTGTTTTCAAAGAAGCTGCGCAGGTCGGCAGGCAGCGTATCGATGGCCTGATTGACGACAACTCTTTGGCCGTTGCCACCCCAAGCGGCGGCGCCGGTTGGGAGCAACGCGAGGCTCATTGTGATTGCGAGGCTAGCGTTGAGGCACTTTCGGGATGGATTCAGGAACATGCGCCCCATTTCAAAATGCTCTAAGCCGGATTGGCGGCGCGTAAGGTACTGCGCCTCCGTCCGTAGTTGTAGTAAATCACGAGTCCGATTGCCATCCATACGAAGAATCGAATCCAGTTCGTAATTGGCAGGCCGGCCATCAGAAGCAGGCAGGTAACGATCGTGACGATAGGAGCAAGCGGGCCGCCCGGAGCGCGGAAGGCACGTGGGCGGTTGGGCTCGCGATAGCGGAGGATCAACACTCCTCCGGCAACAAGAGCAAAGGCAAAAAGCGTTCCGATGTTGGAAAGATCGGCGAGAGTCCCGATGTCGAGGAGGCCGGCAGGAATGCCGACCACAAAGCCGGCCATCCACGTGGAAAAATCCGGTGTGCAGAAGCGCGGGTGCACGCGGCTAAAGATGCGGGGCAGCAAGCCGTCGCGGGACATCGCGAACCAAACGCGCGCTTGGCCAAGCTGGAAGACGAGCAGCGAAGAAATCATGCCCATGAGGGCGCCGATTAAGACGACGAGGCGAACGCCGGTGAAATGAAGTCTCTTCAGCGTATTGACTACGGGAGCGGCATCGTCCATCAGCGTTTGCCACGGCACGAGTCCGGTCAGAACTACGACAACGCCAACATAAAGAATCGTGCAGACAACCAAAGTGGCGATGATGCCGATAGGCACGTCGCGCTGCGGATTTTTGCACTCCTCGGCGGCGGTGGAAACGGAATCGAACCCAATGTAAGTGAAAAAAACGATGGAGCCGCCGGTGAGAATTCCCGGCCACCCGTTGGGAGCGAACGGATGCCAGTTGGCAGGGTGAATGAAGCGCGATGCGAAGCTGATGAAGACAAGAATGGCAACAATTTTCAGCAGGACCATTACATTGTTGGTTTCCGCGGACTCGCGGATTCCGCGGACGAGGATCACGGTCAGGAGCATCACGATGATGAACGCTGGCCAATTGAAGCCCAGATGCCAGCCCGGAGGATAAAGCACGCTTCCTTGCAAATCGGAGAGCCCGCCAGGCAGATATGCGGGAGTAATCCAGCGCAGGCTCGGGTGGATGCCGAACCAATCCAGCAAACCAACGATATGCGCGGAGAACCCTACGCTGACGGCCATGTTGCTGACCGCATACTCAAGAATGAGGTCCCAGCCAATGATCCAGGCGATGAGTTCACCCATGGTCGCGTACGTGTACGTGTACGCGCTCCCGGCAATCGGAATCATGGCGGCGAGTTCGGCGTAGCAGACTGAAGCGAAGCCGCACACGATCGCCACTAGCACAAAGGAGAGTGCGATGGATGGTCCGGCCCCGGGACGCCCGAAGGAAGCAGAGTGGTAAATCAAATATTCCAGCAGGGGCGCGTTAAGAATGGATTTGACTTGGAGTTTCTGACCGGCGATTGCTGTGCCAACGATGGTGAAAATTCCCGAGCCGATCACCGCGCCGATTCCAAGCGACGTGAGGCTCAGCCAGCCCAGCGACTTCTTTAATCGAACTTCAGCGTTCTCGGAATCCGACAACAGCTGGTCGATGCCCTTGCAGCGGAAGAGGGGTGTTGCCACTCGTACTCTCCGATCGCATCCGTGAGAGCTAAGGCCGGCCTGCCGGATACGCTGTGCTAGATAGGATTACGCGCCTCAATGTACCTTGAGGGGCGCAGCGGCGCAACACTGGCTGCCCCCGCGCTACATCTGTTCCAGTTGGGCGTAGCGCTCGACGAATTTTTTCGTGCCGCGTCCCGGGAAACTGACGGAAAGGCGCCGGTCTTCATCGTCGCCCTCGACACCGACGATCGTGCCGACGCCGAAATTCGGGTGGCGTACTTTCCGACCCAGAAGCGGGTTCGCGTCGGTGCCGCGTCTTGCGGCAGGTCGGGTAAACGCGCTCGAGCCGGTGGACCGGCGCGCCGCGGACGCCGGAACAGATTGACCTCGCACGCGGCGGAGGAATTCCTCGGGTGAGTACGAATATTCCGGATCGGGCTCATAGCGCCGCGTTTGCCCGATCTCCGCCATGGAGCCGCGCACCGTCTCCACCAGCTCGCCCGGAATTTCGGCAAGGAACCGCGACGGCAGAGAAGCTCGAAGTTGCTGCTCATTGCCAAAGATGCGGCGATACACGGCGCGCGTGAGGGTCAGTGATTTGCGCGCGCGCGTCATTCCGACGTACACCAGCCGGCGTTCTTCTTCAATGCCCTTTTCTTCGATCAGCGCACGGCTGTGTGGGGAGATGCCTTCCTCCATCCCTGTCAGGAACACATGGTCGAATTCGAGGCCTTTGGTGCTATGCAAGGTGATCAACGTCACGCCGGGTTTGCCTTCAAAGGAATCCGCGTCGCTGACCAGGGCGGCGGCGTCCAAGAAATCGGTAAACGATTCTCCGTTTTCTATGCCCTCAGCAACCGCACGAACAAGTTCCTCGAGATTTTCGATTCGGGAGACATCGTCAGGCGTATTGCGATCGCGCAACATATCCATGTACCCGGTTTCGTCCAGGACAGCGCGCAAGAAATCCGGAGCCTCCTTTGTCGCAAGCGCTTCTTGCAGCTTGGCGATAAGCTCCTGGAACGCGCGCAGAGGCGCCACCGCGCGGCCGGCCGCCGCTCCAGAAACGAATTTCTCGATGGCCGCCCACAAACTGAAACCGTCGGTCCGCGCCGTGGCTTGCAGCGCATCTACCGTGGTTTTGCCGATTCCCCGCGGCGGGATATTCAATACGCGCAGCAGCGAAACGTCATCTTCCGGATGCATGGCCAGCCGAACATAGGCCAGCGCGTCCTTCACTTCCGCGCGGTTGTAGAAACTAAAACCTCCCACGAGCTTGTAGCGGAGCCCACGGCGGCGAAATACCTCTTCAAACGCTCGCGATTGAAAATTCGTGCGGTATTCCACCGCGCAAGTCTGCGAGGAGTCTTCGCCGAGAATGCGCTCGAGCTCGCCCGCCACAAATTCCGCCTCCGCGTGCGCGTCCCGGCCCTCGAAATATTTCAAGGTCGATCCGGAGCCATTGTGCGCGCTCAGCGACTTGCCCAGCCGCTCGGGATTGTTGGCCACCACCGCGCCAGCGGCGTCGAGGATTTGCTGCGTCGAGCGGTAATTGCGCTCCAGCTTGATGACGCGAGCCGAAGGGAAATCCCGCGAAAAACTCATCAGGATGGAAACGTCCGCGCCGCGCCAGCGGTAGATGGATTGGTCTTCGTCGCCGACGACGCAGACGTTTTGCTTCGGGCCGGTAAGAAGCCGGAGCAACTCATACTGCACCCGGTTGGTGTCCTGGTACTCGTCCACGTGAATGTATTGAAAACGCGACTGCCACTTTTCGCGCACCGGCACCGATTCCCGCAGCAATTTGACGGTACGAGTCAACAGATCATCGAAATCGAGAGCGTTGCTTCGGTGCAGCAGTTGTTCGTAGGCGGCGTAGATGTCGGCAACACGCCTGCCGTCCTTGTCGATGGCCTCGCTGCGCATCTTCTCCGCGCTTTGGCCATGATTCTTCGCGTAGCTGATGCGGCTCAAAACATTTCGCGGCGACAGCGTCTCGTCATCGATCTCCAGGTTCGCCATGACCAGTTTCACCGCCGCGAGTTGGTCATCGTCGTCGTAAATGGCGAAATCGCGTGGCAGCCCGGCATTGGTTGCTTCTCGCCGAAGCAGGCGCGCACACAACGAATGAAAGGTGGACAGCCGCGGTTGCGCGGGCGGCACGCCGGCGCGGAGCAACAGGTCGGAGACGCGGTTTCGCATTTCCTCCGCGGCCTTATTCGTGAACGTGACCGCAAGAATCGCCTCGGCCGGCACGCCGCTGGCGATAAGCTGCGCCATTCGGAACGTGATGGCGCGCGTCTTGCCCGTTCCGGCGCCGGCCAGAATCAGCAACGGCCCTTCCGTCGCTTCCGCCGCTGCGCGCTGTTCCGGATTCAGCTCGTTAAGAAGAGTCAGCATGGGTCCCGAGGTGGGAAATTTTCTTGCACAGCCATGTTAGCCGAGGGGAGCAAGACGCGCAAACTGGCCAGTGCAACCACCTGGGGATAAGTCCAGTATCCAGCGGGCACAAACTCCCCCTGAGTTCCTTTTTTTGCAGGCCTCAGTGCTGCCCGAGATCGATATCGAAGTAGGTCAGCGCTCGGTTCCCACGCATCAGGACCAGTTCGGGCACGTAGAGGTGAGCGGTTTCCAGCAGATCAAACTGGTTTTGCAGGTCAAAGTACAGCAGCCCTTGGACGGTACTGCGCGGCGCGATGACTCCCGTTGGGACGCCGGCATCCTGAGCCTGCCGCTGCAGTTCATCCGCGTTTTTATCCTTGCCACTCTTGGGAATTGGAACCGGAAGGGGCAGCTTCTTGCGCGTAGCGGTGGGGTCCTTGCCTCCCGGTTTCAGCACTGCTTGCACCAATTCTTCCGGGCTAAGGGAGGGAAGCTCCTGCGTATTCTCCGCATCCAGATGCACGGTCAGCCGAATACGCGACAAGTTGACCTTCACGCTGTCCTCGGAATCATTGCGAAACGAAACTTGCACCGCAAGAATTCCGGCAGCGTACGGCGACTTCTTCGGAAATTTCTCTTTGTACTTGGCCGGATCAGCCCACGGCGCGGCGGAGATAGTCAAGCCTTCGTGCGATTCCAGCGAAGCGGTTCGCAGCGGGGACTGCTGCGCCTCCGCAAATGAGCCGGCCAAACAGACCGCAACCAACGGAATTCTGAGAGCAGTCCTTGGCATGAGGTTATAATAGACTTTTCTCATCTCGACGCCTTCGATTCCTGGGGGACGTGCAGGGTTGCCCTGCGCCTCGCATGAGTTGCGCGGCGGCAGCGATAAGGGACCGGAGCCACGCTTAGTGTATTTCATCTATAGCTTTCTGATGGGGGCCGCAGCCCTGTTGCTCTTGCCGTATTGGCTGGTCAGGGGCTTGCGGGAGGGAAAGTACCTCACCAACTTGCGCGAGCGGCTAGGCCTGTCCACTGCCTCGCTCGCTAAATCGCTGGCGGATCGCCCTGGCGCGATCTGGATTCATGCCGTATCTGTCGGTGAGCTTCTTTCCAGCATCGCCCTCGCGAAGCGCCTGAAGGAAGCGTATCCCGGTCGCCCCCTGGTGGTTTCTACCACCACGATCACAGGGCAATCGCTTGCTCGGGAGCGAATGCCTTTCGCTGACGCAATCTTTTATTTCCCGCTCGATTGGAGCTTTTGCGTGCGCCGCGTGCTGCACGCCGCACGGCCGTCCCTAGTTGTCGTTTTGGAAACCGAAATCTGGCCCAACTTCCTGCGCGAGACGCGCCAGCAAAATATTCCCGTTCTCTTCATCAGCGGCAGGATTTCGGACCGTTCGTTCGCGCGATACCAGCGCTACCTAGCTCGATTCGGGTTTTTCCTGCGCCCGTTTCTGCGCACCGCCCTGCGAAACGCAAGCGCGTTCCTGATGCAAAGTGCGAAGGACGCGGAGCGGATTCGCGCTCTCGGCGCGCCCGCTGAGTGCGTCTCGGTCAGCGGCAGTCTCAAGTACGACATGGAGCTTCCCACTGCCACGCCTCTTTCAAGTTGGCTCGAAGCGGAAGCGCGCCGGCAAGGGCGTTCCCCGATCGTAGTGGCCGGCAGCGTGGTGGCCGCCGAAGAGCCTCTCGCCCTGATTGCCTTCGGCGTCCTGCAGGGCGAGCACCCCAAGGCCCTTTTGGTTCTCGCCCCGCGCAAGCCCGAACGTTTTGAAGCTGCCGCGGAGTTCATTCACGAATCGCGCCGCAAATTTATTCGGAGGTCGCAGCTTGCGCTGGCAGATCACGCACAAGGAGCGGCAGCCGGCAACAATGGTTCAATACCCGGCGATGTCACCGTGATTCTCCTCGACACCATCGGTGAGCTTGCCTCGCTCTACCGCCTGGCCGACGGCGCATTCGTGGGCGGCTCTCTCGTGCCTTCTGGCGGGCACAATATTCTGGAGCCCGCGGCATTCGGCAAAATTCCAGTGTTCGGGCCATCCATGGAGAATTTTGCGGAGATCGCAGCTCGCTTCGTCACGGCGGACGCCGCCATCCAGGTGGAGAGTCCTGAAGACGCGGGCGTTGCCTGGATCGAACTGCTGCGCAATCCGGAGCGCCGCCAGAGAATGGGCGAAAACGCGAAGCATCTAGTAGACAACAGCCGCGGCGCCACCGACCGCGCCCTTGCCGAAATCTCCAAATTCCTCGGCAGCCCAGGGCGATGAACCTGCCACTGCCGCTTCGCATCTTGCTCTGGCCGCTTTCGCTTCTTTACGCAGCAGCGATGTGGTTGCGCGCCTGGCTCTATACCCGTGGCTGGCTCAAGCAAGACCGGCTCGATGCCAGGGTCGTTAGCGTCGGCAACCTCACCGTTGGAGGCACTGGAAAAACGCCGATGGTGATTTGGCTGGCCGAGCAATTTCTTGCCGAAGGAAAACGTGTTGCCATTCTCAGTCGCGGTTATCGCGGCTCGGACAAGACAAGCGATGAGATTGAGCTAATGAAAAATCGCTTACAAAGCAGGGTTCTCTTTGGCGTCGGTAAAGACCGCTATGCCGAGGGTAAGCGCTTGCAATCGGCTGGAGTCGACATTTTTCTCCTCGACGATGGCTTTCAACACCTTCGACTAGCTCGCGACGTCGATATCGTCCTGGTTGATTCCACACGCCCCCTTCACCAACAATCAATTCTTCCTGCGGGTCGCCTCCGAGAACCCCGCTCCGCGCTCCACCGGGCAGATCTCGTGGTGTTTACGCGCACCGATCAATCTGCACCTACGGTGCGCGCTATCCAGAAGTTTCCGAAAATGGCTATATATCCGTCCACGACTAAACTGCTAGGCTTTCGCGATCATTCGCCGGGAGCACCTCTGCTGACCTCGTGTCCCGATCCGGTCTTTGCGTTCGCGGGAATTGGCAATCCTGAAGCGTTTTTTGCAGATCTCGAACGCTGGAGTGTGCGTGTGGTTGGACGCAAAGCTTTCCGCGATCATCATCGCTATGCAAAGCGGGACCTACAAGAATTGAAGACCGCTGCGCAATCGGTGGGTGCACAGGCACTAGTGACTACGGAAAAGGATGCACAGAACCTGGACGCAGAGCTTTTGTCGGGAATGCGCTTACAGATCGCTGTTGTCGCGATAGAAATCCCCGATGAGGAGCGATTTCTACGGGACCTGCGCGAACGATTGGCGCTCCGCAGTGGGGTTGCCGCATGAAGATTCTGATTCGCGCCACAAACTGGGTGGGCGACGCGATCATGGCCTTACCTGCGCTGCGTGTTGTTCGGGCGCGATTTCCGGATGCCAGGATTGCAATCCTTGCACGACCGTACGTTGCGGACATTTATCGTGGCCAGAAAATATGCGACGAACTCATTTCTTACGACCCCAAGGGAGCACACGCGGGCCTGGTCGGGCGCGAGCGTTTGGCAAAAGAGCTACGAAAGCAGAAGTTCGATGTCGCTCTGCTGCTCCAGAACGCATTTGATGCTGCGTGGCTTGCTTGGCGTTCCGGCATTCCCGAACGCGTTGGCTATGCGCGTGATGGCCGCAGCCTGTTGCTGACCAGGAAGATTCCCGCTCCAAAGCGCGGCGAAATTCCGGCTCACGAACAGTTTTATTATCTCGAGCTTTTGCGCCGCGCCGGCTGGATCGACTCGCTTCCCGGTGAATCCTTCATAGCGCTCGACGTTTCCGAAGAGCATCGCCGCCAAGCGGAAGAAGCTTTGTCATCTGCGGGCGCTCGCCCTAATGCGGTACGCATCGCGATTGGCGCCGGGGCCTCTTACGGTTCAGCAAAGTGCTGGCCGCCGGATCGCTTCGCTGAATTCGTGAACCGTTTCCGCCTCCATACCGACGCGGATGTAATTCTCTTTGGAACAGCAGCCGAGCAGAAAGTTTCCGACGCGATTGGCGCCGGAATAAAAGGCCCCTCGATTAGTTTGGTTGGCAAAACCGCAATCGCCGCTCTCCCTGCGCTCCTCTCGCGCTGCCAGCTCTTTGTCGGCAACGATTCCGGAGCTATGCACGTCGCCGCCGCCGTCGGCTTGCCGGTTGTCGCCATCTTTGGTCCAACGGATCCTCACGGCACCGCTCCCGTTACTCCGCGCTGCACTGTGGTGCAAGAAAAGCCCTATTGCAGCCCGTGCTTTCTGCGGCGCTGCCCCATTGACCACCGTTGCATGACAAGTGTGCGGCCGGAAACGGTCGAAGCAGAGGCGCGTGGCTGGCTCCGCTCTGCGGAGGTGGCTTCTGGCTGAAATTGCATCACTTCGTCCAGCCGTCTTCCTCGATCGAGATGGAACTATCGCTGAAGAAGTCGGTTACTTGAATCACCTCAGCCGTTTTCGTATGTTTCCATTTGCCGCAGCGGCCATCCGGCGGCTGAACGAAGCGAAATATCCGGCCATCGTGATCACCAATCAATCCGGCGTTGGCCGCGGATATTTTCCGGAGTCACTCGTCCGCGCCGTGCACGATTTGATGACAATGCAGCTCGCCAAAGAAGGTGCGCATATCGACGCGCTGTACTATTGTCCGCACACGGGCGATGACGCCTGCGCATGCCGCAAGCCGAAGCCGGGAATGCTGGAGCGCGCAGCCCGCGAACACGGCCTGGATTTGCGCCGCGCCTTTGTTGTCGGCGATCGTTACGGCGATATCCAGTTGGCTCATCGTGTCGGAGCGCGCGCCATCATGGTGCGCACCGGCTACGGGGAAGGCGAAATTCAGTGGCATTCCGCGCAGTGGCCGGCGCTTCCCGATTTCATCGCCGAAAATCTCGCTGACGCCGCGGATTGGATCTTGAGGCAACCGAAATGACTCGTACCGTCGCGCAAACGCCATCGACTTCCGTGGACCTGCTTTCCCTGGCGGAGTGCGTCGAGAAATTTCCCTCCAAGACGGTCGTTCTGCTCGGCGATTTTGTCGCCGACGAATTTCAGTTCGGCGACATTTCCCGCGTCTCGCGCGAGGCGCCGGTGTTGATTCTGCGCCACCGCGAGACCCAGGTCGTCCCCGGCGGAGGAGCCAACGCCGC